>Ga0172368_10005323_pt1 | contig 14419 bp, 14 predicted proteins | sample Lak11m_FD_114540 | JGI IMG/M metagenome (GOLD analysis project Ga0172368, IMG submission 114540) | Freshwater microbial communities from Kabuno Bay, South-Kivu, Congo - kab_022012_11m | ecosystem: Environmental > Aquatic > Freshwater > Lake | place: Democratic Republic of the Congo: South-Kivu...
GACCGCCATCGAGCGGTTGAGACCAAGTGTGCCAGCAAAAGCAAATGTTACCCACAGGGCTCCGGCGGTGATGCTGTTGCGGGCTTTGACATCCAACTCTAGCGCAAAATAGAAAATGAGGATGACCAAAAGCGAAAAAACCAGCATGGCTGAAAGCAGTTCTCGCGAGCGCAATTCAGCGGCCAGATCTTTCCATGCGATGGCCGTCACGGCTCGCAGATAGTTACTGGCAGGTCTCTCTTTTTGTTCGATGATTTCAACCATGTCAACCCGCCAGTGCCTGTTTGTAGAATGTCAATAAATTACCACTGCCCAATTCGGCACGCGTTGAGGTGGCGGCAATAACACCACGGGAAAGAATATCAAAGCGTGTACCCAATTCTTCTGCGCGTGCCAGGTCATGCGAAGTCATAACCACGGTGCGGCCGGCAGCGGCAACGTTTTTCAGAACATCATCGAGCATTTCCGATGCATCCTGGTCCAGGCCGGTATAAGGTTCATCAAACAGCATTACTTCCGGATTATGCAAGACAGCCCGTCCAATTGCGAGGCGTTGCTGCATACCGCGTGAAAATGTACGCACCATATCATAACGGCGGGCAGACAGACCAACCAGGTCAAGGACAGCGCTGATCCGTTCATTCAAGCCGGAAATGTTATACATTCGCCCATAAAACTGCAGGTTTTCTTCCGCAGACAGATCGCCATATAAGAGCGGCATGTGCGAAACAACGCCCAATCGCTGCCTTACGGCCGCAGATTGGCCGGGAAGAATGTACCCTGCCACTTTTACCTGCCCCATTGAAGGGCGCGAAAGCGATGATAAGATACGCAGAAAAGTAGTTTTGCCGGCCCCATTGGGGCCAAGCAAAACCACAAATTCACCCGGTGTTACGTGAAAATCGACTCCACGCAAGACGGTTTTAAGCCCAAAACGCTTTACCAACTTTTTTACTTCGATCATTCTGGCTTTCAATTTCCAAGGAAAAACGGTTGGCTCAGCCTAAAGGAGTTTTTTAAGCTGCGCTTTCAGTTCAGAACGGCGTTCTCGATACGCTTTTTCCGAGATATTCCCGGTTTTATACTGATCATCCAGCGTCACAATGGCATCCATTAAATCATCCTGTGTGGCGTTTTCTTCATCATTTTCTTCATCTTCGTCTTCATCGTCTTCATCTTCGTCATTTTCATCGTCATCGTCAGTGGAGCGGTTTCGTTCACGCCAGAATAGCCATATACCGGCTGCAATCAGTACCAGGCCAAAAGCGCCAATTCCGATGACCACGCCTTGAGTTGAACTGATCCCAGTCGATGCCGGTGCGCTGCCCTTGGGAGCGCCTGAGGCGCTTACTTCCAATTTCCCACCAGGTTCACGTGGGCCTGCACCAAAAACCTGGTAAGTGACGCCGTTACCCATATCCTGGGTACCGCTAGGTGTAATATTGGCACCTTCCACAGTGACCCCGCCTGGCACCAGGATGGAAACGGCGTTGGATTTAACCGGGATCAATTGTGTAAACTGCAACTTTTGTCCACCAAACAAACCGGGCTTGGGAAGTGAAAGATCAAAAGCGAAGACAATCTGGTATTGCTTCATACCCGGCGAAACCGGAGTGGTATCGGCAAAACCATCTTCAGTCTTGACATATCGATCGCCAATGGCGCCCTGCTCAAACTGCAGGTTAGTATATCCTGCCGGCAGGCTCACTTTAACCACTGCTCCACCCTTCGATTCGGGGATGACAGTTTTTGTACCCGGGTTGGTAATAATGTAAAACTGCACAACCTGGACAATATCAGGCTTGGTGTAATCGAGCAGGATGTGCACCTGGTCTGCCAAGAGTCCGGAGGCATCGGTGGTGGTATCGTAAACAGTGATAGGTAAATCAAAGGTGGTTTCGCCCGGCTTGGGGAAGGCGGGGTCAGACTGATAGTCAGAATCCGCGTAATTTACTGTGACATAAAAAGCACGGTTGGCCGGCATTTCCACATCTTTAAAACTGAAAGTCCCATCCGCGCTGAGCGGAGCTTCCTGGGTGGCAACTTCATTAAATTGCTGGGTGGCAGTGTTATGTTCAAAAGTATGCAGGATTGCCTTGAGCGTAGTAGGGATTGAACCGCCGGAACCATTCACTACCTTGCCGGTAATGCTACCAACTGATTGAGTGGGCGTACTTGTGACGGCAGGAGTGGCCGTGGCTGCCGGGGTTTCGGTGGCAGCGGGAGTGCCAACGGTAACGTCGGCAGTAGCCGCTGGAGTGCCAGCGGCGACAGCAGAGGTGGCTGCCGCTGTACCGGCAACCGTGGGCGAAGATTCAAGAGCAGCCGTTGCACTGGGAGGAACTGCCGTGGCTGTTGCGGTAGGGCTTGCTACGGCAACCGGAGCAGCCCCAACTGTGTATGTGCGCACAAAAGCCGCCACCGCGTAAATATCGGCATCCGGCATCAATCCGCCAAAACCGGGCATACTGCCAACGCCACGATTAATAAAACCAGCAATATCATCCTGGTTCAGCTTGGCCATAAGCGCCTGGTCACTAAAATCGCTATCCGGAATGGCATTTCCGGTAGGGCCATGGCATTGTAAGCACTTGGCATCATAAACGGCCTTGCCTTTTTCAGCATCTGCAAGCGTGCTGCCACCCAGGGAGATGGAATATGCAACCACATCCCAACGTTGCTGATCACTCAACCCATCCTTAAAGGGAGGCATGAATGAATTGATATTACCTTCAGTCACAATCGTGTACCAGTTGGCAGGAGCGGCTGCGCGGCCAATTTCCGGTTTGCCAATCGCAGCGGGCGGTTTTTGTAACTTGGTTGACATTGGACCATCTCCAAGCCCGCGATCGCCGTGGCAGGGTGCGCATTTCTCCGCAAATATTGCTGCCCCTGAAGTAAGATCAGGTGGATTCTGGGGAAAAAGCGGGCTCATGGTGGGTCCGGGAGTCGGGGATTTATAGTCCGGAGGAGGGGTGATGTCCGAAGCAAGCGAGAGGGTACACGCGCCCAACAAAATCGACAATAATGCCGATAAAATAATAAAACGATATTTCATGAGGTTTCCTTTACGATCTTGTATAGGATGTTGTTAATTGATCGATTTGCCACAATGCGGGCAAAACCGGTCGGAACGCAGCACAGGTTTACCACATTTTGGGCAAAACCCAGCCGCTTTTTCTTTACGAGCCGAGCGGCGGGCTGCAACCAATTCTTCCAAATCTTCATCCGCGATTTCACGCTGTTCCACTTTTTGAACCGCAGCATCAGCGCGATGCGAAGCAATGGCGGCCTCCACACGGCTTTCGGCATCGAAGTTACCCGCCTGCTGGGGCTGAAGTTCATCCAGCTTCCTGAGCACATCCGATGCGCGGCGCAACAGGTCAAGGCGCATGGATGGATAATCCTGAGAAGGGATCTTGCCCAGTGTGTGGTCAAAATCAAGCTCCTGCAAGGCAGTGATCAGGCGATCACGCTCGGCCATAAGCGAAGAAATTTCCTGGTCGCCGGCAGAAATGGCGGTGATGCGACGACGTTGCAAAAAAGGCCGGGCTACGAACAACCCGGTGATCAAACATACAGAAAGTAATAGAAAAATAGCGCCGATATCCATGGTTACTCTATTTCTTGATCAGAGGATCGATGATGGCGTGAATTTCAGCTTCGGTTGTAAAAGGGCCAATCTGTGCAAATGCCAGCTTGCCATCCTTGTCAACGAAGTATGTCTCTGGCACGCCAGTGATACGGAACATTTGCGAAATTCGGGTACCCAGGTCAGGGCCATTCGGATAGGTGATGCCAAATTTCTTTAAATAGCCGCGGGCCTCCGGCTCGGTATCAACATAATCGACACCGACAAATACCACCTGCCCGCCCGGTTCATAAGTACTCCAAACAGCTTGCATGGCGGCAGCTTCCTGTTCACAAGGCTTACACCAGGAAGCCCAGAAGTTAATCACAACCACCTTGCCTCGCAATGCGGAGAGTTGGAGATCACTCTTACCCATGGCCTGGTAGCCATCAAAAAAGGACAGGGTGAAATCTGGCAGAGTATCGCCAACCTGGATGGGCTTTTGCTGGGAGCGCTTCAAACCAAAGGCTACCAATGCCAGCAGGGACAGTAGCGCAACCCACACAATAACCTGCGCCCAAGCCGGGACACCACGCCTGGGCGCAGCGGATGTTTCGGGTATTAATTCTTCAGACATACCATTCTCCTTGAAACCGGTATCCTGTACCGTTCATTACGCCAAATCCAACTGGTTTCGGATTCCGGTTAATTTCTTTTTTTAAGTTCTTCCTCCACCTTGCGTAAATATGAATCATCTGCAGAAGGTGGGGTATTTTCTTCAATGTCGGCTTCGATCGCGATCGGTTTGCGCATTGACTGGTAGGCACGAAAAAGGATGTACCCGCCAATCAGTATTAATACAGGCGGAACAATATAAACCAACCAACTCAGTCCCTGTCGTGGGGGTTCAGCCAACACCCGCGCACCGTACTGTGCAGCAAAATATTCCTTGATTTGATCTGATGTCCAACCCTGGGCGAGTTTTGTTCGGATCAATTCACGCCACTGGGCACAGGCCTGGGTCGGGCAAACATCCAGAGGCGTATTCTCACAGACCGGGCAGAATAACTCTCTGGCAACGGCATTGACCTCATCATCAGAAGGAGCAGGCGTTTGTGCAGCAACCCTGCCCGCCCACCCCAGCGCAAGTAAACTTACTGCCAGAATAACCCATACAAAGCGTTTCATTTATTACTCCGATTAAAACCACATTCTGACAAGGATTGCGCCGCGCCAGTCTTCCGGACAACACTCATGATAAATAGTGCTGCCCTGAAGGTAATAATGCACGGCACGGCGCAATCCTACAAACGGCGTTACTATTATCTTTAATCTGCCGAACCAGGCTGGTAAACCGGTTTCTGCTGCCGCCGTACGCGGGCAGGGGCATATTCCGGATCTTTATCAGGCCAGGCTGCTACGATTGAACCCAATATGAGCATAATTGATCCCAGCCACAACCAGTTTACAAGCGGGTTATGGTAAACCTTGAATGTTGCACCGCTGGACAGGATTGGCTGCCAATCAACCAGGATAACATACAGGTCATCTTCCATGGTTGAACGCACACCCGGGATGGTCATTGGTTGCTGCGATTCATAGAAATAATCGCGGCGAGGGTATAACTCACCCAGGAATTTCCCATTCCGTTCGATGGTAACAATGGCACGGGCAACATTACGATTGTCATTGGTGTCAAAGACAGCCAAATCCTTATAGGTAACCGTATAACCATCAAGTTTTAGCGACTGTCCCTGGGCAATAGTACCCTGGGTTTCAACCTGGAACATCCCAATGCCCACAATGCCGAGCGCCATCATGACAACCGATAAATGGATCAGGTATCCGCCATAGCGGCGGCGATTGCGACCGGCCAGGCGCCAGAGAGCAAGCAGCAAGTTCTCATTCTGTGCCTTACCGCGCGCTCGCGCGGCGCGCCAGAATTCGTATAATGTGATAAACCCGCTGACAGTGATCACAAAGAAACCGATAATTGCGTATGGTTGGTAAATACGAAGACCAAACACAATTACCAACATTACCACCCCAGCGGCAATAAGCGGCTTCCACATGGCGTTGCCCAGTGTTTTCAAAGTGGAATGACCCCAGGCAGAGAGCGGAGCAATCCCCATCAATAAAACCAGGGCGGCAAAGAGCGGTCCGGTAGCCTTTTGGTAAAAAGGTGGACCGACAGTTACTTTTTGCCCGGTGAATAGTTCTGAGATAAGCGGGAAAATCACCCCCCAGAAACACACCACCAGGATACTCATGAACAACAGGTTGTTGAGCAGGAAAAGCGCTTCACGCGAAAGCATGGAGGTCATTTGGGCTTCAGATTTCAAATCCGCCCAACGATAGATCAATAAAGCCACAGAGATAACGAATGTCAGCCCGATAAAGATGAAAAATGACGGGCCAATTGCACTCTGGGCAAAAGCGTGCACGGAGGATAACACGCCAGAGCGGGTCAGGAATGTGCCAAAAATTACCAGCGCATAGGTGACAATAATCAGGATCATATTCCAGTATTTGAGCATGCCGCGCTTTTCCTGGATCATGACCGAATGCAGGAAAGCCGTACCTGAAAGCCAGGGCATAAAAGCCGCAATCTCAACCGGATCCCAGCCCCAAAAACCACCCCAACCAAGCACGTCATAAGCCCAACGGCTCCCTAGGACCAGCCCCATCGAGAGGAACATCCAGGCAACGATCGTCCAACGGCGGGTTAAGCGGATCCAGCGATCATCGGTTCGACCTGTCACCAGGGCAGCGATGGCAAAGGCAAAGGGGATGACAAAGCTGACAAATCCAAGATAAAGCATCGGAGGATGGATGACCATACCTGGATGACGGAGCAGCGGATTAAGACCGCGCCCGTCCGGCGGGGTGAAGGGCACCGCACCAGCAGGCTGGAACATGGCGGTAACAACCTCACCACTGAAGGATGTCCAAAACTTTCCAAAAGGGTTCTCGTAAAAAACAACCAGGCCGATAAAGAAAGCCAGGGTTACGCTGCATGCCACCACCACCCATGGCAGGAACTCACGGTCGCGGTCCCATTTGCGCAGGGTAACAGAGGAGGCAAAGGCTGACATCAACCAGGCCCAAAAGACAAGCGAGCCCGATTGTCCGCCCCACAGGGCAGTCAACTTAAGATACATTGGCATTGAGCGGCTGGTAACCTCGTATACAAAAGCCACATGATACTGATCTGTGACCAACATATAAATCAGGCTGCCCGCCGCAAGTGAAATCATTGGGAAGGTAAGCAACATTGCGAGGCGGGAACTTTCAACCCACTTTTGCGACTTACCGATATACCCATAAATTGCTGCGCCGATGGCATAAATTGCCAGCACGAAAGATATGATTAAAACGCCATAACCAAAGTCAGCGAACATGGTCAATCTCCAATTAATATAATTAGTAACGACATACGTCGTTACTAATTATTGAGTAGGTAAATTAGTTTCCCTGAGCCTGCTTGGGAACGGCTTCTTCATACTTGGTTGGGCACTTGAGTAACAGTTCGTCAGCATAGAAAACACCATCCGCACCGAGATGACCGGTCATGATGGCTTGAGCTTCGTTACGCATCAAATCTGGCTTGACCCCCACGTAGACAACGCGCAGCTTGTTGCTCTTTGGGTTGATGACTGCCTGGTGCAACACGGCAGCCAGACCGCCATCCTTGTCTATCTGGGCGTTATCGCCCGAGACATGCGCAACGGTAAAGTTCAGCGTCAAGGTGTCTGGATCATAGCCGATCGTATCGCCAATCACAGCGCCTGAAATTCGGACATTTTTATCAACCAGGCTTTGGCCTTTAGCGTTTAGCTCGTCAACAGTCATGAAATATTGGGCGCTTGCCTGCGTCGATGAAGCAATCAGATATACAACTGCCGCCAGGATAAACAAGCCGCCAAGGATAAACTTGATGCGTGGGGATGACATGGATACCTCCAGGAAATTAATTTACGATTTATATACTCAACCATTATAGATTCTACACATTTAGATTAAGAAATGCTGAAAAATAGGCTAGTAAATGTATGACAATTGTCATGTATCAGCATCATCTTTATCCTAAATTGCCTATAATAATCGTTTTAGCATTCCATTTACACTGGAAAGCGAAATATTACTTTCAACAGGCAAAAAAAGGGGCGCTTCCCTATGGAAGCGCCCCATACCATTTCAATCAATTCAATCAAGCCGGAACAACATTTCCCGCCGTGGCAGGTTCAAGAACTACTTCGTGTTCCCTTTCGTAAATGGTATGATCCACCACGTGCAAGTAGCGGACGCCCAGGGAGAAGAGAGTAAACCCGTAGGCAATGATGCCACCGCCAGCCAACCACTCAATCAGTGAAGGAGTATATGTAGTATAGCTGACTGTGGGTTCGCCAGGCAGGTAGGAGACCATGACCATCAAACCAACCAGGTTGGTGTCCCAGCGATAAGCCACCACACCAGCAGCGATCAGTAAAACTGCCAGCATACGAGAATATGGGTTCATGCGGGTTTTCTTGTTGAGTAACAGGATGATTGGCAGAACTGCGCCCAGCAGCATTTCGATGAACCAGAAATTGAAGGAGAGTGCGCCTCCGGTTAGAACACCGAGGGCCTCAGTTTTACCAGCCTGATAGGTATAATTCATTGACCAGGCATCCCAAAAGCGGAAGTACAGATAAGCTACCATCATCCAACCAATAAAATAAGAGACGCGCTCAAGCAGATCATCCTTTATAATGGCGCGCTTGGTCAGCCGGGATGAAAGCATGGAGGCAAACACAGTCATAGCCATGCCACCCACCACCGCTGACATAATAAACAGAACGGCAACATCCGGACGATACCAGAATGGTCGCGATTTGAGCACCCCATAAACAGCACCGAGCGACGACTGGTGCAGCATGGAGAGGCACATACCTGCAATGGCAAGGTAAGGTGCGAAATGGTGAACATGCTCCAACCTGGCAGCAATCTTGGGGAAACGCTTGCGGAGCCAGTCAAAGGATGAAACGATAGGCATTACTTCAAGGAGTAGCACAGTCAGATAGAGACAAACGCACATGGTCACTTCCCATAACAGGGAGTGTTCATTCCAATACAACATGGCATGCCAGAACCTGTCAGGACGACCAATATCGAGCATGAGGGCCAGCATGGCCATGGTATAGCCTGAAAGGCCAACAAAAGTAGCGGTACGGGCAACCGGCTCATATTTTTTAAGACCAAGCAAGTAAACACCGGCGCACAAGAAGAACGCACCGCCCGCCATGGCAATGGAAGACAAGTCAATCGTGATCCACAACCCCCACGGCACCATGTCAGTCAAATTGGTTACGGAGAGACCCTTCCAGAAAACATACAACCCGGCGCCTAATCCCATGGCGAGAAACAACCCCAGGAATGTGAGCCATTTTCCCCAGATCGAGCCAAAAAATGACGTGACCAAGGAAAAGAGGTATTTGGGCGAGTAAAGATCTTTTTTCATATCATGCCTCCGTCTTCACAGGTAAATAATAAACACGTGTGCCAGTACCCAGATCGTCACGCAGCCGGAAATGGGCATTTTCGTGCAGCAATTTGCTGACCGGAGAATTGGGGTCATTGATGTCACCGAATGAGCGGGCGCCAACCGGGCAAGCAACCACACAAGCCGGGGTAGCATCTGGGTCAACACCCGGCGTGAGCCCAAGGGCGAGGCCGCGGTCAATGCGCTGATAACAAAAAGCACACTTTTCGGGGACACCACGAGGGCGGCGTTCCACTTCGGGTTCTCCCCATTCGGGCACGGCAGGATTTGGGCCATCAAAGGATTTCCAATTGAAAGTACGCGCACTGTAAGGGCAGGCCACTTCACAATAACGGCAGCCAATGCATTTGTCGTAATCCATCATGACAATGCCATCCGGGCGATAATAACTGGCTCCCACCATGCACACTTCCACACAGGGCGCCTTGGTACACTGCATGCACGGGCGCGGCAAGTAGACTTTTTTATCATTAATCGGTTTATCTTCAAGAACCGGATTCCAGGTGTTTTCTGGAGAGATATCGTTGTGAGCCCGGCAGGCCATGACACAATAACCGCAACCAGTGCATTTATTTTGATCAATCACCATTGCCCACTGACGCCCACCGGCTACCACGCCTTCTGATGCGGACGCTTTGTTGTGAACTTGTAAACCGATCATGGCTGCTGCAGCAACACCAGTCACCTTTAGCAAATCGCGACGTGAAAATTCTTTCTCAGTCATTATTGCCTCCTTTGGCTTTTCGATAAGCGCGTTCGAGCCAGGGCGCCAACACCATACCGCCTGCAAGACCAAGCAGACCAGCCATGGCAGCGAATCCGACCGGGCTGACGGGAGCCGGCTCAGTGGTGGTATGGGGCACAGGGGTAACAGCAGCAGTCGGTGCAGGAGTGGCAGTACCGCCCGCCATTTCCACCTTGATGGCTGCTGCAGCCTCAGCCTGACCAGGAGAATGCATCTGGTCGGCATGGCATTTGTTACAAGTTTCCAGCTTGGCGACAAAGTTATGGTCAGGAGCGCGATGGGCGCTGATAAAGTCCAGCTTGCCAGCTTCGTCCGCGCTATCCAAGTTGTAGCCCAAATGGCAATTTACACAGGTGACACCTGCCTGGAAATGCTTGGAAGTGGGGAAGTTTTTCATTGCATCCTTGTGGCAGTTGGAGCACAATGCGGATGCATCCGCTGTAATAGCCGCACCTTCAATCTGTCTCATTCCGGCGCCATGGGCATCGTGGCAAACGGTGCAGGTCATACTACGCTTGTAATGGGAACTCATTTGCCAGTTTTCGGTGGCAAAACGAGTATCGCTGTGGCATTTACCGCAAAGATCGGGGGATTTGTCAATCGGCATATTTTCGTCAGGGTGATTGGCCGGGATGGGATTATGGCAATTCTCACAGCTGACACTATCAACCCTGGCCACCCCGGTAACAGGGTCGTAACCTGTTGCATGGCATACCCGGCATGCACCTGGTTTGCCCTGGTTATTCCATTCAGCGACAAAAACGGGATCGGTCATTGCCTGTCCATGTGGCCCCATCTGCCAGTTATCCTTGATATCCTGGTGGCAGTCAACACACTGGTCATAAGTCATTTGACCAGGGCTGGTCGACTCAGGGGTCTTGACACCGGCTACCGGGGTTAGGGTGGGAGGAGTTTGGGTTTGGGCCTGGGCGATCACAAGGGTGGCGCCGGCAAAAAAGGCGGCCATTGCCATTGCGATCAAGAAACGGAAAAGATGGCGTTTCATTGGGATTCTCCTGAGTATTAATTTGGCAAAAGAATGGGGGTGGCGCGAAATACTTTGCAGCGGAGGCATTCTTTATGCAAATATCCGTTACTCTTACGAAAAACCTGCCAGCAGGGTTCATTGGATTGAAGTGCCGGCCAGTGAGGTACATCCTCAATGGAACAGTCCTTGAGTTCCCAGGTGTGCGCTTGTGACTGCTCAGATTCCAATTTCTGGCGATAAATAGCTTCCATTTGCCAACGAGAATCCAGGCGGCGAAGAATAAAAACCAACGCGGCCATCAGCAACAATGGAACAGCGATGCGGATAATGAACCCTGCAAGAACTACATAAATGGATGTCATGAGATTTCTCCATCCCCAGCCCAGGGTAAAAAATTTTTCGTTCCCAAAGGCAAGAGGTTTATTACAACTAGTTTACGCTTAGCCTGTCAGCAGGTAAATTCGGCTGGTACCCAATCTTTTGAACCTGAGACAACCGTATTTACAGTATCAATTTGGTGGTTTGCCCCCACGGCGATAGGCCGGCACAGCATAGGGCTCGTGGGGTGTTTTCCCCACGATTGAATTGCCTAAACTGGCACTTCCGGGATCATCAGCTTCAATGAGGAGGCATACCAGCCGGTTTGACAGGGAATTACAAACGAAGATTTTGTTATTTTTTACCATCACCTGAGAAGACCTTTCCAAGTTGACGTGTGATAGGAGAAAGGAATAATCCACCTATAGCGCCAATCCCCAGCAAAGCAGATCCAAAGAAAATCATATCAACCAGAGTCAGGCCCGTAACACCATCCCGCGACACTGCCAAACCCGAACTGGATGGCTGCGATGGGCCAGCGATGGTGGGGGTGGCTTTTGCTACGGGAGTGTTATCAACTACCTGAGTCTGGGTGGGCGTGAACACTGCAGTCGGATTGGTATCGTGCATTTGCCCGGCGTGACACGCGCTGCAAGTTTCCACTACCGGTTTGAAGCTGTGATCTGGAACCAGATGGTATTCGTCATTCCCCTTTTTGGGACCAAGGTGACATTTTATACAGGTAACGCCAGCCTGGGAGTGTGTCGAATGCTCAGAACGCGCTGAAATATCCTGGTGACATTCCACGCAAATTTTCGACACTGCCTCACTGGCAGCACTTTTGGGTAGATGTGGATCATGACAAGTGGAGCAAGCCATATCTTGTTGATAATGAACACTTTTTTTCCAATCGTCCCATCCAAACCTGCTATCGTTATGGCAACTCGCACAAAGCTCGTTGGATTTATTAACAGGCACATTCTGATCAGGATGGTCGGCAGGGATGGGGGTATGGCAAGCCTGGCATGTAATTGAAGCAAGCTGCCACTGACCAGTCTCCGGATCGTAACCAGTGACATGGCAGGCAAGACAATCCTTGGATTTGCCCTGCGCCTCCCAGGCTGCTGCAAAACCCGGGTTATTGATCCCCAGGCCATGCACTTCGCCAGTAAAGGACCGGGGGTGGCAGGCATTGCAATCTGAGGGCTGGGTTGTCTGGTTGGCAGGCGATGCATTAACTGCAGCAGCAGGGATGAGTGAGAGCACAGCTACCGTTGTTAGAACCAGAATAAAAACAAAAATAGGCAGTTTGAAATATCTCATGAGACCATACCTTTCGTAAACCAGGCTAAATAGAAAATATGCGAATTACCTTCATTGTGAAATTTACCATTCTGGGCGTTTATGATCATTTTCGTAAAACAATAATGGATGGAAACAAAACAAGTTTTCCCCCAGCATCCATGTGAAACCCGATCATACTTTCGATATTTCACAGGATGCAGAGGGAAACAAAAGACCAACCGAATACACTAATTGAAAAGATCAGTGCCGGCGAACGATACTGAACACCATGCCAACCACCAGCCCAAGAACGATCGCCATACCGGTAAAACCAAGCGCATTCGGAGGGGCGGGGGTGGTTGAAATTGGTCCAGACTTGGTGGATACAGAAATATTCTCAACTGGTTTAATTTGAGCAGGGGAAGTTTCTGTTGGAGCAGGTTCGTCCACCACCTGCACCAAACCCGTGGTGATTGCAGCTCCGGAACCATGCATTTGCTCGGCATGACAACCATTGCAGGTCTCAAGCTTGGGTGTAAAACTGTGGTCGGGAACCTGGTGGAAATCGTCATTCCCCTTTTTGGGACCGAGGTGACATGTGACACAGGTTACGCCAGCCTTGGCATGCTTTGAATGCTGAGAATCCTGAGCCACATTTTTATGGCAGTTGACGCACAGCGATGATGTATCCGTAGTGCTGGAATCCGCTAACTTCATGGCAGTTGAGTGTGGATCATGACAGGTGGTGCAGGTCAGGTTTTGCTGATAATGCACACTGGATTTCCATGAGTCCCAGCCAAATCGAGCATCACTGTGACAGGTACGGCACAGATCGGTGTTCTTGTTGATTGGCTCATCCTGGTTGGGGTGATCAGCAGAAATGGGGCTATGACAAGCCTCACAAGTAATACCGTCCGCCTTGGCGGTACCTTTGGCGGGATCATAACCGGTGGCGTGGCACTGCAAACAAGCACTGGGTTGCCCCTGCCCCATCCATGTTTCCTGGAAAGTAGATGTTTCACTACTACTGGCAGACATATCGCCATTCGGAATCTCCTTATGGCAGGCCATGCAATTGGAGGCTTCTTCCAAAACATGCGCGGTTTTGGAGGCGCCGTGAGCGCCCTTGGCCCAGGCAGCATGGCGCTCCGGGTGACAGGAAGCACAATCGCTGCTCGGGGTGGCAGCGGGAGGCGGGGTTTCGGATTGAGCGTCAACGGTCAACAATGTGGCTGCAGCAATCACGAGGGCCAACACCAGGGCAAGAACCAAGCGTTCAAGGCGAGAGCTCATCGATATACTCCTACTGTGTTAATTGGGTAAAAGAACCGGACTGGCGCGAAACACCTTGCAACGTAAACATTCTTCATGCAAGTAACCATTGGTTTTCCGAAAAACCTGCCAGCACGGCTCAGAGGAATGCAACGCAGGAGTATGGGATATACCTTCTATGGAACAGCTTTTGAGTTCCCAGGTTTGTTCCTCATCCGCCGCTTCCAGTTTCTGGCGGTAAATGGCTTCTTCCTGCCAATGGGCATCGAGATGGCGAAGCAGATACACCAAGCCAAGCATCAACAAGGCCGGGACCGCGATACGGATCAATAGACTTGTGAGAACAACCATGATGGAAGTCATCAGATTTCTCCTTCCCAAACCAGCAAATGCGTAACTTTTCTTCCAAAAGGGAATAAAAATTTAGATCATCCTCAGTTTACGCTCAGCGGCCCGGTGGGTAAATTCGGTTGGCACCCAATCTTTCAAAGCCTGAATACCAGTATTTACAGTAGCAGAATGGAGGCTCCACCCCATGCCGCAAACCCGGCCCAACAGGTTTAGTATGGGGGATTCGCCCCATGGCAAACATGACTCATCCCGAAATTAAGGATGGGTATTGAAAAAGGAATAGACCTTCTGGTAATGTTTAGTGTGAGAGCACAAACAAACCAGGAGGTCTATCCATGTATAAGCATA
>Ga0172368_10005324_pt1 | contig 14413 bp, 13 predicted proteins | sample Lak11m_FD_114540 | JGI IMG/M metagenome (GOLD analysis project Ga0172368, IMG submission 114540) | Freshwater microbial communities from Kabuno Bay, South-Kivu, Congo - kab_022012_11m | ecosystem: Environmental > Aquatic > Freshwater > Lake | place: Democratic Republic of the Congo: South-Kivu...
GGGTCAGGCCCAACGCCAAACCGAACAACTGCTTCTCGTCCATCCGCATTCCCTCCGTGGCCGGTTGCCACGGAGAGTTTACAATGCGTCAGATCCTTAACCCACTCGAAACGGAAGAGAACCACTAATATGGATACAGAATATCTTCATTTCCGTATAGATGGTCCCGCGTCAGAAACACCGTATCGCGTCCATTCTTCCATTTTTTCAACTGCATGGCATCTTTCCCAAGGGCCTTTCGCACTAATCCGATTGGAACTACCAAGACAAGAAAAAGCATGCTCAATAGGACCTTCGACATTACATTTCCTAATACATGTGAGAGTCCAAACCATACTTTCGCAACAGGTTTATAAATACTTGGACATACCATATTTACAAGCAACAACAATATAGACAAACCGCTGAATTGATACATGTTACCGAAAAATGAGATCAGCAGGCAGATCAGAACCATCGCCATACCAGTATCTTTTGCCTGATCAAGCGATGTTTTTTCTAAAATAGAACGTTTAACGACATTTTCTTTCATAGCACCTCCTATAAAACATATTCTGGGAACTTGCTAATTAAGAAACCCGATAAGTTCATTTTTCAGTCAAGAATTAAAATTGAATAAATCCGAAGCCCATTGTCGGAAGAGTATATCCACTCTCACCTCAATGTGCGTACGATCTCCGCAAGTTCGTGACCCATGACCTGATGACCAGAGGGGGAGAAGTGGTAATCGTAATAGTTCCAAAGCTTGCGGCTTGGCATTGTATGCTTTGCCTCGAGCAGCGCCCCATATGAATTGCGGAACGTGATAGTGTTCTCCCGGAGGAATCCCGTGATAAATCGATTGTAATGAACAGGGCCGTTTTGTGGGCAGCCGTATTGCGCGAGTTCCGCCTTCAAATTTGGGAATTGCGCGTCATGGTATGGTTCATATGGGAAAACCCACTCATAGTGAATCATGAGGACCCCAAATTTAGCCTGCCGGCTTTCGGCCATGTCCCTAAGGTGGACCAAGTAACGACCCGTCCTTCGGCGGAAGAGATTCTGTATTTCATTGTCGGCGGCGCATAGGATTCGCGGCCAAGGAGGAACGTCAATCCCCGGTTCGGCTGGTGGGAAGAGCACGTCGTGAGCGTGGGGGATAAACCGTCCCAGAAAAACCTCGAGGTACCTAAGGAGCCATATTTTCTGCATCAACCATAAACGGATCCTGGTCCTCGGGTAGAGGGGGTACCCCTCCGTGTCGAGGATGAACCCGTAGTTTCTCTCGAACTCTGAGTCGTCGGATAGGTCGTTCGGCGCAAGACAAACAATCACCATGTCCGGTTGGAACTCATCAAGATAGCGTCGGAGCTGAAGAATATACTGCGACGGCGTTCCGTTCTGGATCCCCGCGTTGAGGATCCGCAAATTACGGCTACCGTCGCTTGGAAAGTCGTTGAGCTCCCGCTGGGCTAGGTCCGAAAAACGAGCATCCTGCTGCACACCGAGCCCTTCGGTAAAGGAATCTCCAAGGAGCAGAATTCTCTTTTCGCCCGGTAGTTTCGGCTCCACGTTTTCGAGCATCCGCAGTCCCACATTGTTCGTACGGTAGTAGCCCAAGAAAAACGGGCGTGATGGAATCTTGGTTGAGCGTGAATTGAGGGTGTCCTCTGTTTCGTATACGTATATCGGCTCCCGCACGTTGGGCCGCAAGGACCGGATCATGTCAGGGTCTGGCTGGAATGCGATATTTCGCTTATAGAATCTGACGCCCCCTTCTAGCATAGTTAGCATTAAAAGTACGGATACCGTTGCTATGATCAGGGCGAACCCCCGCTCCCTCCCAGACATGGAATGCGCACTTGGTCTGGATGTCTTGTTTTTAGAAATCTGCATTTCAGGGGTCATAGGGAGAACTCGATTGGTAGGAACTTCGGGTTTTGATTATTGTTCCGCCAGCCATGCTGCCTACAAACAAAACGTGCCATTTACGATTATGATATCCTTTCTTTGCATCGTAAGCCAGAGACCTACATAGATGGGGTTAATATCGGAATTAACTTTGCCATTCCGATCAGAATGCGTATTCAATGATCGACGGCAAAAACGTTTTTACTTCACGGTTCGAGCTTATTTCGTCGTCCCTGATAAATCCGTTTCAGGCCGCATCTCCCTAACCGGCCTGACAGACAGTAAGCAGGTAGCGAGCGTGATTCATCGGCAGGAAAGGCTCTACCAAGTCGTCGAATAAAGTCATGGAAAAGGTATATGCGGTATTTAGCAACCGATTTCCGCTTATGAGCGGCACAGGTGCTAGTAGCATTTTGGCAAGCTTCGACTTTTGTCCATATGGTCGCATCCATTCCAACATGGAAAGACTTACGAATGGCGTTTTATTGGCCGCATACGAGTGCAAGATTTTGAAACCGGAGTTCTTCAGCAGCCTGAGGTTTTCCTCAGCTCTCAAGAGTCCATGGTGGCCATCATTCTCAATGAACCGTTCTTTGAAAAGCGCCTCGTCCCTCTTAGCCCACCGCCAGAGAACATTGTCACAGTCACAATCCTGGAGCGCAATGAATATCCCGCCATTCCGAAGAGAACGCCTTATCTCTCCAAGCGTTTCTTCTTTTTGTTCCAATCGCACATGCTCCAGAAAGAAGCGACAAACTATTGCATCCACGCTCCCGTTCGCCAGAGGAATCTTCGATGCCTCCGCTTGCAGCGCAATATCGTAGGCCTTTGCCATTTCTCTCGCTGCAGGGAATGACACGTCGATCCCAGCAACAGTCCCTATAGTGGTGAGATAGGAAGTGCCGGCACCTCCAGCGAGATCAAGAATATGACTCCCCTTTGGGATGTATCTCTTTATGAGCCAAAAATAGTGCATGCTTACAAAATAGAGCATAAGGTTGCCCAATATGGACCACTCATTGGGCAAAAACCGCAGGGGCACAGGCTCGTACCGATTCTCATAGAATCTGTCATCCATGGAGTAGCGTACAACACCTTCCTCTATGGAGAAGGTTCTGGAACATCTATCGCAGGCGTACATGTCTTCACATCGACGCATGACTGCTTGACAATTTGGACATATCAGATGCCATTCATGCCGAGAGTTTTGCATGGGTGAATTGCCAGTCACAAATTGCATACCTCTTTTGGGGCTAATCACTGGAGCCTAAAGTCTTTGGTTCACGTATGAAGTTGTCCGGGAAACTATATCTGCTGACAAGGCTCAGTCCCCACAAGGCTATCAAGCTCCCCACGCAAAAAGAGAACAGCAAAGCAAGAAAGACTGAAAAGGGGATAAGAATTTGGAACACTTTTGCAAGGAATGCCGCGGCAATCAATACCTGCCCCTCAGAAGTCGCGCCGTACTTTCCACTAAAGAGCACGGCAAGAATGGCCCCCATAGCCGAAGCGTAAGCTATACTTCCCAGCGGTCCCCAGTCCCAATAGCCCTCAGCGAGGAAGTTCGTTCCAGCGGTGCTCGTCTCCGTCCCTTCTTGCGTTAAGAACCCGAACTCAACCGCGTATTGGTTGTAAATTATGTCACTGCTTCCTGGCTTGTCTTCCCAAATAATCCTTGGAACAAAGTAGACCATTGCCGTCAGTAAACTTTCTCCCGTCCTATAGGGGATAGGCGTGGGCACCATCTGCACAACCTCGGAGTATGGGAGAATCCCATCGAGTCGCCCGGCAGTTGACTCGATCATTTGGGACCCGGCGAAAGGATCCTGGAGGAATTGTGCTGACGCGTCTGCCCACACCTCAAGCCGCTCCACAATTCCGGAGACTCCACTCGGAAAGGTCTTGTTCCAAGCTATTCCCCGATAAATCCCCTTGATCGGGTTAAGCACGATAAAGACTAAAATGACTAGAGCTACCGTGCTGATCTTGGCCTTCTTTCCATAAATCCAAGCCATTAACGCCAAGAGGAAAAAGGGCACAACGATATTTTCCATAACACCTTGAAGCAACCCCACAAACGCCATCGCCGCGGCCATGGCCGTACCCCAAGGGATCCCTTTTTCCCTAGGTCGAGCAAATTGGCAATAGAGTAGGAGTATCAATGCCAAGAAGGGATCAATGACCGCACGGAGAGGAGTCATAAGTGCTGGAAGGACCCGTTCGCCATGAAACGTGACGATATTCCATACACCTAAGCCAAGTAAGGAATAAATTTTAATAGCTCGGCTAGAAATGTTGCGAACATCGGGAGCGAGAGCCCATAGGCGAGCACCCACGCCCCCAAGAAAGCGCCTGGATAAATGTGCTGAAGAAAACAAGGTGATCTCGCTTAATACCACAAGAAAATAGGCTCGGCTCAATGCATTGGATGAAGGAGTGAACCTGTCCCAGAGAAGTTGGATATATTCCTGGAAGAACTGGGGAAGGGCGAACATGACGTAGTATTGCAGTGCAATCATTAGCCAAATCGGCGGTTCTCGACGACTCTTACTAACATATTGTCGTGCGGACGCGAGCAATAAGCAAAGCAACACCCAAGCCATGACCCGATCCTGCAGGGCATAGAGTGGGAGCGCCCAATAGAGGTGAGCCAATAGCCCCATCGCACCGACGACCACGTAGGGCCAATCTTTTTTAGGGAAGAAGCGACTGGAGGATGTGCTCATCTACCTCTTGGGTAACCCTTTCAAATATGCAAGGAGAGGAGCGTAGCACTGCTCGTAGTTAAATGTGGTCGCATGGGATTCCATAAGACGTCGTTGCGCTTCGGTTCTATCGGAGAGCGCTCGGAGCACAGCGCTCGCAATCGATTCGGGCCGTTCGTCTTCCGCAAGCGATACGCCGCCCGTCCGTTCGGATAGGTCCCGAAAAGACTGAGAGTCCAATGCCACGATAGGTATCCCCATGGACAGACATTCCATGAACTTAACGCTGGCTGTTCCCATGAATCGGTGGTTGATGTTTCTTCCCGCCGTGGTGTAAAGGGCTAGCCCGACACTGGCCGATCGAAGATATGAGCGCATGTCGTCATAATTCAAATAGGGGAATTGATGCAGTCTTTGGCCGACACCGCTTTGAATCGCGAATCGCGCCAACCTATTCGCATACTCCTCGTTTCCGCAACCGACTAAGCATAAATGCACCGAGTCCGGCAGCGATTGAAGCGCCAGAACGGTCTGCTCGATCAAATTGGCTGCGCCAGCCCCACCCACCCGCACCACAATGTACTCAGGCCTGCAGCCCGTGCGCTCCTCGATGAGATCGGGCAAGATACTAGTTCGACCGGGGCTCGTAAGACATGCGCAGTTGGGCACGGTAAAGCAGGGTACCACAAGACCCCAAGCTTTTCTTGCCACTTCGAGACGGTTCTCCTCGGGCATCACCACCGCAGCCACTTCATTAACTCGGCGGAGTGAATTCTGATGCATCCTTATGTCAATCTGTCCTCCCATCTCACGTTCCAACCCAGGAGTCATCATGTCGTGAGCATGGTAAATGATGGGGACCTTTCCAATCGCGGGCAATACACCCCATAGACCTGAATAATCGTAAGCTATAATAATATCTGGCTTGCAGCTCAAAATGAGACTTGCGGTCTGGTTCCGGAAACCCCATAGGTCCAAAATCTTCCGGGACAGGGAAGTTGGGAAAGAACCTGGTGGTTCATTGAAGTAGTGTTCCTTAATTCCCTCCCCGGCGCAAAATCCTCTATGAATCCCCCTGTAGTAACCTGCCAAATAACTCTTATGCCCAACGGCCACTTGACATCTGCATGCATTGATCGTCGGCGGATAATTCGCGGGATCAGCGTAGGTGAGATTCAGAATGGTCATTGGGGTACTCATAGACTTTGCCTCAAGTATGTGCTTGTTCTAGTAAGATTCAAACAAGGCCGGAAACAGCCATCTTGCGCAAATGTGTTCGTTAGGCGCTCATCGGGATGCGTTCGGGCATTGGACTTTCTTCACTTTTGCATTAAGTGCTGCATGTACAAGATCACGAATGCGGAGATAAAGCTCCTCCCTCTGTGTCACGATATTATGGTTTTTAGCAAATGTTCGCGCGGCGTTTTCGGTAAGCTGATGCCGGACGAACTCCGAGTGAGCAATCTCGCCCAGCGCATCCGCCAGTGCTGTTTCATCGAGTCGATCAACCACAATGGCCAACCCGTGTTGGCGCGAATACGCCGTCAACGCCGCATAGGGTGGAGCCAGCACCACGATCGGGCGTTTCGCGGCCAGATAATCCGAGGTTTTGCATGGAAATGCCGTCGTCACCATCTCTTGTTGGTCCTTCTTGAACGACAGGGGGAGAAAAAGAGCATCAGCCTCTGCAAGCGCCTTTGCGAGTGCTGCTTGGGAAACCCATCCATGAAGAGTCAAGCGACCCTTCTCTTTTGCTTGGTGCAAGCCAGGAAAGGAACCCTCCGGTGCATAAGCATGGACGTGCCAGGACTTCAAGTTGTAGGTTGTCATCTTTTCTGAGCAAATGAGTTTCAGGAGTAGTTCGAGCCCGTCCTGCATGGCGCCTGTAAATGTTCCAGCGTAGGCGATATTCATGTGTTCCATTGATCCGGCTTGAAAAGGGCGATCGGAGGAGATATCAGCTTCTCTTGCATGCAATTGCACATCGGAATTCACTCCCCACTCTGAAAGGCGGCGCTGCATGTACTCACTCATGCAATATACCTGTGAGGCACTGCGAAGACAGTGTTTGTACACCACCGACAAGAGTGGCTTCAGCGGTGGCAGCAGATCCCCCCAAGTCACCAACCAATCGTCATGAACGAGCACTATTGACGGCACTCGCGCAGACCGTGCCGCCGCAACGGCGACAAAAAATAGGAGACCGTGAGCCACGGTAAGGACAACACCGATTCTACGCTCCTTGATCAACCGCAACGTCCAGAGCATCCAATAAGGAAGACAGGCAATGTCATAGGCAGCTTTCAGCCGCCCCCATCCCCAACGGCCGTTCTTGTTGGTTGTTCGAATTACGATTTTGTCGGCCGCGAGTTGGCCGTCTACCGTGGCTAGGGAGTCGTATTGTTCGGTAGTCACAATCGTTATTCTTTCAGGTGGGTAATCGCCCAGCAGGCGGCTCAAAACGATTGGCCCACCCCGCTGATTAGAGGGCGGAAAGTCGCATAGGCACAACAACTTCGGCATAATGCCATTTGCCGGTTGGTCTATCATTGCTGGAGGGCTGGTAATCATATTATACAAATCAGATTATGTGGTATTGCTGTTCCTAATCCGATACGATAATAGTTAACATTTCACGTGAGGCGCCGTTTAGTCAGCTATCTTGGAATGCAGCACTGCCAGGTAATCTAATGCCACCGACCCAATAGTGCAATCACTCGATCAATCGCATTATCTAGTGCTATGTGAATCCGCTGACGTCGTGGCCTGACCATCCCAGTAGGGCAGACAATCCCTTCCCGATGAGTCTTGATAGCCCAGAAGGCGCCGAATGGAGACTCAAAAGGTCTCCCCATGTTGTCAGCGGTATGGAAAACCTCTGCGGCATAAACGTCCCAGGTCTCGTCGAAATCCTCCGGGGTCCATGCGGATTTGTGTTCCTGCCACTTCCCCCCGTCCAGCCCCCAAGCGTCTTTCCCGTCGGGATGGCATTGTGGGAGGTCCCCGAGCGGCGTAAACACGGCGACCTGCCGCCTAGCGAGCTCCTCCGTGGCCATTAGGAGACGCCGCCCTTCTTCCTTCTTCAGGTGCTCTATCACGTCAACAAGGAATACTGTATCGACAGATTTTGGGGGAAAGATACGGATTGCTTCCGCCCAAGTGGCCCGAAGGACAACATACCGCCGGTCGTACTCTCTTTCCACCTTCCCCTGCAGCAAGGATATATATTGTTCGTGCGGTTCACAGCACACATGGACCAGTGGGCGCAGGTACCGCTGCGGTTGGATCCCGCAACCGATGTCGAGGACAACGTCAGCCTCTGTCAGTCTGCAAACGATCACCTTCAGCAATTCGTCCTTTTTCAGCCAGATGACGCTCACGCTCCTTCCCCCGACACCCGAACGGTAGTCCAGGCCAGGTCCGGGCGGACCACCCCACCCCACCCGCCGTGGTAGTCCCCCCGTAACGCGGGGCCGTCGAGGATCTCGAATCGGAGCACGTCCTTGACCATTCGCCCTTCCTCAAAGTTCTTCCCGAAGAGGTTTACCGTCAAACTGAACCAGCCATTGTTCATCAGGTTCGAGGGGACGCGGCAGGTGCTCTTGTAGAACCCAGACGGCATTCCCTTGCCGTACCACTCGGGCTCCCTGTTGTTGATCGAACTGAAGACGCAGTTGTTCTCGCCGTCGTACAGGATCATGGTCAGGCCGACGAAGGCGCCATCCTGCTTCACTGAGTAGACAATCTGGATTTCCCACCCGGTATCCGTGGAGAGGTGAGTGCTCGGGTCTCCTCCCGCGCCGCGCACTGCCACCTTGACCAACCTCGCCGCCGCGTTCTGTGGAGCATTCGCAGCGTCGATCCATTCTCGAACCAGGAGGTTCCCCAAGGGCGCCTCTACGTATCGGGCGATCGTCGCTGCCGGTTCGCCATAGCTGACCAGCTTCCCTTCCTCTATCAGGAGAACGCGATTGCACATCGCCCGGACAGCCGTGAGATTGTGACTGACGAACAGTATGGTTCTCCCTTCCCTGCCGACCTCCTCCATTTTACCGAAGCACTTCCTCTGGAACTGGATGTCCCCCACCGCCAGGACCTCGTCGACGATGAGGATCTCAGGTTCAAGGTGCGCCGCCACGGCGAAGGCCAGCCGCACGTACATCCCCGAAGAATAGTGCTTCACCGGGGTGTCCAGGAACCGCTCCACCTCGGAGAAGGCGACGATCTCGTCGAACTTTCTCCGGACCTCCGCCCTGCTCATCCCCAAGATTGCTGCATTTAAGAAGATGTTCTCGCGTCCAGTAAGCTCTGGGTGGAAGCCAGTGCCCACTTCCAAAAGGCTTGCGACGCGACCTCTCAAAGTGATTCGTCCAGTGGTGGGCTCCGTGATTCGGCTCAGGAGTTTTAGGAGTGTCGATTTTCCCGCCCCGTTTCTACCGATGATTCCCAGCCTTTGTCCCCGTGGAACTTCGAACGAAAAATCCTGGAGCGCCCAATAGTCTTCCTTCCGTGTTTTATCGGCCCTTTCGCTTTGTCGCCCAATTGTGCGGATTCCGTCCACGGCAGCCTTGAGCCGACGGGAGATCTCGTCGCGCAGAGCAATGTATCTCTCTGGACTGTCATGAGAGAGCACATACTTTTTGCCCAGGTTTTCCACCCGAATTACCGCGTCGATCATGACCGTGCCTTCGGCTCAGATAACGTCTGCAAAAGTTCGCTCGGTCTTTCGGAAGTACCAGAGACCTGTGACCAGAAGAAAGAGGACGAGGGAAGAAGAAATCGCCAATCCGGGCAAATTAATGGAGGACATGCCGCTCAGGAGAGACCATCGAAACCCGTCAATTACTCCCACCATCGGATTCAAGGAGTATAGGAGGCGCCACCGCTCGGGCACCACACTGCTGCTGAAACCCACCGGGGAGATATACAGACCGAACTGAACGAGAAAGGGCACGACGTAGCGGAAATCCCGATACCTGACGTTGAGAGCAGCCAGCCAAAGACACACCCCCATGGCCGCAGCGAAGGCCAGTATCGAAAAGAGTGGAAGGAAGAGGATGTTCCAGCCGGGAACGATTCTGTAATAGATCATCAAGGCGATCAGGATGCTTGTAGAGACCAGCGTGTCAACGAAACTGACAATCACTGAACTCACGGGAACAATAACCCTTGGAAAGTACACTTTGGAGATGAGGTTAGCATTCCCAATCAGACTGTTACTACCCTCCGAAACAGCGCTGGAAAAGAACTGCCAAGGCAGCATGGCGGAAAAAACTAGTACTGCGTAGGGCACGCCGCCGGATGGAAGCTTGGCGAGTTTACCGAATATTACCGTAAAGACAACCATTGTAAGGAGCGGACGGACCACCGCCCAAGCAATACCAATTACGGTCTGCTTATACCTTACTGCGATATCCCTCCAAGCCAGGAATGCGAAGAGCTCACGGTAATGCCAGAGATCTTTCCAGTATTGGGCCTCTGTCTTCCCCGCCTCGATGATGAGTTCGCATTGAGCGGCGTCTATCATTCTGCTGCTTTCATAGAATGCACCATCGATCGATCGCAACCTTGTTGGGTAGATCGTCGCATGAACTTCCCCTTTCTTCAAGACATCCCGATCGTCGTGAGCAACACATTCAATCTTCGCCCATAGGTGTGCTCGGAAAGGGCGCGGTTGGCCCCGGCCTCGCGTATTCGCCTCATCTCCTTGGGATGTTTTCTGGCCCGCTCGATGTGACCCATTAGCTCTTCGTAAGAGGAAAAGGTAAGAAGCTCTCGCCCGGGCTCGAAGCAATCCTCGATGGCCGGTCGGTATTCGATGAACTGGAGCCCGCCAGCCCCGGCAATCTCGAAGGCCCGGCAGTTAAGGGAATCCCCTTCAGCCAGAGAAAATGTATTAAGGCACGCCAAGGCTTCTCCGAAGACCTGGCTCTTTTCCTCTCGCATCACATAGCGGCCCGAGGACAGGGCCTTGATGTCTTCGTGCGCCCAAGAGGGAGGGAGGGGACCGTAGAGATCAAATTTCACACCATCGCCCATCAGCCTCAGCACCACGGCCTGTCGAAAGGCGTAGTAATTTCCAACCACCGCCACCTTCTCGTGTCTCTGGGACGTCACGGGCTTGTGCCAGATGGGATTCATGGCTTCATGGAGAAGAAAGGCGTTTCTTCCCACTAACCGTAGTTTCTGAACGGCGGCCCTGTCTTTCAGAAAGATGGCATCCCACGCCGGGTCCAGGATTCCCCAGCGCTGGCTGTTCGCCGGCGCGTCGCCCCACCAGAGCACGCGTCGGCCCGGGCACAGTTTGCCCAGTGCTTCCAGTGTCTCGGGGTGCAGCTGCGCGGTCAACCCAAGCACCAAGTCGGGCTTTAAGGCCCGGGCAAACTTAATGACCTTTCGTTCCATGAGATTAGGCCGCTCGCCGTACAACCTGGACCACGCCACCCTCAATACATAGCGGGGGCGAGCCCAGTACGCTTTTTGAGATACCACTCCTAGCGTGTATACTTCGTGACCCATCTTGCTCAGGGTTACCTGCACATTGTCCGCGAAGGAGTCCTCGAAGCAGGGGGCGGGGATAAAGATGCGCATGATGTGGCCTCCTGAAAGGGTGCTCAGCCGCTGGCTGAAATCACGGGGTCGGTACGCGGCGGGTCATCGCAGTAAGTGATGGCCTTGCTCAAATCTTTGGTAGCCGCTTGCTGAGTCGATAGCCCCAGGGCACGAGCCTGCTAAGGAGTGACACCGGCAATAAGAAGCCGGCGATGGTGGAAATCATGTACGTGGGGAAGAGCCTGAGCGTCACCCACCAAGGATGTTCCACCGGCTTGAGGAGGATGGGTGGATAGCATCCCCATGCCATACAAATAGCGGCTCTCCAGAAGCTCTCCTTTCTATGAGCATAAAGCCAGTAGGGGTAGGTATAACGCAGGAGCGACTTATAGAGTGGTATCAACGCCTGGTTGCGCGCGACCGGGTCCTGCAAGGCCGGGAAGACCGCCTCACTAGCTACCCAAGCGATGGACGAGAGCCCCTGGGAATGAGGCTCGAGATTGCGCTTCCTCTGACGCTCAACGTCCTTGTAAGAGTTGGCGGTTTGCCCACCCACCTCCACATCTTTGGCTACCAGCACCCGGTTCCAGAGCAAGAGGCGTCCACCATCCGTAATAGCTTTGCATCCAAGGTAAACCTGCACAAAGATCGAACCGTCGTATGTTGATGTGTTGGCGCGGGTGAATGCCTCTCGCGCGAAGACAATCCCCGCTACAAAGCTAAATGTGCGGTAGTGCGCGATGGCTGTTGCAGGGCCACCAGGAAGAAGTGATGTCTGCGGGACTCGGCGGACCTCCGTCCCCCCTCCGTCCGGAGTCCAGAGGCGATAATTCGAAATGGTCACTTCCGGACGTCCGTGACGCTCCAGGACTTCGGCGAGACCCGTCAACGCATTCTCGTCTGCCAGCACGTCATCATTGCCAAGGATAATAAGGTAGTCTCCGGTCCCCAAAGCCAAAGAAGCTCGCAAGTTGGCGTCATAACCGAGGTTGCGTTCCTGACGATGGAAGCGGTAGCGAATACCGGAAGCTTCGAGGTAGGCAGGCACTACCTCTGCAGTGTCGTCCGTAGAGCAGTCGTCCGAAATGACTACCTCAAAGTGCGAGTATCGCTGGGTGCGCAGCGAATCCAGCACGGCTAGAAGATAACGGCACCGATTGTGTTGTGGGATACAGATTGAGAACGTAATCGGCTCGGGAATGGTCACCACCTCCGGCTTATGTCTGGCGAAAGATCAGGAAATCGGGATAATGTCTCCGGGGCCGCAACGGCAGTTCAGACCGTACGGGTAAAGTCGGGGTGGGGATCACAGGGATATCCCACGCTGCAGGATGCACACCGAAAGGTTCCCCCCCGTTTCTCCAACGGCTGTCTGCACGCGGGACACGCCAGGATGGAGAGCCAATCAACGGCCTTGCCCCCGTGCCTCCACTTATATAGTTTACGCAGAGTTCGAAGTCCCAGTCCTCGCCAGCCTGCGCCCTCGTAATTGCCAACCGTATCTCCCTCGCCTTGCCCGCTTACTACCGAGTCGATCCAGTCGCAGGACTCGTCCGGGTTGGCCACCAGGTAGTCGATGCGATCCTTCCAGAAGTACCTTACGTGGAACAGGTCCGGGGCGCCCACGAAGAGCTTTCGCCAAGACGGATCCAACTTGATGATCTTCAGTCCGCCCACGAAGGGGTCTTCGACGGGGACGCCCTTCTTGCGGATGACCAGTTTCCCTTGAGCGACCATGATCTCCAGGCAGTGGATCGAGTACGGGTCCAGCCGCTCGAAGATAACGTTGGGCGTTTCGATGTATCCGGCCCTGCCGACACGCATGAGCTCTTTCAGGAAGACTTCTGGTTTCTTGACGTGTTCGAAAACATGGGAGGCGACGATGAAGTCAAAGGCCTTGTCCCTGAAAGGCATCTGCATGGCATCCGCAATCACCAGGGGACGATCTACCACCAGTGAGGAGCCGCAGCGGTGTTGCGCGCCGACGAGCCGGTCCAGCAGTATATCTGAGCGGGGATAAGGGCAACCGCCGGCCCCCACGTCCAGAACGAGGCCTCCCTTTGAAACGGGGAGACAGACCTTTCGGAGAGCCCACGCAATTCTGCGAATCTTTCCCATGTCACCTCTGGATCCACTAGTTGGGGAAACGGTTTTTCAACTCTTTTCTTCAGCAAGAAGTATCGTTGCCCTATTGACAAACACATCAAATGAAAAATTTCGATCTAAAAATACTCTGCCCTGGCGTCCCACTGCAGTTGCCGCTTGAGGGTCATCAATACATGTACGAATACACTTTGCCAATTCAACTGGATTATTAAATGGGACTAGATACCCACTTTCTCCGGGCCTCACAACGTACGGAGGAGCAGCAGCACCGGCACCAATGACCGGTTTTCCGTAAGCCATGGCTTCAAGAAAGACGATTCCGAACCCCTCGCCACCTGAAGGGAGGACGAAGAGGTCTGTAGAAGAATATAGCGCCTTCAATTCCTCATCGCCGACCCTTCCGTGAAAGATGACCACTCCTGGTGGCGTCAACTCTTGAGCCATAGCCGTCAGGCGATCCCTATCGTCCCCGTCCCCTACAACGTGATATTCCAGTGGAACCCCATCCTGAGTCAGCAGATGAACGGCTTGGATAACATCATCGATGCCTTTATAGCGCTCGAGTGCTGCCAGCCTGGAAACGGAAAGTAGTTTGTGAGGCTCTTGGAATCTCGGCGTTACGGGAACCGGCATCTTCCAAAAGAACGGCAGGGAACAAGGCCACAAAGCAATCTCGCCGGTAAATCCCGCATCCCGAAAGTGCTTTCCGGTGGCCGGACTGATCGCGATGGTCTTGTCTACGAACCGGCACATGGCCGATTCTGTGATGGAAAGCAGGGGCAATGCATCAATGCCGTACGTTAGGAGCCAAATCTCGGAACGTGGGAATGCTGCCTTTAATATGGGGGCGAGGGGCAGATAATTTCGATGTCCAAGAATCGTCCGGTGCGGCCTTTGCTCCCTCACCGCCCTGTAGGCAGCGGCCGCAAATTGGACCTTTCCCTTGCGAAATGCCTTGACCGTGCAATGATCCCATTCAGGCTGACGGACTTCTTCGGGCGCATCGTTTAGGACTAGTATTGATAGCGGTTGTTCTGGTTTGCATTTGAGTATGGCTTGTACTTGGTCCCTGTTATAGTTTTGCATCCCTCCGGGTCGATGGAATATTTCAGTAAGTAGGAGGACTGTGCCGCCCAGAGCTTTTTCTATCCCAGGCATCA
>Ga0172368_10005330_pt1 | contig 14407 bp, 10 predicted proteins | sample Lak11m_FD_114540 | JGI IMG/M metagenome (GOLD analysis project Ga0172368, IMG submission 114540) | Freshwater microbial communities from Kabuno Bay, South-Kivu, Congo - kab_022012_11m | ecosystem: Environmental > Aquatic > Freshwater > Lake | place: Democratic Republic of the Congo: South-Kivu...
ACCTTCAACCAAAGGAGAAACCATGACCATTGAATTTGAATCACCCAAACCGATCCTGCAAACGCAATTTGTTTTGAAAACCGTTGCAGAGGAAATGATGCGTTCGAAGTCGCGGTACTTCGACGAGCACGAGCATGAGATTCCGTGGGATTACATCGAGTTCATGCACACCGCCATGAAAGCCATGGGCGTGGGGTCGCTGGCGCCGAAGGAAAAAACCGACGGCGGTGATGCGCCAAAAGAGAAACGCCCGCCGATTGCCTACCAGATGCTGGCGACGCAGATGGAAATGCTCTCGTGGGGCGACGCGGGCATGTACCTGATCACGCCCGGCGGCGGACTGGGCGCGGCGGCTGTGCAGGCCGCAGGTTCCCCGGAGCAGAAGGCCAAGTTCCTGGCGCGCTTCGGCGATGTAAAACCCACGCTGGGCGCCATGTGCATGACCGAGGCGGGCGCCGGCTCGGACACTTCCCAAATTCGCACGCGCGCCGTGCTGGATGAAAAAACCAGGGAGTGGATTCTCAACGGCGAGAAGATCTTCGTCACCGCGGGCGATAAGTCCATGACCGAATACGAGAAACTCGGCAAGGGCTTCATTGTCGTGTGGGCAACGATTGACCCGACGGCGGGACGCGCGGGCATGCGCTCCTTTGTCGTCGAGGCGGGTACGCCCGGCGTGAAAGTGACCAAACTGGAGCACAAACTCGGCATCCGCGTCAGCGACACAGCCTCCATCTCTCTGGTGGATGCGCGTGTCCCGTATGATCATATCCTTGGCAGTCCGACCGTCGAGAAGACCACCACCGGTTTCAAGGGCGCGATGGCCACCTTCGATGCGACCAGGCCGCTCGTGGCCGCGGCTGGCCTGGGCGTCGCGCGGGCCGCGCTCGAGTTCCTGAAGGAAAAACTCGCCGAGAACGGCGTCGAGATTCGCTACGGCCTGCCGCGCCAAAAACTGACCAACATCGAACGCGAGTTCATTGACATGGAAATCATGCTCAGGTCTGCATGGTTGATGGTGCTCAAGGCGGTCTGGATGGCGGACAATAAAAAGTCGAACGCGCTCGAGTCTTCGACGAGCAAGGTCAAGGCGGGCGACGTGGGGACGAAGATCACGCAGAAGGTGGTGGAGATTCTCGGCCCGCTCGGTTACAGCCGCGAGTTCCTGGCTGAGAAGTGGTTCCGCGATGCAAAGATCACGGACATCTACGAAGGCACGGGGCAGATCAACCGTCTCGTGGTGGCGCGGCATATTTTGGGTTATTCGGGAGCGGATTTGCGGTAATACGTAGGGACGATCCTCGCGGTCGTCCAAGGCAGGGGCAGCCCTGCACCAACGGAGGAACATATGAAATACCATGTACATAAGGCAGTTGTGATTGGCGCGGGGACGATGGGCGCGTCGTTGGCGGCGCATCTCGCCAACACGGGCGTGGCCGTCACCCTGCTGGACATTGTCCCAAAGGACGCGCCGGAGGGGAACAAGGCGGCGCGCAACAAGATTGTCACCGAGTTGTGGGATCGCTGTTTGAAGGCGAGGCCCGCAAACTTGATGGACGCCAGCCTCAAGACGCTGGTCTCGCTCGGCAACCTGGAAGATGACTTTGGCGTCGTTGCCGAAGCGGACTGGGTGATCGAGGTCATCGTCGAGAACCTGAAGATCAAGCAGGGTTTGATGGCGCGCATTGACGAAGCCCGCAAGCCGACGTGTATCGTCACCACCAACACCTCGGGCATTCCCGTCAAGGACATTGCCGAAGGGCGCTCGAAGGGATTCAAACAGCACTTCCTCGGCACACACTTCTTCAATCCGCCGCGCTATCTCAAACTGCTCGAAATCATCCCGACCGCGGATACATCGAAGGAAGTGACCGAGTTCATCTCGTGGTTCGGGGAAGTTCGTCTCGGCAAGGGCATTGTGTTATGCAAAGACACGCCCAACTTCATCGGCAACCGCGTGGCCTTTGGCACGGGCGCGTTCGGCATGGATTACATGATGGCGAACGGCTACACCGTGGACGAAGTGGACATGATCACGGGGCCGCTGATCGGCAACCCGCGCACGGCCACTTTCCGCCTCATTGACCTCGTCGGCGTGGATGTGTGGGAGCATGTGGGAAAGAATCTCGCGCCGCTCGTCCAGCACGATAAACTGGCGGTGAAATATCTGCAAGCCGAAGCGCCGAACAAACTCATCCACACGATGGTGGAGCGCGGCTGGCTGGGTAACAAAACCAAGGTCGGTTTCTACAAGGAAGTCCGCAACGCCGAGGGCAAGAAGGAATTTTGGTCGCTCGACCTGCAAACGCTGGATCACGTCCCAGCCACCAAGCCGCGCTTCGACTCGGTCAAGGCGGCGAAAGACATCGAGGGTCTGGGTGACCGCCTCAAGGTCATGCTCGAAGCGGACGACAAGGCCGCGAAACTCGTCCAGGCGCTGACCCTCCAGTCGTTCCAGTACGCCTCGTCCATCATCCCCGAAGTGGCGGATACCGCCAAACCCATCGACGACGCCATGCGCTGGGGCTTCATGCACGAAGCGGGTCCGTTCGAAACGTGGGACATGCTCGGCGTGAAGGACACGGTCAAGAAGATGAAGGCCGCGGGCTATCCCGCCGCCAAGTGGGTGGACGCCATGCTCAAGGCTGGCTGTGAGACCTTCTATCAATACAAGAACGGCGAGAAGGTTGGCGTCTATGATGTGTCGAAGGAAAAGTATGCCAAGATCAAGAAACCTGCGGGGATGGTCTTCCTTAAAGATTTCCGCGGCACGAAGAAGGTGATCGCCTCGAACGCGGGCGCGTCGCTGTTCGACATCGGCGACGGCGTGGCGCTCGTGGAGTTCCACACCAAGATGAACGCGCTCGACGAAGACATTTCCAACATCGTCACCGAAGCGCTCGACCGCGCCGAAAAAGATTTCGACGGACTCGTGATCGGCAACGAAGCCGACAACTTCAGCGCGGGCGCGAACCTGTTCATGGTGGTGGTCGCGGCGCAACAGGGAATGTGGGACACGCTCGAAAAAGCGGTGCGCGGCCTGCAAAACATGAACATGCGCATGCGTTATTTCCCGAAGCCGGTAGTGATCGCTCCTGCGGGAATGGCGCTGGGCGGCGGGTGCGAGATCACCATGCACGCCTCGCGCGTGGTCGCCGCGTCCGAGACTTATATCGGACTCGTGGAACTGGGCGCGGGAGTCATCCCGGCGGGCGCTGGCACGAAGGAGTACATGCGCCGCATCATCAACCCCGCGATGAAGACCGACGGCGCCGAAGTACTGCCGTTCCTGCAACGCGCCTTCCTGCAAATCGGTCAGGCGAAAGTGGCAACCTCCGCCGAGGAAGCGCGTTCCATGGGCATCCTCACTCCCTGTGACCGCATCGTGATGAACCGCGAACACCTGATCACCGAAGCCAAGCGCGAAGTGCTGGCGATGGTCGCGGCGGGTTATCATCCGCCCGCGCCCGAACCGATCTACGCCGCAGGGCGAGATATGCTTGGCGCGTTGCGCATCGGCGCGTGGTCGTTCGCGGTGGGCAAGTACATCACCGAGTACGACATGCACATCGCCCAGAAACTGGCCCACGTCATGGCGGGCGGTCCGCTCAGCAAGCCCACCTGGGTCAGCGAGCAATACATCCTCGACCTGGAGCGCGAGGCCTTCCTCTCGCTGTGCGGCGAGGAGAAGACACAGGCGCGCATGTGGTCGCTGTTGCAGACGGGAAAGCCGTTGAGGAACTAGGTCAAAAGTCGAAAGTCGAAGGTCGCGAGACTTTTGACTTTTGACATTCGACAAGGAGTTTAACCATGAAAGAAGCTGTTATTGTATCCGCTGTTCGAACTCCCATTGGCAAGGCCAAGCGTGGAGGATTTGTCACGGTTCGTCCCGACGATTTGGCGGCTACCACGATCCAGGCCTTGCTCAAGCGGACGCCGGGACTCGATCCCCTGGAAATCGAGGATGTGGTGCTTGGTTGCGCGTTCCCCGAAGGCGAACAGGGCATGAACATGGCGCGCATGATCTCCCTGCGCGCGGGCTTGTCCGATACCGTCCCCGCGGAGACCATCAACCGCTACTGTTCGTCGGGTGTGCAGGCCATTGCGCACGTGGCGTACATGATCAAGGCGGGCGACATTGATGTGGGCATTGGCGGCGGCGTGGAGTCGATGACCATGGTGCCGATGGGCGGCTACAAATTTTCGCCCAATCCCCACTTTGCACAGGACCTGCCGCACTACTACACCAACATGGGCATAACTGCCGAAAATGTCGCCGACAAATACGGCGTCAGCCGCGCAGACCAGGACGCGTTTGCCATGCAGTCCAACATCAAGGCCGCCAAAGCCGTCGAGAGCGGACTCTTCGACCCCGAACTCGTGCCGATTGATGTGGACATCGTCGAGTACGTGGACGGCAAGGCGGTGACGCGTCAGTATACCGTGAAGCGTGACGAAGGTCCGCGCGGCGATACGACGCTCGAAGGACTGGCGAAACTGAAGCCTGCCTTCAAAGAGGGCGGTTCGGTCACTGCGGGCAACTCGTCGCAGATGTCGGACGGCGCGTCCGCGCTGATGGTCATGTCCGAAGAGAAAGCCGCGCAGTTGGGACTCAAGCCGCTGGTGCGTTTCGTCGCGTTCGCGGTTGGCGGCGTCCCGCCCGAACTGATGGGACTCGGCCCCATCGCGGCCGTCCCGAAGGTGTTGCAGAAAGCGGGCATGAAAAAGGAAGACATCGACCTGTTCGAGTTGAACGAGGCTTTCGCGGCCCAGTCGCTGGCGGTCTTGCGGACGCTGGAACTGGACCGATCGAAAGTCAACGTCAACGGCGGCGCGATCGCCCTCGGCCATCCGCTCGGATGCACGGGCGCCAAACTGACCACCCAACTCATCTACGAAATGGCGCGGCGCAAATCAAAATATGGCATGGTGACGATGTGCATTGGCGGCGGCATGGGCGCGGCCGCGATCTTCGAGAATCTTCAAAACTAGTCACATAGTCGGTTGGTCTTATAGTCTCATAGTCGGCTTGCCTCCGTCGCCGCGAGACTATTTGACCAAAAGACTATGAGACTATGAGACTATGAGACTATTTGACTATCAGACTATCAGACTATCAGACTAGGAGACTAACATGCCACTAACAATCGCAGACCTCATGTCCAAGATGCCGGGCGCATTCCTGCCGGAAAAAGCCCCCGGCCTCGATGCCGCCATCCAGTTCAAGTTCAGCGGGGCGGAAGCGGGCGACTGGTACGCCGAGATCAAGGACGGCAAGTGCACCACCGCGCAGGGCGAGCATCCCTCCCCGAAGATGACGCTCACCGCCGACTCGTCCGATTATGTCAAGATCTTCACCGGCGAGATCGACGGGATGGCCGCCTTTATGCAGGGCAAGATCAAACTGGCGGGTGACCTGAACCTGGCGATGAAGTTGACCCAGATGTTCAAGATCCGCTAACGGGTCAAAAGTTGAAAGTCGAAGGTCGGAGGTCGCAAGCCTCCGACTTTTTCATTTTTGAGATTGCCGTTACAATACGCTCATTCCAATTGAGGAGACTTTCATGGACTGGACCTGGATTGCTGACCCCGAAACCTGGATCGCGTTGGTCACGCTCGTGGCGCTGGAACTTGTGCTCGGTGTGGACAATGTGATCTTCATCTCGATTCTCTCTGGCAAATTGCCGCCGAAAGACCAACCGCGCGCTCGCACGACGGGCATCATGCTGGCGGTCATCACGCGCATCCTGCTGTTGCTTTCCCTTTCGTGGATCATCAGCCTCGAAGACACGCTCTTCACATTACCCCTTTTGAATGTCGGCATTTCAGGCCGTGATTTGGTTCTTCTGGCGGGCGGACTTTTCCTACTTTGGAAAAGCACGCGCGAGATTCACGACAAACTCGAAGGCGAGCAGGGACATGCCTCCGCGAAAGTCGCGGCGTCGTTCGTCAGTGTCATCATCCAGATCATGTTGCTGGACATCGTCTTCTCGCTGGACTCGGTCATTACCGCCGTGGGCATGGTGGACCACATCGAGATCATGATCATCGCCGTGATTTTGGCCGCGGGCGTGATGGTCTTCACGGCGGGACCAATCGCTGGTTTCGTGGAGAAACATCCCACCATTAAGATTCTCGCGCTGAGTTTCCTCCTGCTGATCGGCTTCACACTGGTTGTGGAGGGACTGCACCAGCACATCCCGAAGGGATACATTTACTTCGCCATGGCCTTCTCCGTTTTTGTGGAGATTCTCAACTTGCGCGTGCGAAACCAGGTGCGCCCCGTCAATTTGCGCGAGGCATATGCGACCGAGAAGAAACTGGAGTTGCAGCCTGTTGCAGTGACGATGGAAGCGAATGCCCCCGTCGCGCGGCCAGCCACGAAGCCTGCACGCAAGCCCGCGCCGAAACCGAAGAGCAAGTCGGTCGCCAGGGCAAAGAAGAAGAAATAGTTAGTTGACGCCTTCCAACCGGAGGGCGTCTTGATTTCATGAGTTTTGTCATCATGCGCTTGCCCAAAATGACCACCATGCCGCGGTCGGATCGGGCGCGGATCGGGTGTCCGAATCCCTGGCGGAATTTGAGGATGGCTTCGGGCGAGAGCGTTTCGCCGTCAAATAGGCTCACGTGAAGGATCGAATGAGACAGGTGCCCTTTGGGACATCTGTCTCATTGCATGACGCGCAGGGGGATTCCGGGGGAATATTGTAAGAATCTGTCAGTCTTACCGGGGATTGACGAAAGGGGTAGAATCATCCCATTCGTATTGCGAAAGAGAATCCCGTGAATCAATCTACCGAAGTGCAATCCATTCAAAATCAGTTGGGGAGCCTGGACAAACTGGTCACGCGCCTGCTTTTACGCGCCGCGCGCGAGAAAGGGGATCGGGCCGCCTCCATTCTGGATGAACTTTCGGAACTTTCCAATTCGGTCAGCACCCTTAAGTTAAGCGTGGTAAACCATTTGCAGGTGCGGCAGAGACAATTTGGGGCGTTGGTGGGCGTGGGCAGTGCGATCAATTCATCCCTCGGTTTGAAGCGGGTGTTGAATGAAGTGATGGACGCCCTGGTTTCCCTGATGGGCGCAGAGCGCGGTTTTCTCATGCTGCGTGAATCCAACGGGGAGATGAAGGTGCAGACCGCGCGCGGCATGGATCAGGTGGATATTGGGGATGAAACCCTTGCGATCAGCAATACGATAGTCCAGCATGTGACCAGTACGGGTGAAGCGATCATGACGACGAACGCCCAGAGCGACCCGCGTTTCGGCCAGCAATTAAGCGTGACGGTGCATCACCTGCTTTCGATTTTGTGCGCGCCGCTCAAAATAAAGGATGACCTGATTGGGGTGATTTATGTCGACAATCGCATTCGCATGGGCATGTTCCAGCAAAGCGACCTGGAATTGATGTCGGCGTTTGCAAACCAGGCGGCCGTCGCGATCGATAATGCGCGTTTGTTCGACGACCTGCAGGAAAGTAATGCAGAGTTGGAAAAAGCGTACCAGGCGACATTGGAAGGATGGGTGCGCGCGCTGGATTATCGCGACAAGGAAACCGAAGGGCATACCCAAAGAGTCACAACATTGACCGAGCGGCTTGCCAGGTTCATCGGGATTCATGAGGACGAGTTGATCCACATTCGTCGCGGCGCTTTGCTGCATGATATTGGCAAGATGGCAATCCCCGACGGTATTCTGTTAAAACCCGGCGGGCTTACCGGGGAGGAGCGGGAAATAATCCAGCGGCATCCTGTGTACGCCCATGAAATGTTAAGCCCCATCAAATTCCTGGTCCCGGCGCTCGATATTCCATATTGTCATCACGAGAAATGGGACGGCTCCGGCTATCCGCGCGGGTTGAAAGGCGAAAAGATCCCGTTTTCGGCGCGGATTTTTGCCGTGGTCGATGTCTGGGACGCGCTGATTTCCGACCGTCCGTATCGCAGGGGGATACCGCCTGCCGAGGTGCTTCAAAGTATCCGGGAAAAAGCGGGAAATCATTTTGATTCCCGTGTGGTGGATGCGTTTCTGGAAATGAAGGATTATTCGGTCTAATGGACGATGGACGGGGCAGGGAACACGAACGGGTCGCTTACTTGTACGGGCGGAAAGTCCATGCAGGGTTGCCATCTGATTTTTGCGTGTAGTCAATTTCGCGCAAACCACCCTGGACGTTATTTTCCATGGACCCGGATTGATGTGAAAATTTGTCGAAGGGATGTTTTGTGTAGAATTAACGCAGACGTGAACATGACCGCGCCGATCAGCAATAGAAGGTTCGGATCGAAGATCGCCCCCGAAATTATCCCGGCAATCAGTAAATACGCGTGTGAAAGAAATGGCACCCAAAAAGCCAAGGGGTCGACTGCCTTTTGGTAGAAACGCGGACGCGAGGCGGCGATGACAACCAGCGCGCCGATCAAAACGGGCGCAACGGTCAGGCTGTGATAATCAAAAGGAATAATGAAAGTGATCAACGCGTTCGTGCCCAGCACGCCGATCAACCCGGTGATCAAACCGAGAAATGCGGGAATCCATTTGCCGGCCCAATCGGTGCGTAACGCAAGGATGCGGTAGCCGAACGAGAAGCAGGAAACCACCCAGAACCACGCCCAGAAATTGGCATACGGCACGCCGAAGTATTGAAATTCCAATCCCTGCCCCCAATCCCAGAAGCCGAGGCGGATGGCGATGGCATCCAGCGCGAGGTCGATGTTGAGCGCAAGCAGGCCGTCGAGTACGGGACGCGTGAAATAGGGCAGGCTGCTCCCGTCCGAGAATTCCATCGCGCTGTATATGATCGCGCTCCAGGCCGTACCGATACAGAGCGGCACATCCAAAACCATGATTACAAACCGGCCGTACTCGTACGCGTTCAGTTGACGGATGGTGGCAAGTTCGAGCAATACCCCGAATATGACGCCGACAAGGAGTTTGAGCACGTTCGCGGCGCCGTTTTTTGCGGCATGGCGAAGGCAAAGCGCAAATTGGATGTAGATGGTGAGTTCGAAGAGCAGGAAGTAGGTGTTGGGCATTCGATGCGGGTAATCCGGGATGTTTATATTTAGGGGGGAGAATACCACAAACCGTCAAGCCTGGGAATCGCTCCACGCCATGCGCAATGTGATTCTGGCGGCGCAAATTGTTTGACAAAATTCCCCCTCTCGTCTATCCTTGAAATGGTGAGCCTTGCGGGATGTCCATCCCGTGAGACTTGACCGGGACTGCGTGATTTTGGCGCATGGCGGATGGGAGAGAAAGGCTGGGATATTTTGCAATGACAAAATCCCAGCCGCGGAATGGAGAGAAAAATGACCCCTCAAAAACTTTCTGCACAAAAACTTTCTGCACAAAAGCGTTCGGCTGATATTCAATGCCATTTTCTGCGCACGCTTTCGGCAACATCAAAGAGCGATGAGATGTTGAATTATATTGTGGAACAGGTCATGACGATTTTGGAAGCCAACGCCTGTTCCATTTATATTGTCGACAGGGACGGGAAACAGGCAACCCAGCGCGCCGGGGCAGGGTATCAGAGAAAATTCGTGGGGGAAGCCACCTGCCGGGTTTTGCCGGAAGACCAGGTGGATAGCAATCATCCCAAACTCGAAGACAGGCTGGGTATTACAGGTTGGATTCTCTCGACGGGCAAATCTTTCCTGGCGCGCACGCCCGAAGAATTGCTTGCACATCCCCACCGTCTGGGCGTCCACGACCCGGATATGTCGCCGGATAATCCCCTGGCCTTGCAGACATTTCTGGGTGTGCCAATTCGGGGGCAGAATGGTGAAATTATCGGCGTGATCAAAGCCGAACGCCGCTATGCTCCGGGCGATGTTCAAAAAGATGTTTCCGGGGATGTTACGGGAAACGCAAGCCAGGCCTTCTCGGTCGAGGAACAAATCTTTCTCGAAACCGTGGCTCGCATGACTACGGTTTCCCTCGGATACCTGGAAACATCCCAGACCCGCAGCGTGGAGGCCGCCATCACCGCCTGGGCGCGCGATGTCATTGCCGAGGCCTCCATTACCGAAAGCGACATGGATGGCTTTTTAAGCATTGTGGTGAATGTGGCCGCGGCGGCCATGCGCGCTGATTCGTGCGGCATATACATTACCGATCAGTCCAAATACAAAAACACATTGACCCAGCGTGCCGGGATAGGTTCACAACAACCGCGCCTGGTCATCCGCTCATACTTTCTGCCTCGCAAGGAACAAATTATCAAGAATCCACGCACCAGGGATGAGAAAGTGGGACTGACAGCCTGGATCGCGGCCAACGGGCAACCCTTTTATGCGCGGAATATGAAGGAATTGAGCGCCCATCCCCATCATCGCGGGGCGTACGATGAAAAGAACTTTGATACCGACAAAACGGAATGCGGCGCTTTTTTGGGCGTGCCGCTCCAGGTGGCCGGTAACATCGTTGGCACACTCAAAGTTGAAAATATCGCCAAAAAAGGGGATCCTGACAATCGTGAATTTGTTCCAGATACGCGCGAATTCAGCGAGGAAGCCCAGCGCCGTTTTGACGTGCTGGCGCAGGATATCGCGCTTGCAATTGTTCGACTTCAACAACACGCCCGCGAGCCTTACCAGGTCATCATTGATGCCCAGCAAACGATTTTTGATATCCTGCGCGGCGGGCAGGAGGTTCAAAAACTGGCAAGCACGGTTGTGGAAAAGACGATGGAACTGCTCAAAGCCCGTGCCTGCTCCCTGTTTTTAAAGGAGGGTGAATATTTGATCCAGCCGGAGTGGGCCGCGGCCGGCTATGCACAGACTGGTTATTCCCAAAATCATCCTGTCCGCAGGGAATATAAAATGGTCGACAAAAATAATATTGTCGAAAACCCAAGCGAAGATCAAAAAATCGGGCTGACGGTCTGGATTGCCGCCAAACGGGAAAAATTTACGGCCCGCAGCAACACCGAACTCCGGCTGCATCCGCATCACCTGGGCACTTTTGATAAGTTCAACTTCGATAAGGAAAGAAAGGAACAGTGCGAATCGTTTATGGGTGTGCCCCTAACGGTTGGCGATGAATTGGTGGGCGTGCTAAAGGTGGAATCCAAGAAAAAAATCAATGAAGACGGTAATGAGGAATATACTTATTTCAGCGAGCAGGACGAACTGGTCTTTGACCTGATTGCAAAAAGCGTTGCCATTGCCATCGAAAACGCCAAACTCTCAGAGTCGCGGCGGCTTGCGGAACAGATCCTTGCGCAAACCCACCGCCTTCTGCCCGACCTGCATGAGTTTGTAAAGGATGATTCCCGCTCAGTCGAGACGCTCACCCAGGTGGCGAATGCCATTAGCGGCAGAAAATCGAATATCGCCACCATCGTTGAAAACTATGCGGCGCTTACCCTTCCCAATTTCAATCCGCGCTCATTGTATACGATTGCGGAACTGATGGAGGGCCTGGGGGAAGTCCTGGAGGGCGGCAGGGCGATGGGACTGCTGTATCAGGAATTTTACCGGGCTTTGCTTGTATCTTCGATCCCTGAACTGGCGCAATTTTGCGCAAAATCGCGATTGAGCAATGAAGTGCAATTCGGGCTGACCCAGTTTTTCCTGGCTGAACCGGCATCCAAATTTTTCAGGATCATCGAGGATATAGACCAGGATCTGCAGGGGAAGTCGGAGACGCGTTCGAGTCTCGACAATGCCCTGTCGCATCTTGATTCAGCCCGGGAGCAGGCGGCTTTGCTTGCCATCCCGGAGCGGGGCATCCTGTTGCGCATTATCGACCTGTGGCAGACGATTGTTTCGACCGCGCGCGTCAAGTTCGTCAGGATCGCGAATCCGTATATCGTGGGCGCTCCGGTGGACCCGAACAGCAGCCCCTTCTTTGGAAGGCGCGATGTGTTCAACTGGATCTCGGAAAACCTGTACGGCGCCCACCAGAAAAATATCCTTGTCTTTCATGGGGAGCGCCGTGTGGGCAAAACATCCATCCTGTTGCAGATCCAGCGGGGGGAAATGGGACGGTCGCTGCGTGACGACCCAAAACGCCCGATCTGTCCCGTATTCATTGACCTGCAGGGTTTCAGCGACGAGGGCACGTATAAATTTCTATACCATATCTCCAATCTGGTTTATATACAGGCGACCGAATATTCTACAGCCCTGGGAGCAAGACTTGTTCCGCCGGATTTGAGAACCTTCGAGCAGACGCCTTTTAGTACGTTCCAGGACTATATTAAGAATACCTGCAAGGAACTCGGCAACACCCTGCTGGTCCTGATGATGGATGAATTCGAGCGGTTGGACGACCTGGTCAAAACGGGCAAGGTCGAAAAAAATATCTACGACCAATTCAGGTCGCTCATGCAGTTTGAAAAGAATTTAACCTTCATCCTGGCGGGAACACATGAACTGGAGGAACTTTCCAGGGAATATCGCAGCCTGGTTCACAACATTGCCTTGATCCGCGAGATCAGTTTCATGGATAAGCAGGACGCCGTCGACCTGATCCGCCAGCCGGTTTTGAATTTGGTGTCCTACGAGGATAATGCAGTGGATGAATTGTGGCGGTACACTCACGGGCATCCGTACCTGTTGCAGCGCCTGTGTTTCGATTTGATCAGCGACATGAACCGGCGCGGCGACGGCAACTTTATCGCGCTCGGGCACGTCAACAACATCATTCAGCATTTTGTCGAAAAACACGACCTGGACGCGCTTTGGGAACGCTGTACTGAAGAGGACAAGGTGGTCCTTTACAGGATTGCCGAATTCAACGAAAAACATCAATGCGGGATTACGCAATTTGAACTGGTCGAAGCGCTGGGCGACATTTCGGGCGATGAAATTGCCGGTTCGTTGACGCGCCTGATCAAGCGGGCTTTGGTGGAAAAGTCGGAGACGCCATCCGGCAAGGTCGAGTTTATCCATGCCATCCGCCTGTTTTCGCTCTGGCTGGCCGTGAACGGCCCATCCCGATTGGTTGGGAATAGATAAAAAAGGATTTAACATGACCATTACAGACTGGATCCCGCTGGTCGCATCAGTAGTTGCCATTCTCACCTCGATCGTCGGCCTGCTTTTTCAAAACCGCCAACTTAAGCAGCAGGAAAAGGAGTTTGTCGAAAAATATACCTCCCATGAAAGCAGAATGCGGGGCTGGCTGGACGGCTTGAATGAGCCGCCGGAACCGTTATCGGATGTCGACCATGCCGATACCGGCCTGCCTTACCAGGCTGGCGCTCCCATTCGAAACCCGGAACTTTTTTATGGGCGGCAGGAACAACTTTCGAGCGTGATCAATTGCGTTAACGGGCGCCAGATGGCGTCCATGTCCATTTTGGGCGCGCGCAAATCAGGGAAAACATCCTTTTTCCACTATCTGAAACATGTTTTCAATCCCGAGCAATTTCCACGGATCGTGCCTGTCTTTCTGGATTCGCAAAGCGTCATTTCCGGCGACAAAAATTTCTATTCCTACATGCTGCGGGAGGCCTCAATGGCGTTGGACGCCCGCAGTAAAGCCAACGCCCGCCCGCCCGATATTCCAAAGGAGGTTGACTTTGAAATTCTTTCCACTTTTTTGGAAAGGTCCAGCAAAAAACAATGGCGCTTCATCTTTTTGCTGGATGAATTTGAGCGCCTGGTCCGTCTTCCCCAAATTTCGGGGGATGATTTATTCTCCAGCCTGCGATCCCTGATCCTTAAGGGGAATGTTTCCTGGATCACCGCCTCCTTTCGGGCGGTATATATGCCGGGCACCACGACGTCGCCATTTATCAATATTATCCAGGAGACCTGTCATTTGGGACCGCTTTCCAGCGCGGACGCGCGGTTGCTGGTTTCAGAACCTGCTGCGCGGGCGGGACATCCCTTTGAGCGCGAAGACGTTGGGTTGATCCTCGAACTGGCGGGCCGCATGCCCTTTATGCTTCAAAAGGCCGCGCTCCTCCTGTATAAAGCGCATCGCTCCGGCACGACGGGACAATCCGCCCGCACTCATTTGGCCAATGCCTTTAAACTGGAATCAAAAACCCACTTTGAATCCCAATTTTCCATCCTGTCTCCTGAAGAAAGGCAGGCGTTGTTCCTGCTATCCCTGGACAGGGACAGTGTCGATCGATCGCAAATTCCAGAGTCGTTGGAGCAGTACGGTTTTATAGAAGATGGCGAAAACGGCTTTCAGGTCCTTGGCCGCACCTTCGAGGAATACCTGTACCAAAAGGCAAAGGAAGCCCAAACCGCCGCCCATTAACCATCCCCTTTCCCGGGCGCGGGACGCGTGAATTAAGGCAGGCTGCTGTCCGGAAAAGTTTTTTCAAAATAATTTGAAGAAATTGTGTTCCGGCATCCGGCCTGGCTTTGAGCATTGTGGAGGAACTATGCGTAAAGTGTGGCTTGCTCTCGTTTTCATTGTGTGTTTCATTTTCCCTGTG
>Ga0172368_10005331_pt1 | contig 14407 bp, 10 predicted proteins | sample Lak11m_FD_114540 | JGI IMG/M metagenome (GOLD analysis project Ga0172368, IMG submission 114540) | Freshwater microbial communities from Kabuno Bay, South-Kivu, Congo - kab_022012_11m | ecosystem: Environmental > Aquatic > Freshwater > Lake | place: Democratic Republic of the Congo: South-Kivu...
GGCGCCATGATGGGTTCAGGTGGTTTGATCGTACTGGATGAAACTGATTGTATGGTCGATCTTGCTTATTACTTCCTGTCATTCACCCAGAATCAGTCATGCGGAAGATGTACATTTTGTCGTATCGGAACGAGAAGGATGCTTGAGATACTTGATAAGATAAGGAACGGACGAGGTGTGGAAGAAGACCTGGATCACCTGGAGCGGCTTGCGAACAATATTCATCGCGGAAGTATTTGCGGACTGGGCAGGACAGCTCCCAATCCTGTTCTGACCACACTGCACTATTTCAGGCATGAGTATGAACAGCATATAAACGGTCATTGTCCTGCCGGGAAATGCCTGCCCATTATCGGATATATAATTCAGGAGACATGTATCGGATGTACAAAATGTGCACAGGCTTGTCCGGCCGATGCCATTGCTTTCAAACCATATGAGATACATATAATTGATACACAGGCGTGTATAAAATGCGATATATGCCGGCAGGTTTGTCCGGTAGATTCCGTAACGGTTAAATAGATCATGAAGATAACGATAGATCAAATGCCGGTTGAAGTGGAAGCAGGAACGACGGTCATGCAGGCCGCCACCAGCGTGGGGATCCGGATACCGGCATTATGTTATCTTAAAGGATTCGGTAATCACCCTTCGTGCATGGTTTGTATTGTACAGGACCTTGATAGCGGGAGGTTTATTCCTTCATGTGCCTTTCCTGTGATTGAGGGCATGAATATACTTACCCATTCGGTTGAAATCCGTGAAGTGCGGAGGGAGGCGCTCGAATTGCTTCTCAGCGATCACGTCGGCGACTGTGAAGCTCCCTGCAGGCTTTCATGTCCCGATTTTATGAATATCCCGCTGATGAACAGACTGATTGCAGGGGGCAGATTCAGAGAAGCACTTTCTGTGGTCAGGGAGGAGATAGCTTTACCTCTGATATTAGGAAGTATATGTCCAGCCCCATGTGAGAAAGCCTGCAGGAGGAAGCCGGTCGACGGTGCCGTATCGATATGTCAGTTAAAAAGGTTTACTGCACAGGAAGTATCCGGAAGAGATTCCGATCTGTTACACGGAGTTAAAAAGAACGGGAAGGTTGTAGCTGTTATCGGTACCGGTCCGGCCGGATTATCTGCAGCCTTCCATTTGCTAAGGCTCGGACATGGTTGTGTATTATTCGAAAAGTCGGAAATTGCAGGAGGCACTCTCAGGTATGAGATTCCTGCAGAAAGACTTCCGGGGGAGCTCCTGGATTCTGAAATAGATAACATACGGAGAATGGGTGCCGAAATAAGGTTAAATACCCTTGTTGATGAAGAGATGTTTGAAAATAAGATCAGGCGTGAATTTGATGCTGTAATATTGGCGACGGGGAGCAAGACAATAAATCCGATCCATTATTTCGGTCTTGGATCCGGTGAATCCGGTGATTTGATAAATAAGAAAACATTCGTTACCAGTCGCCCCGGCGTTTTCGGTTGCGGCAGCATGATCCGTGAAGAGAAGATTGCCGTAAGGTCGTCGGCGCAGGGAAAAACGGCTGCAATTGAAGTTGATATCTTTCTGAAGACCCATAAACCGGGAAGGATCCATTACAAATTTCATTCAGCAATAAGTCATCTTTTCCAGTCGGAATATGCTGAATATCTGAAGGAGGGTATTGTTTCAAGAAGAACTGAACCATCGGCAGGGATTGTAAAAGGATTTTCAGACGAAGAGGCGATGAATGAGGCGAAACGTTGTATGCATTGTGATTGCAGGAAACCTGTTACCTGCAAACTCAGGATATATGCTGATCAATACCATGCAAACCGGAAACGGTATATGGGAATTGAGCGCAGAAATCTTATGAAAAATATTCAACATGGATTTGTGGTTTACGAACCTGAGAAATGTATAAAATGCGGATTATGTGTGGAAATATCCAAAAAGGAAGGTGAAAACCTGGGATTAACTTACATAGGAAGGGGTTTTGATGTTCGCATCGGCGTGCCTTTCAGGGAAAATATGAGTTCTGCCCTTGCCGTGACAGCAACAAGGTGTGTTGAAGCTTGTCCAACAGGTGCATTGGCATTTAAAACATAAATAACCACACAAGGGGAGAGGTCTGTAATAATTTTTAATCTGATGAAGTACCTGACATTACTGTTCCTGTTGATGGGATTTTGCATCCCACCGGTGGTAAACGCTCAGAGAAAAAATCCTGATTGCTGGCCATCGTTCAGGGGAGATCCGCAACTGACAGGGAAATCGGATGCTTCGGTAATTCCTCCCCTTAAATTGCTCTGGACCTTCAAGACCGGTGATGCCATCAGATCCTCTCCTGTAGTTTGTCACGGAGATATATTTGTCGGATCAAACGATGGTTTCATTTATGCGATCAATTCTTCAGGAAAGTTGAAGTGGAAATTCAATACAGGTACGGCTGTGGAAGCCGCCCCGTTAGTCCTGAATAATACCGTTTATGCAGGCTCACTGGAAGGAGTGTTATTCGCGATTGATGCCATGACAGGAGAATTGAAATGGAAATATACCACCGACGGTCAGATATCAGGTTCCTCCAACTGGATATTTGAACCTGACAAGAAAAAGATACTCATTCTGACAGGAAGTTATGATTATAACCTGCATGCAGTTGATGCCTTCACAGGCGATCCTGTTTGGAAATTTGAATCGGGTAATTATATAAACGGCACGCCGGCGCTTTACGGGAATCTGACCATATTCGGAGGGTGTGATGGATTTTTACATCTTGTCAGTACCGTGAACGGCACAGAGACAGGAAAAATCGATATGGGAACCTATATTCCGGCTGCCGCTGCCATCCAGGGGACTAAAGCCTATTTCGGAAATTATGACGGCGTATTTTATTGTGTCGATGTCAGGTTAAAAAAGATCCTTTGGAAGACGGAAGGCGGAGGTCCTTTTTTGTCTTCACCGGCATTGAGTGACGGCAAAATACTCAGCGGATCCCAAGACCGTTATCTCTATTGCTTCGACGCAGCTAATGGTACATTAATATGGAAATTCAAGAGCCTGGGGAAGATGGATTCATCTCCTGTTATCAGCGGAGACCTGGTTATTGTAGCTTCCGGCGATGGATGGCTGCGTATTCTCGATCTGGCTTCGGGTAATGAGCGCTGGTCTTATGAAATCGGAAGTCCGGTTTACAGCACACCCGCTGTGGTCAGCAAAAGAGTGTTTGCAGGCGCTGATGACGGAAGATTGTATGCCTTTGGACCAAAATGAAAAGAGATGAAAATCGTCAATATCGTACCGGGTTTTGGAGGAACATTTTACTGCGGGAATTGTTTACGGGATTCTGCTTTTGTGGGTTCTCTCCGGGAAGCCGGTCATGATGCAGTCATCGTACCTGTTTATTTGCCATTGAATGCAAACGGTAACCATGACCGGGAGGATATCCCGGTATTCTACGGAGCAGTGAATATCTACCTGAAGCAGCAATTTCCGATATTCCGTAAGATGCCTGACTGGATGGAACGGTTCTTCAACTCTTCCATGTTCCTGAAATTAGCCGCAAAAAAAGCAGGTTCCACCCGGGCACACGGACTAGAAGACCTTACCGAATCCATGCTGCTTGGCAATGAAGGGAATCAACGGGGTGAACTCCTGGAATTGGTCTCCTTCCTGAAGGATCATTTAAAACCGGATGTGGTGCATTTTTCTAATGCCTTGCTTCTTGGAATGGCAAAACAGATAAAAGAGGAATTGAAAATCCCAGTCGTTTGTTCCCTTCAGGATGAAGATGTATGGGTGGATGCACTGCATGGCGACCACAGGGATTATGTATGGCAACTTCTTTCTGAAAAGGGACGCGATGTGGATGCCTTTATCGCAGTGAGCGGTTTTTATGCAGGATTAATGAAAGAAAAGCTTGCAATTCCCGCCGGAAAGATCAATGTTGTACATATAGGCATCAATCCTGATCATTACCATTATTCCCCACCTGTAACTTATCCCCGCTCAATCGGTTTTTTGTCAAGATTATATGAGGAAAACGGATTAGCTATAATTGTCGATGCTTTCATCATTTTAAAATCCGGGGGTCGTTTTAATGATCTGCGGTTACATTTATCGGGAGGAATGACCGGTGACGACAGGGACTTTTTCAACCGACAAATGAGGAAACTCCGTAAGACGGGTCTTTCCGGAGATGTAAGGATTTTTCATAATTTCAGCAACTCCGCACTCAGAAAGTTTTTTGAATCCCTCACAGCGTTAAGTGTCCCGGTTTTAAAAGGAGAGGCTTTTGGCCTTTATCAGCTTGAAGCTATGGCTTCAGGGATTCCACTTGTACAGCCTGCGCTCGGAGCATTTCCGGAAGTCATTGGTGCTACCGGGGGAGGTATTGTTTATCACCCGAATACAGCCGAAACACTTGCATCCACACTTGCCGGCCTGCTCCCGGACCATGAAAAGCTTAATAACATGAGTCAGTCGGGCTATGAAATGGTTAGAGAGAAGTTTAATTGCGGTAAGCTGACCAGGAAAATTATCGAAATTTATCAGAAAATCCAATAAGATGCCAGCAGAACTCCAGCATATTTCGAAATATTACGAACAACCGGAAAGCAAGGCCCGAAACCTTATCCTGGATGATATCTCCATGTCGGTACCTGAAGCCGGATCGGTAGCAATTGTTGGTCCGTCAGGTTCCGGGAAAAGCACCTTGCTGCATATTTTAGGTACGCTTGATGTTCCGACGGTCGGGAAGGTGATCCTTGACAACCGGGATGTCATGGCAATGAATGAAGCCGGTTTGGCAAACTTCCGGAACCGTTTTATCGGCTTTATTTTTCAGTTACATTATCTACTTCCTCAATTAACATTGATTGAGAATGTTCTTCTTCCCGTTTTACCGCAGAAAGAGAAATCTGCCCGTAAGGTTGCAATGGAACATGCCGGAAATCTGAACGAGAGAGTAGGTCTGAAAGATCATATTCATCACAGGCCTGCGCAGCTCTCGGTTGGTGAGAGACAGCGTGCAGCCGTGGTCAGGGCGCTTGTCAACAAACCAAGACTCGTGTTAGCCGATGAGCCGACAGGATCGCTCGATACGGAGAACGCGGTTAAGCTTGGACAGTTGCTGTATGAAATGAACCGGGAACAAAACACCGCCCTTGTCATCGTGACACACTCGATGGAGCTTGCCGGCAGGATGGACACCATTTACCGGCTTTCTTCAGGGAAATTGCAGATGATAAAATAAATATGAAAAAGTCCCGGCTTACAATCCGAAGTCTCTGGTATTATCGCAAGCTATATCTGGCAGTCTTTACAGGCGTGGTTTTAAGTACGGCAGTTTTGTCCGGCGCACTGATTATCGGAGATTCGGTTCGTCACAGTCTCATAAAGTTAACCGACATGCGGCTCGGGGCAACCCGTATTGCAATCTCCAGGGGAGACTAATTCTTCAGACAGGAACTTGCAACCGATCTTTCACGAAAAATCCATTCGTTGATCGTTCCGGCTTTACAGACGGAAGGAATTGTAATCAACGCCGAAAAGGATCTGAAAATAAACAGGGTAAATATCACTGGCATCGATATCCGTTTTACCAGATTATGGACAAAAGCAGGACAGAACCCGGGGGAAGACGAGGCAATCATCAGCAGGAACATCGCCGAAAGACTCAATATACAGTCCGGGGATGAAATTTTATTAAAGATCAGAAAACCGGGCAGAGCTCCTCAGAATGCTCCATTCGTTGCTGAAAAACAACCTTCTGTTTCGCTAAGATTTAAAGTCATTGGCATTGCGGATGACAGAAATTTGGGGCGGTTCAGCCTGAAAAAAAATCAGGCGGCGCCGTTCAATGTTTTCATCTCTCTCGATCAGATGGCACGGAAACTGGACCTGGCAGGACTGTCAAATATGTTACTGATCGCCGGGGAAGAAGATACTAAACCCGATCCGGTAATCACTGACTCGCTGATCAAAGCAGTATGGAAGACAGAAGATGCCGGAATAAACATTCATAAAATTGGAGAAACCTCAGAATACGAGATAACTTCCGACAGGATATTCATCGATGATAAAACTTCAGAAGCCATTTTAAATACAATCCCCGGAGGTAATAAAATTTTCACATACCTGGCAAATTCCATCTCCTTTAAAAACAGGTCTGCACCCTATTCTTTTATCACTGCTGCCGATACGGGATTTCTCAGACAATCACCGGGCCCGGGAGAAATCATCATCAACAGATGGCTGGCTGATGACCTTGAAGTGAAACCCGGAGATCTTCTGAAGCTTCGTTTTTACAGGATGGGACCATTACGCACTTTAAAGGAGATTGGTGTTTCTTTCAGTGTGAAATCTATCGTTCCAATGAACAGTTCACTCGAAGACCGGACCCTGATGCCGCAATTTCCGGGGATGTCGGAAGCGGGCAGTTGTCGCAACTGGAGACTGGCGCTCCTGTTGATCTGAAGAAGATCCGCGACAAGGATGAAAAATACTGGAATGATTGGCGGGGCACGCCTAAAGCATTTATTTCACTCACAGTCGGACAATCGCTGTGGGACAATCCGTTCGGTCGTTACTCTGCTTACAGGTTTAAAGCAAAGGAAGGAGATTTAGCCGTCATCGGATCGGGAATTATGAAAAAACTTACACCTGCCGGGATGGAATTTGTCATTGTGCCTGTTTTTGCAGAAGGTAAACTGGCAGCCGGTAATTCCACCGATTTCGGAAGCCTCTTTTTAAGCCTTAGTGTTTTCCTTATCCTTGCAGGATTATTGCTCACTGCGCTTATATTTTCGTTACATGCCCGTACCCGTTTTGCAGAAACCCGGATCATGTCAGCAATAGGATTCAGAAAGAAAATGATCGCATCCATCTTTCTCAGGGAGACCCTTCCGGTGACTATTGCCGGCAGTATTACAGGGGTATTTTCCAGTATTGGTTACACATATCTGCTGCTCCTGGGATTAAAAACCCTATGGCAGGAGGCTGTCGGTACCACAATGCTTGCAATACATCTGGAACCTTTGACGTTGCTTACGGGTTTTATTACCGGAATGGTAATCTCGCTAATGGTTTTGTTACTGGCTATTTACCGGAATTTATACAAACCTGTCTCCCTGCTTTTAAAGGAGTCTGATCTGCCGACATTTTCAGGTCGTCAGCAAAATGCAGGAATTTCATTATTTCTTTCAATCCTGTTTCTGATCATTTCAACGGGATTGATCATCTATCCGCTACTGATTTCACAGACCTCTATGCCAATCCTGTTCCTTATCTCAGGCGGGACAATGCTTGCAGCGCTGGTGGCTTTCGCGAATTTCATGCTTCTGCGCATGACCGGGAAAAGTATGGCTCATCCCCTTTCCCTCAAGTCGCTGATAGTAAAAAATGCAGGGCTTAAACGTAGCCGGTCACTTGCGGTCATTACACTGATGGCCTTGGGTACTTTCATTATCATAATTACCGGGGCAAACAGGAGAACATTCAGGGGAACTGAAACTGACCGTGGATCAGGAACAGGAGGTTTTCTTTTCTGGGCGGAGACTTCCTTCCCAGTGCAATATGATCTTAATTCACAACAAGGAAGGAAAGCCTTTTCATTAGAAGATGAATCATATCTGAAGGATGTCAGGTTTGTACAGATGCAGAGCCTTGCAGGAGATGATGCAAGCTGCCTCAATCTCAACCAGGTTTCAAATCCGGTTATTATCGCCGTTAATTCTGCTCTTTTCGACAGACTTGGAGCATTCTCGTTTTCTCAGTTTGATAGCAGCGCTGATAATGCCCATCCCTGGCTTGTATTGAACAAGGCACCCGCTCCGGGCGTTATCAATGTATTTGCCGATCAGACGGTCATAACCTGGGGGCTGAACAAATCGATCGGGGACACGCTGGATTATCTTGATGAATCAGGTAAAATATTAAAACTGGTTCTTAAAGGAGGTTTGGATAATTCAATATTCCAGGGTAATCTGCTGGTTTCAGATTCACTTTTCAGGATTTATTATCCTTCAGCCGGCGGGTCAAGACTGATGCTGGTAGACGGACCTTACGGAAAACGGAAAGAAATCCGTGAGAGGCTTGAAGCACTTCTGCTTGATTATGGCCTGATGCTATCTCCGGCATCTGAACGTCTTGCGGATTTTAATGCAGTGGAGAATACTTATTTATCGGTCTTCATGTTACTGGGTGGGCTCGGTATCATACTTGGAACGATAGGTCTCGGGATAATCCTGTTCCGGAATTTGTATGAGAGGAGATCAGAGATCGCAATTTACCAGGCGTTGGGATTTACCAGAACAACGGTTTTTAGATTACTTGCGGCAGAATATCTTTCACTGTTTATTGCCGGAATGACCGCCGGAGTGATCTCAGCTCTTGCCGGGATCATGCCATCCCTCATCTCACCTTCATTCCATACACCCGGTGTTTTCCTGATTCTCATCAGTGCTGTCATCATGATAAATGGTTTTATCTGGATATTTCTTCTCACGGGAAAAGCTACAAAGACGGATCTGATCGGGATTCTGAAGGAGGAATAAGGATATCAGTGATCTTTGAGATCACCAGTTCAGCACTATCGTTTTTAATATCGAAGATCAGTACGTTCCCGACAGGCCATTTCCGGGCGGCCGTATAGACGAGGCTCTTTCTGACGACCCATATCTGCGGGATGATGCTTTTCCTGCACAGAGTTTCGATGGCGGAAGCCCAGCCCATATTATTTATCTCAAGAGGTCCGATCTCATCAATAACCACCAGTTGAGTCTTAATGAGATTGTCAGGGCTTAAAATTTGTCTCCCATGGGCAAGTCCGTCCGGATTAAAATAATACTTACCTGTCCGCATCCAGTTGTCATGTACTACGATACTGCAAATTTCAACCAGGGAGCCGCCGGAAATATCGAAAATATTGAATCCAGTCCGCTTTCCATTTTCCATTACTGCCGGTGCTAAAAATCCGCCTGTCCTGATCCCCATTCCTGTGAGGATTTCAACGAGTTTTGAGACGAAAGTCGTTTTTCCTTCTCCTGTCTCTCCGGTAATAATAATAATTGATGGTCGCGCTGAGTCTTCTTTTTCAAACAATTGAAGAAGGATTTCAGCCTTGTTAAATAATCCGGAAAACGACAGTGATGCTTTTTTAAACAGCTCTTTAGATCGTGGCATTGTCGCAATGATACCGGGTAATGCAGAAAATGCAAGTCCCAATGACTGATAGAGACTGGAAAATCCTTTTTTATACATTATCGATTTGATAAGAGGATTCTTAAGTTCGACACTGATAGCGGCATAGCCCGTGATCACGATGATGGCACGGAAGATCATCCTTAAGCCAATAAGGAAACCATCGGGACTGAAAAAAGTATCACTGGTAAAACCACTCCATAAAAACGATGCAACCAGAGTTATTATAAAAAACTGTATCAGCAGCATACTGTTTATAAACCGTTTCATGGCACTTCTATACCGTAAAAGGCAGAATACGAAATAACCGGAGGAGACAATGAGAGCTGCGACGATAAAATTGAAGTTAATCAGCAGCATACATAATATGACCATTAAGAGATTAAAAATCAGCAGCACAACAGAATATCTCCCATGGGCATTCTGAGGAAAAAGTTGTCCAGGCTGTTGAAGGGTGAAATTGAAGTCACCGGAAGATATCTTCCGGATATTTAAAAAGCTGACACCCGAGCGGTATCCGGATACAGCGGCGACCATACCGGCAACCATATAAATAGCGGTAATCACAATGAGGAGATAAACCGGACTTAACTGGCTTAAATTGATCTGCTTAACTCCGAACCGGTAAAGTGCATCAAGAATCGTAATAAAATCAAAACCGTAAAGTATCAGAAGACTGACCACTTTATGAACAAGTGTGCTGAAGACTGCCAATGCACCGCCCAACATATATGAAAGCAGGTTCTTTCCAAAAACGAAAAAAATAAATTCCAGGATAATGGCCTCCGTTAAAATTCCTATCATGGGACCGAGGATGACAGCGCTGGGAGAGATTGATTTCATCAGAGCACATATCACTCCGGCGCGCCAGATAAATCCTTTTTCTTTCCATATACGGGAGCAGGCAACGAGAAGATACACCCCTATAAATGAAAGTATGGCGCCTGTAAAAGGTATACGGAGATTATGCAGAAAGCTTCCGATAATGATTTCAACGGAAGCCCATAAGCTGCCTACCACCGTGGCTTTCAACCATATTGAGTGAAGGGGTTTATATTTTAATAATTCCAATATTAGCGGTGTTAAAACGATGCGAAGATATTATTTTATCAATCCGGATTTAAAGGGTTACCAAGATAATCTCTCAATTTTCAGTAATTTTACGGGCATAAAAGTTTAAAATAAAGCGATCATCTTATATGCAGACTATATTTTCCAAAGCTGAAGAGATTAAGGCTGAAAACAAAAGGGCGGCAATTTGTATTGTCATCGAAACCCAGGGATCCACACCACGCAAACAGGGCTCCAAAATGATCGTCTTTGCCGACGGAACCATTTACGGAAGTATCGGTGGCGGCAGTGTTGAGAAGGAAGTTGCTGAGAAGGCGGCAGGACTGATAGCTTCGGGCAAACCGGCAAAGTGTGTTTTCAGTCTTGAAAATGACCTGGGGATGCACTGCGGCGGATCAATGGAGATTTATATAGAACCAATCAATCCCTCACAGAAATTGTTCATCTTTGGGGCGGGACATATCGGGAAGGCTGTTGCCTCATTTGCAAGAGATCTTGATTTCTCAGTTACAATCTTCGATCCCAGGGAAAAAATTTTTAATGACAAGGCATTTTCAGAGTTCAACTGCATAAATAAAGATTATTTCCAGTCTATTGAAGAAGCTTGTTTCGACGAAAATACCTTTTCAGTACTCGTTACTCCGAAACATAATTTCGATGAAGATATCCTGGCAAGGATCTCAAAAAAACCACATGCCTACATCGGGATGATCGGAAGTGCCAGAAAAGTTGATATGTTACGGAAGCGTTTCATTGAGGAACATATCATGACTGAAAGTGAACTGGATAAAATCGATATGCCGATCGGGATAAAACTTCGAGCTGAAACACCACAGGAGATAGCAATTTCTATTGTCGCCAAACTGATAGACTTAAGGAATGGATTGCTGAACAGCAACAGTTAACTTTCTGTGATTCCATCTGAACAATGAGCTTTTCAGGCAATATGCAATAAACTATCAATTACATTGGAATTGTAAAATGAAAAGTGCTGCCTTTACCTTGTTCACTGTCAACCCAGATTTGCCCACCGTTTTTCCTGACCAGCTCATGAACCAATAATAGTCCCAGCCCGGTTCCCTTTTCCCGGTTCGTACCCGGCCTCTTGACTTCGGTATCCTGTCTGAACAGTAATTCTTTAAACGACTCATCCATACCGATTCCCTGGTCGGAAATTGTAACACAACATTCCTTTTGACCAGTAAGGCATTGAACCGTTACTGAAGTATCCGGGTGTGAAAATTTAATGGCGTTATTCAGGAGGTTTCTGATCACAGTGGTCACGGCATGGGCATCGGCCAGCACAGTTACCTTTGAATTACACTGATTATCGATTGAAACCTGTTTCTGATCAGCATATGGAACTGATGATTGCACAGACTCCTCTATAAGCCCGGAAAGTTCAATTTTTTCAGGTTTTAAAACAAAGTGTCCCGCCTGTAGTTGCGACCACTCCAGCAGGTTCTCAAGCAATTTGAATGTGTTATGGGCGGAGTTTTGCAGACGGTTGAGTAATTTCAGGTTTTCTTCGGTAGTTTGACTATCGAAGTTACTCAGCAGGAGGTCTGTATATCCCAGTATTGTGTTAAACGGGCTCCTCAGGTCGTGGGAAATGATTGAAAGAAATTTATTCTGGGCTGCATTAAGAGCCTGGAGCTCACGCTCCCGTTCCTTTAGTTCGGTCACATTAACCAGACATAAAATGATCCGGGGTGGAGTGACATCAGGAATAGGAGCCATGGAGGCCATCATATGAACTTTTCTTTTTGATCCTCCATTGACAAGTGTGGTTTCATAAGTGACATCGTGCTGGATGATACGCTTTTCCATAGTCAGTTCTAAACTTTTTCTCAGATTACAGCTGGAACATTTCGGGCCTGATCCACAACCTCCCGGGTCATCGAGTGCGTTGATACATCCCAGGATATTGCCGGGGCCATATAGATGAGACGACGAGTCTTCTGTCCATTTTGAATTTCTTTGAAAGAAATCGTTGGCAGTCAACACTTTATTCTTACTGTCGAGAGTACACATCATAATTGGCGCGGTATTATAGAGAGCATGCAGTTCTGAGTTCGTATCAAGCAATTTCTGTTCAGCCTGGGTGACAAGTTTCTGTACATATTTAGCGACAAAACTTACGATGAGTGAAACCATTATCAGTGATAAAATCGTTGTAATTGCAAAAACCATGGCCTGACCCGGTTTTGATAACAATTCTGTGTAATAAAAATTGACCAGACCCAGGATGAAGAAAATTCCTATGAAAAGTGGAATGAGCCATTTTATCAGAATTGCAAAAACCGATTTGTCTAAAGTGTAATCGTAGAACCATCTTCCCGGCCGTTGAAACAGATATCCATTTGAGAGAAGTAACAACAGAATGGAGGTTGGCAGGGCAACCGGTATTGTAGTCCCTCCATATAAAACGGGAGCCCCGAACATATATCCCAGCAACAAAACTATGGAGGTTGCGGTAACCAGCAGGATCATGTACTCATTGATACGGGTGAATAAAGTGGAGACAGTAAAGGTGCTGGTGAACATGGAAAAAGAACAGATAACCAAAAGAATTGATGTCAGCGGAGAAATCCTTCCGGCAACAAACCGTCCGGGAACACGGTATTGCTCGACAAGTATCTGCTCAAGGTCAAGGTGAAATGATGTGATCCTGTTTAAAACAAATTCAACAAGGAGAATGAACGAGAGGACAAAGCTGAGAATAGTTAGTATTTTTACCAGTTTGTTCCAGCCTTGTTCCGTTATTCTCCGTGACCTGGGAAGTAAAGACAATCCCAAGAGGAAAAAAATAATAGCGGTGGAAGGGGCCATCGGAATAAATGACCGGGAGAAGGCTTGAACAAAAAAAATATTAGTTATCCATCCGAGTACAACACCAATGGTTGAAATAATAATAATTAACGCTAACGCAGGCGTCACATATCCAACAAGGGGAGGTAATCTTTTTCCCGGAAAAGTTTTCATCAGACTTTCATCTTTGTTATTCAAAACGATCCCAGATAAACTGAACTATCACAAATGTACTATTTTTGTTGAATTGAATCATATCATTATGTCGGAACCTGATCTTAAATTTATGAGTGGTGCCTTCGTAGAGGCCTTTCTATCCGTTAGAAATAATATTGGCGGCCCGTTCGGAGCGGTAGTGATTATGGATGGGAAAATCATCGGCAAAGGCGGAAACCGTGTTTTTGCACAGAAAGATCCTACAGCCCATGCCGAGATCACTGCCATCAGGGATGCATGTCAGAACATAGGTAATTTCGACCTTACGGGAGCAACATTATATGCCACCTGCGAACCATGTCCGATGTGTCTTTCTGCCATTTACTGGGCAAATATCTGTGCAGTCTATTTCGTGTCCTCACGTCTTGATGCAGAATCGATCGGATTTCGTGACAATCACATTTATAATGAAATAGATCTTCCTCCCCGTCAAAGGAAAATTCCTTTCCGTCAGATAAAACACCCTGAGGCTGAACTGTTACTTAAGGAATGGATTGGGAAGCCTGATAAGATACCGTATTAAAGATGTTGCCCGCATCTTTACAAATTCCTTATCTTTTAGCTATTGTGATTTAATAACACCGGTGATCCTGAATTCAGTCCGGCGGTTTTCCTGGTGTTGTGGCTCAGTACACTGAATATTGATTTCACAATTACAATTGTTGACCAACTGAGATTTTCCATACCCTCTTGCCGAAAGCCGGGAAGAATTTATCCCCTGACGGACCAGGTAACCGACTACCGATTCAGCTCTTTTCTGTGACAGGATAACATTGTAATCAACCGAACCACGGCAGTCGGTATGTGATCCTATTTCTACTGTTACGGGATATTCCTTTAATATCTTCACGAGGCTGTCCAATGAATGTTCCGCATCCTTGCGGATGTTCCATTTATCAAAGTCGTAATAAATATTTTCGATACGGTAGGTTTTTCCAACCGCCAGACTTTCAGGAATTTTCTCAGGGAATTCCATCACTGCTGGCAAAGCAGATGGTGTTTTTTCTGGAGAAGGAATTGATCGGAAACAATAAATATCATCGCTGCCAAGTCCTTCCGGCCGGTTCGAACTGAAGGTCCCGATATTACCTTCCGGAAACAGGTCAAATGCAAAATCATCCCGGGATGA
>Ga0172368_10005333_pt1 | contig 14400 bp, 16 predicted proteins | sample Lak11m_FD_114540 | JGI IMG/M metagenome (GOLD analysis project Ga0172368, IMG submission 114540) | Freshwater microbial communities from Kabuno Bay, South-Kivu, Congo - kab_022012_11m | ecosystem: Environmental > Aquatic > Freshwater > Lake | place: Democratic Republic of the Congo: South-Kivu...
ATGAGAAGCAGAAGAAGCTGACAGCATTCTTCAACTAGCGGCGCGAGCCCGCAATACCGCGGGCTTCAGCCCGCGGATGGCGAGCGCCGCACAAAACCAGCCTCCCACGCGAAGCGTTTTATTTTCTTTATTTTCATGGATATGCATGCTGTCCATCTCTCTTGACCGCAAATCCTACCTCCCTGGCGAAACAATCCGCGTCGAGGTTGCCTGCAAGCTCCCCAAGCTCACCAAGGCGCGCGGGCTTTTCGTTTCCTTAACCTGCACCGAGCGCAAGCGTGTGCAAACCAGCCGCACAATGGACCAGTACGATTACGACCGGGCGCGCGAACTGGGGGTCTCCCCCACAACCCACATAAAGACGCAAATAGAAGAGCGGGACCGCGAATGGTACGGCAAGGAGCTGCAAGCCGGCGGCGAAGGGAATTACCTTGACGAGACATTCAAGGCGCAATTCGCCCTTCCAAAAGATGCTCCATTCACCAGCCTGGAATTCGGGCACGACAACCAGATACACATCTGGAAAGTGCGCGCAAAGCTGGACATCCCTTTCGCTCCGGACGAAAACGCAGAAGCCGACCTGATTGTCGAGGGGCTCTGAACCGTTTTAAATCCTTCTTAGTCTATCCATTGCACTAATGCCGACGTGGCAGAATCCGGTATCGCGCTAGACTTGAGCCCATATCCCCTTTCTTTCAGAAAGAAAGGGGCTGAGGGTTTCACCCCCAAAGAAACGGGGGCGGAGCTTGATGAGATGGTGGCTTGAAATCTAGTGCCCTTCGGGGCTTAGGAGTTCAAATCTCCTCGTCGGCGTCTTTTCTTTTTCAAACGATAAATCCCCAGGAATTCTCCATCATATTTGCCTCCGGCAAATTCTGGAAAACTCGCGCTAGATAATGAAACCCCACGAGTTTTCCATCTCACTCGGCTGCGCCGAGTTCTGGAGAATTCCTAAACGATAAAACCCCAGGAATTTTCCATGTTCCCCCAGCCGTTTTCGAGGGTTATTTTCTCCCCGCTCTTGAGGGTAAGCACGAGCTTCTTTACAGTGGCAGGGTACTCGTTGTACTTGAAAGCCGATTTTACGGGCAGCATGCCTATGTTCTTGACGAATTTCCAGCAGCCGTGCGCATATGCCTCTGCCTCTGTTTCCACCTGAAATTCGCCGCTTCCGCCCCTTATAGAATGCTTCCACAGGTCGGTTTCGATTATCCTAGTGGGTTTGACTTCTATCTCATGCCCAATGAAAAACCTGCCGGAAGGCGCGTGGTAGAGCATGATGTCCGGGTTGATGGGCAGCATTGGCATGGAAAGCCCTGCGCCTTTCCACAAATTGTCCGCAAGCATTGCCTTGCCAAAATAGGGCAGCATGTAGGAAAAGTAGCTGCCGTCCGAAAAGTGGTAAATGCCCCAGTACCACTGAGGGGGCGGGGCGGCAACCAACACTTTCTGGAAATAGGCGGTTCCGGTTATGGGCTGCTTCGTGCCGTCGAATATGGTTTCTGTGCCAGTGAGCCTGAGTATTTCTATTCTCGTAGCCTCTATTTCCATTCCCATTGGGTAGCGGCTCCTGCCGTAATTCGGGCCCACGTCAGGATGGGGGTCGGTTTTCATGGCGCGAAGCTCAAACGATATCTCATCGGTCTTTATCCTGGTGACAAACTCGTCGCCGTCCAAATAGAATTCGCTGGGCGTTTTGCCTGGGGCAATCAGCTTGCTCTTTTCAAAATCCAGGTGCATGGCGGATTTTTCAAGCACGATGTCCTCATGCATTTCCTGCCCGTCAAAATACCACGCAGCCGCGGCCCCGTTGAGCTTCCAGCCGTTCTTCAGCTTCTCTATCTGCAACGGTATCTTGATGTCAAGCGTGTTGCATTTTATTTCGTCGTCCTTTTTTATGGACCAAAGTATCATTATCTGGCGGCATTTCCCTGTTTTCAGGGTGTGCCTGTCATGTATAAAGAATAGCCAGAACCACCAGAACCAGGTTCCGCCCAGCTTCCAGTTCCCGGGCGGGGTCCAGATCGCGGCTATGCGCTCTGCTGAAGTTTTTTCCCAATCCTGCAACATAATACGCCTTTTTTAAGCATTCAGTTTATATTTGCCGTCATAGTTTTCCACGAGAATGTTTTTATGGACAGCGCGCAACAGAGCGAAAAGCTATACGACGCCATAGTGGTGGGCGCAGGCCCTGGCGGCAGCGCATCAGCGCTATTCCTAGCCAATGCCGGCAAAAGCGTGCTGGTGCTGGAAAAATCCCGTTTCCCCCGCGAGAAGGTCTGCGGGGACGCGTTCAGCGGCAAGTCCATCGGCGTGATGCGTGACCTGGGCTTGCTTTCCCAAATAGAAAAACACTCATTCGGAATAGTCAGGTGCGTCACCATGATCTCGCCCAACGGCAAGCGGGTGACGGTTCCGTTCCCTCCGGCAAAGGGCATGGAGTTCGCAGGCTACACGATTGCAAGGATAGACACGGACAACATCTTTTTCCAGGAAGTGCTGAGGCACAGGAACATAACCGTTCTGCAGAACTTCCAGGTGCAGTCTGTCCTGAAAAACGGGCTGGGCGCTGCAATCGGCGTGGAAGGCGCAAGCACGGCAGGCGCGCGGGAAAAACAATCTTTCAAGGCAAGGATAGTGGTGGGCGCAGACGGCGCGGCATCCGCGGTTTCCCGCTCGCTGGGCCTGCCCAATTCGCCTTTAGCGCATGTATACTCCGCAGTCCGGGGCTACTGGAAAGGCGTGTCCGGCCTGTCAGACAGCATTGAACTCTACTTCATTGACGGCGTGCTTCCTGGATATCTCTGGATATTTCCCATGGGCAACGGAATGGCAAACGTGGGCCTTGGCATACTCTCGTCCGACCTGCAAAAAGGCGGCAGGCACCCGGCAGCAGTTCTCACGGACGCAATAGCCAACCACCCTGCAATCAAAGACCGCTTTGCATCTGCGCAGCAGGTCGGGAAAATCGGCGGCTGGTCAATTCCAAACGGCTCTTTCAAGAAGCAGAACCTGGGCGAGGGCTGGGTGCTGGTGGGCGATGCCGCTTCGCTGGTGGACCCGTTCTCAGGAGAAGGTGTGGGCAACGCGCTCGCCTCAGGCAAATTCGCCGCGCATGCAATAATCTCCGCGCTTGAAAAGGACAAGGATGCGAACCCGATTCCATCTTCGCTTTTGCAGGATTACCCCAAGAACGTTGACGTTTATCTTAGGCCTGAAATGGCAAACTCCTACAAGCTACAGAGGCTTTCCCGCTTCCGCTTCCTGCTGAATCTTTTCATAGGCAAGGCAGCAACCAAGCCGGCAGCCAGGCAAATGGTCATAGACATGCTGGCCTCATCGGATGCCAAGAAAAAAGTGGAGTCCCCCCTGTTCTATCTCAAGCTGCTTCTGCCCTGACAGGAGATGCGGGAAATTAAAGAAGAAAAACTGGGGAAAGGAAAAAATCAGGGGTTCTCGACTTCAACTTCGCCCTTCTGCACAGTCACCTGGCAGGCAAGGCGCTGGTTTGGCTTGGCGCCAAATCCCTCAAGAGTTGCTTTCTCATTGTCGGTTTTCTCATTGAGGTTTTCCATCCCCTTGTTTATGTTGCACAAGCATGAGACGCACACACCCGCCTTGCAGGAAAATGCTATTGAGGCGCCATTGTCCTCTGCGGCCTGCACAAGCGTGGTGCCGTCAGGAACCTCTACTTCCTTGCCGTCAGATTTGAAAATCACTTTTGCCATCAATATCCCTCGAGGTTAATCTTCACAAAACATTTATAACGCTCACGACCCCGTGTTCGTCGATCGCCAAACTGCATATACCATTAAAAATCGTCTTTGCATTTTTCTCTTGGTGATAATATGGCCTCCAATCTCCCAAGCAGCTTCTCACACGGTGCAAGCGCTTCGCAGCAGCCAAGCTACGCTCCTCCTGCCGCAGCCCCCAAGCCCAGGATGACGGCTAGCTCGGACAGCAGCGCCGTGCTTTTCATAGCCATATTGGCATTCGGCATCTCCATTGTGAGCCTATACGGGGTATTCTTTGCCGAACGGCCGCTGAGCGCATCGCAGCGAGAGGCGCTGGCAGGGATTACCGAAGAGCTGAAATCCCTCCAGAACCGCGACATCACGCTCACCGCCCCGGTTTCCACCTCGGTCAACCTGGACAAATCCTACCCGATAAAGGAAATGTTCCCGCCCACCTTTGACATACCTATCGAATTCTCAATTCCGGTGGACACGCAGCTGATAGCAGTGAGCACCACTGGCCAGCCGGTGGCTTTCCGGGTGCAGGAAAGCATACCCATCAAGGCGGTAATCCCGATCTCCAGCGCTTCCGCGTTCGGCAACAACACCATACGCATAAACAAGTCAATTCCGGTGGAAGCCAAATTCTCCTCCACCGTGAAAATACGCGCAGCTTACGGCACCGAGCTCAATAACATAATCGACCAGCTGGACAAGCTGTCAGGCGGAACTTCAGTAGCGTCAGGCAATTGAGGCTATCTCTGCGGCTCCAGATGCGCCGTCAAAGCTCTTTTTCCACCCAGTTACTTTCAGCGCTTTGCCGAAGAAAGGCGCATGCGCGACAAACGTCTCGCCCTCGCCGCCTTCCAGGTGCGGGCTGACCGCGGGTTTGAGTTTCTTCAGGTAGGAAACAAAATCAGAATCGAATTTCCTTCCCAGCATCCCTTCCCCCAGCCCTTCTGCGGCGACAGCGACAACGTAGCTCTCGAAATATTTGCACTGCTCATCCAAAAGAGCCTGCCCGGTTCTCCATATCGGGGCAAAGCTTCGTATCCCAAGCTCATGTGCAATCCTATCCACCCTCTCCTTCTGGTACTCGCTCTCTATTGCTCCCGCGGCAACCCCGTCCACTTTCATCTCCGAAAGAGCCTTCTTGATCGCGCCCAGTTCATCCTTTTCGCCCTTGCCGCCCGCCTTTACCATCCTTATCGGCAGGCCCATGGCATCCGCCTGTTTTTTACACCATTTCACATTCGGGTGGTGGAACATCGTCGAGTACTCGGCTGGCTCTATCGTGAGGAGTTCCACTTCCCAGCCCGAGTACAGGCAACAGAATGCGGCGAATACCGAGTCTTTTCCGCCGGAAAACAAGACTGCTACTTTCACGCTACACTTCCATCCTCAATTCTTAACATACTTTCAGCTTCCATAACAGTAATGTGGACGAGAGGGGATTTGAACCCCTGGCCTCGTCGTTGCGAACGACGCGCTCTACCGCTGAGCTACACGCCCTTTGTAAGGTGAAATAAGGTTGAAGGATTTAAAAAATCGACTGAAAAACGGAAATTGGCGCCCTCGCAGGGGCGCCCGATAAGAAAAAAATTCAGAGGTACGAAAGTGCGTCCATCTCCACTGCGCGGCTCTTGGGAGCCTCCTCCCTCTTTATCTCGTTGTAGGGGCTCTTTATTCCAGTGACAATCGCAGTGCAGGTGACATTGCTCCCCAAGCTCGGGTCCAGCCTTGCGCCTATCTTCACGTCGGCATTCAGGTCAAAGCTCGACGAAATCTTCTCGCCGATTTCAATGCCCTCTCCCAGCGTGAGGCCCGTGCCTCCCGCGACGTGCAGGAGCGCTCCCTTTGCGCCCTCATATGAGGCGTCCAGCAGCGGGTGGTCCATGGTATTCTTCACCAGGCTCTCTACTCTGTCCTGCCCGGTTCCCTCGCCCATTGAGATGAGCGCGAAGCCGCCGTTCTCCATGACCGAGCGGACGTCCGCAAAGTCGATGTTCATGAGGGACGGGAACATTATGGTGTCCGCGATCCCGGTTATTGCCTTGCCGGTGATTGCGTCTGCCAGGTTGAATGCCTCGTTGATCGGCAGGTTCGGGACATACGATACCAGCCGGTCGTTCTCAATCACGATGACTGTGTCCGACTTTGCAGCCAGGCGCTCCAGGCCCCATTTTGCCCTGGTCATCCTGGCGCTCGCCAGCCTGAAGGGCATGGTCACAATCGAAACCACGATTGCCCCCTGTTCCTTGGCGATTTCCGCAATTATCGGCGCAGCGCCCGTTCCCGTGCCGCCTCCCATTCCTGCGGCGATGAAAACAAGTTCCTTTTCTCCGACCACTTCGCGGAGTTTGTCCCTGCTCATTTCAGCGCACTTGGTTGCCACTTCCGGGAAGCCGCCCGCGCCAAGCCCCTTGGTTACAGTGGAGCCGATGAGCACTCTCTTGTGAGCGTTAACAACCTTGAGATGGAGCTGGTCCGTGTTGACCGCAATTGTCTGCGCGCTCTTTATCCCCATCTTCATCATTCTGTCGACAGTGTTGCAGCCCGCGCCGCCCACTCCCACGACCGCTATCCGAACATTCTCATTGCTCATGAGCTCTTCGGATGTTTCCTTTTTTTGCCCAACCACGTCTTCAAACATTTTTCCCAACCCCCGCCCTTTTTTTATCGCAACGGCGCGTTGACTTTGTCTGCGCCTCTGTCTCCTTTTGCTTTTTTTGGTCGCCTCTTTCTTTCATATCAGCGTTGCAATCCAGCTTGCGCTCGGTATTTTCCTTCTTCAGCCGAGGTGAACTGGGCCGCACATCATGATCGCCGCATTCACTTCTGCATTCATATATATAAACATTGCGAAATGACTGAACGCACGCGTTCGGAGAATGTTATTTCTACGGCGTGAAAAATCATGAAAAAACGCATTCCGATATTTTTCGGCCGAAAAAAATAACGGCCGCAGGAAAAAGCCCCAAAAAACCACGGCGTCGAAAAACATTTTTCCTTTTCCTGCTCGCGCTGAGGAGTCATAAAAAAATACAAAAAGGCGAACGGGGTTGGGATTCGTTCGCCGCTTGTTTTGCAAAAGATTTTGTGCTTCTCAGCCGATTATCTCGATGTCGGAGTAAGAGACTTCCTTCTTTGAGGTCTCCTCTGCCCCTGCACCGAAGATGTTGGCGCCCTTCACGCCGGTGACGATTGCAACTATTTCTAGCTTGCCGTCGTAGCCCGGAATGAGCCTGGCACCCCACTTGACGTTTGCCTGGGGGTCCATCTTCTCGGTGATTATTTCACCGGCTTTGATGGCATCTCCCAGAGTCAGATCGGCGCCGCCAGAAATGTGGATAAGCGCTCCGTTTGCGCCTTCGTAGTCCACATCCAGCAGCTTGTTCTTGAGCACGCCCTCTGCCGCACCGTGAACCTTGTCGGTTCCCTTTCCTTCCCCGACCGCGATGAAGCCCACGCCTCCGCCCTGGACGATGGATCGTACATCGGCGAAGTCGATGTTTATCAGCGAGGGCTGGGTGATGGTCCATACCAGTCCTCCGACCGCCTTCGCGAGGATTTCGTCCGCAACCGCGAACGCCTCGTTCATGGGCAGGTTGGGCACTAGCTTGACCAGCCTGTTGTTGTCCAGCACTATCACTGAGTCGACGTGCTTGCGAAGCTTGGCAATTCCCTCGTCAGCCTTCACGCGCCTTGCGCGCTCAAGGTTGAATGGGTAAGTAACCATGGCAACGACTATTGCGCCCTGTTCCTTTGCGATTTCCGCAACGACTGGCGCAGCGCCCGTGCCTGTTCCTCCTCCCATTCCGGCGCAGATGAAGACCAGATGCGCGCCTTCGAGTTCCTTTTCGATGAGCGGCCTGTCTATTTCCGCGGCCTTGGCTCCCGTGTCAGGATAGCCTCCTGCGCCGAGACCCTTGGTTATGGTTTTTCCTATGAGGACTTTCTTAGCCTTCTCGTGAATCATGTTCAGGTGCTGCCTGTCGGTGTTGACCGCAATAAGCTCGCATCCCTTGACTCCCGAGCGGATAAGCCGGTTCACTGTGTTGTTGCCGCCTCCTCCTATTCCTACTGTCACAATCTTAATCTGGTCTGAGCCAAAATTCTCGGCTGGAGCTGGCTCTTGCTCACCTAGGACTGATCTGACTAAACTGTCCATGCCTATCGCCTTTCCCATCCTTCTCCAATCAAATTTAAATAGCTTATACCGGAAAATCCCGTGCCACGGCGTAGAAAACCGTTCCACAATGGGCGATGGGGCATTGGTGGCGGGCTTTGAGGCGCCAGTCAGCCTGGCAAAATAGATGGCGTTACCTTTCAGCTATTTTTTCTTTACAAGGCACGAGTCCGAGCATATTTTCGGAAGCTGGTCGGTCTGGGAGTCGCAGTTTGCCATGAAGGCGTATTACTCCAAGAAGCTTTCGCGCTGCTTCGAAGTTGACACCTGCGAGTCTTGCTCGGATCTGTATTACTCGCACAACTGCGAGAACGTGCAGGATTCGTTCTTCTGCTTCAACACAAAGAACAGGCGCCATGCAATATGCAATGCCGAATTGGAAAAGGAAAAATACCGGGAAATCAAATCATCGCTCCTCTCCCAGCTCTCGGGGGAACTCGAAAAAAGGAAAACGCTGAAGTGGGGCGTCTACTCCCTTGCGGCTGCCCGTTCCAACGATTAAGGTTAAATTCCTAGCCGGGCTTTAGCAGGCGATGAACGAATTTTTCAGGAAGATTTTCCCCTATGTCGTGCTCGGGCTTTTCGCCCTTCTTGTGCTCACAGTGCTCCGCGCCAGCGTATTCGGTTCTGTGGCGCCCGAGAAGCACATCTATTTTGAAATAGTCTTCCTGCTGCTTTTGGCCGTGCTCGGAGGAATGGCCGTCGAGCACCTCAAGCAGCCGTCCATCATGATACTCATGGTGCTTGGCATCCTAATCTCTCCGAGCTTTTTTTCCGCAGCATGGGGGCTGCTCGGGTTTTCCGGCAGCGCGCCCAACATAATGCAGAACGAGGAGATAATCCGGGTGTTCGCCCAGCTTGGCGCGGTCATACTCCTGTTCAAGGTCGGCCTCCACAACAAAATCGAGGGCGTGTTCGCGCTTGACAATCTCATGGTTGCAGCTGTAGGCGTCATTGTGCCTTTTGCAGTGGGCTATCTTTACGCAAGCTCCACCGGCGGGAATTTCGCCTACTCCATGTTCCTTGCAGCCGCACTTACCGCAACTTCAGTCGGGGTGACAGTAGCAATTCTCAAGGAGTCTGGCATGCTGGAGGAACGCTTTGCGCAAATCATAGTCGGCGCCGCTGTTATAGATGACATACTCGGGCTTCTTGTCCTTTCATTCGTTCTCAACGTGACCGGGGGCAAAGCTGAGCTGGGGTCACTTGCGCTGACCGCAATAACTGCGGCAATTTTCCTTGGCGGCAGCATACTGGCTGGGAAGTATTTCGTGCGCTATATCGACAGCGAATGGCAGTCCAACTCCCGTGCCATGCTGCTTGCACTCGCACTCATGCTCTCCTATGCTTATGTTGCGGAGTTCATCCGCCTTTCTGCAATAGTGGGTGCATTCATCGCAGGCATAGTGCTGAATAGGAGCAGGCACATTAGGGAAATAGAGAACGAGACACACGGTCTCGAAATGCTGTTCATGCCCATATTTTTCATTTCGCTTGGCATGCTGGTAGATGTTGATGCGCTCTGGCAGTTTGCAATCCCGATAATCCTTCTTACAGCCATTGCATTCATCACCAAGCTGGTTCCGTGTTACCTGGCTGCGCTTGCGGTAAAACTGAAGCAAAACGACGCCCTTGCCGTGGGCGTGGGCATGGTGCCCCGGGGGGAAGTTGCGCTGATTGTCGCCTCACTCGGGCTTAGCGGCAGCGTGCTTTCAGCAGGTGAGTATTCGGTGATTTCCGCAATGGCGCTGCTCTCCACATTCATGGTGCCGCCCCTGCTTTCAAGGGTTCTGAAAAAATAGTCAATCGTAAACGTTTTTCCTGTGCCCGATTTTTGCAATCAGAATTGTATTTCCTTCGACGCTATAAACAACTCTCCACTTCCCAACATGCAGCCGCCATTTGTTCCGAAGCACGTTGGAAAGAGGCTCGCCCAATTCAGGATTTTCCTTCAAATGCGAAATTTTCTTCAGAATCTGCATTTGGATTGCTCTGTCAAGTTTTGCAATCTCATTTTCCGCGTCCTTCGAATAGCTGAGGCTATAGCTCATTTTCAAGACCAAGTTTTTTGATCAGTTTTTCGTGTGAAATAGTCTTGCCGGCTTTGAACTCCTTCTGCGCTTTTGCTATTGTCTTCAAATCCGCAAGAAGCTCCGCGTCCTTAAGCTGCAGCTCAATTGCCTGGCGCGCCACTTCACTCCACCTGTATTCCGGATGCCTTGCCATTTTCCTGTAAAGCTCGTCAGATATGCACAGAGTAAGATTTGCCATGAAACCACCTTTATGTGAACTATGTAGTTTCACATATTTAAAATCCTTGCTGCCGGTTGGCTCCATGGATGAAAATCAATTTTTACTGCTTTTAAACGATTGCAAGCCCCGATGCCGGTGGCTTTCGCGCATGCTTTCAAAAGAAGCCAGTTAGCCGTCAGTCCGCTTCTGCATGTCAAACATCTGGATTATTTCCCTTGTGGTAGTCGCATCCTGCGGCCCCTTGTCCTCCCTAAGCGACATCATCCGCGGGAAACGCAGTGCATAGCCGGTATTCAACCGCGGAGCGGTTGGATAGACAGAGGGCGCAGCCCTCTGGATGTCGCCTGACAATCCGCAGGTGTGCATGGGCGAAAGGGTGATTTCATCTGCAGCAACCGTGATGACATACTTCGGCGTTACCCAAAAGTCGGGCACGAGCTTTGAGTTCACTCCGGGCGGCTTTCCCTTCACCTTGATTTCGTCCAGCATTTTCTCAAAGCTCTGCATTTCGTCCTCTGAAAAGCCGCTGCCTATTTTCGCTATTGTCTCGAATTCGCCAGTCTCTTCATTCAGCACTGCCGCAAGCAGGCCACCGAATTCAAATTCCTGCCTCTGCCCCTTGCCAAGGTAGTAGCCAACAATGACAACATCGACGCTATCCGCAAGCTCGCCATAGGATTTCTTCAGCTTTATCCAGGCGAACTTGCGGGCCCCCGCCACATAGGGCTGCCCCAGGTCCTTTGCGATTATCCCTTCCAATCCCGCGCCCACAAGCGATTTGAAATACCCGTCCAGCTTCTTCGGGTCGTCAGTAATTATTTGCTCGGATGGCACAATTGTTCCGCTTCCCTTTACCAGCTTTTCCAGCGCCTTTCTTCTCTTCGAATATTTCTCCAGCGTCATATCCTTTCCGTCCAGGTACATAAGGTCAAATGCGAATAGGCGAAGGGGGAAATCCTTCGACATCGCCTCCACGCCGTACTTCCGTTTCCTCTGTATTGTCTGCTGGAACGAGTAGTATTTTTTTTCGGATTCGTTGTAGGCAAGCGCTTCACCCTCGAATATTGCAGACGCAGCTTTCAGGTCTGATGCAGCCTGCACGATTTCCGGGAACATGTGCGTCATTTTCTCGAGCTTGCGCGAATATATCTCCACTTCGCCGTCCTTCAGGTGCACCTGCATGCGCAAGCCGTCGTACTTTGCCTCAACCGCGCATTTCCTTGTTTTTAGGGGAGTGAGGAATGTTTCCTTGCCGCCTTCCTTGCTACGCTGCCCTGCATCCGTCTCATCCTCCCCATTTGCCTTGCGCTTCTTTTTCGCAGCTTTCTCTTCCCTTTCCTCTTCCTTGCGTTCTTTCTCATCGGCCTTGCGTATTTTCTCCTCGGGCTCGATGCAGAGCTTCCGGATTATCTCCTCTGCGTTTGGCAGCCGTTCGGCAAGGGCAGGGCGGATGGGCTTCCCTGGCTGCGCGGAAAAATGCGCAAGATCCTTCCCTCCAAGGTAATACTCGGCAACCTCCCCCAAATCCGAGCAGAGGTTGAATGCCCGCAATATGATTGGGCTGTCCGTCTTGTCGCTGTGGCGCAGCATGGACAGGGCGTCTATGATCGAAGGGTCGCCAATCCCCAACCGCAGCTTGCCAAGGCAAAACCTGACAAGGTATTTGGACTCCAGCGGAGTTGCGCCGTTCAGAAGCTCGGACAAAAGCGAGATTTTCGACTCCTGGCTGCCCGCCCCTGACATCTTTGCTATTTTCACAAACGTGGAATATGCCTTGCCAAGTGTGTTGGGTTCAGATGCAAGCGACAGCTGCGAGCGGCGCATGAGCAGGTTCTCAGCAGCGGTGCCCAGGTCGCCCGATTTCTTGTATTCGGCAAGCACGGCACTTTCAGGGTGCCCCGAGGTCTGCGCGATTGCGCGGATGGCGAACTTTTCCCCAATGCCAACGTCCAGGCCCTCATGCGCGGGCGCCACGTTCCCCTCTATTATGTATATTATTGGCTTGGCCTCACCCTTGCCGCACCTGCCCAAAAGCTCGGCAACCTGCGATGACATGGACAGGCGCGAACCGGTGGCCTCGATTCTCGAGAAGCATTCGGCAACCTCGGAAAAAAGCATGGATTCCAAGCGAATGGAAATTATATAAAGGTCGTCATGTTTAGGCTAGATATGCGAACCAAATCTGGCCAGGCGAGCGTAGAGCTTCTTTCAATACTCGCGGTCGCGCTTTTGGTGGTCTTTACCTTCTCGGTCCTGTCGCTCAATACCCTTTCCGATGTGGAAGCCCAACAGAGCATCAACGACGCGCGAAACAGCGTGCAGGCGCTGGCAGACGCAGCTGACCAGGTCTACTTGCAGGGCAGCGGGGCAAGCCAGGTGGTTTACATAACAATCCCCTCCGAGGCGGAATTTGGGGAAAACCTCACCTACATAGGCAAGCCTGCAAACGCGCCTGCAAACTCCGAGCCCAAACTGATCAGCATGTATCTTGGCGGGAACGACATATCTGCCTCCACAAAGGCCCGGCTCACCGGCAGTTTCCCCCTGCAAGCAGGCAGCTACAACATGAAGGTGCTTTCGCAGGGCAGCACGGTGAGCATACAGCCCAATCTTATCGAAGTTGACAGGGCGGCACTGGCAGTTACAATGTCAAATGACGAAATGCGCACCATGAAGCTTCGTGTTTTCAAGGCAGCCAACGAGAACGTATCCGTAGAAGTATACAACAACTGGGGCCACACTCAAGTCACATTCAGCACGGATCCGTCCTCTTTTGATGCCAATGTAACGGGCTCCAACATCACCCTGGTTTTCACCGCACACGGGGCGGATGCAAAAGGAGCCTACAATTCCAATCTTATGTTGTCTGCAACAGGCCAATTAAGCGGGGCAAAAGAAACGGTGGAAATCCCAATATCCGTCAATGTTCCCGCGGCATCGCCCTAAGATATTATTTAAAGCACAAGCGTGATACACCCCCATGCAAAACGGGCAGGCGAGCGTGGAGCTTCTGGCGGTATTTGGGATAGCCCTGCTTTCCATCCTATTTTTTGCGGTTTTCGCCTCGGACAGCCTGGCTGACAACCAGCACCAGGCGGATGTGCGCCAGGCCCGCATGTCTGCGCAGAAGCTTGCAGAGGCGGCCGACTATGTTTACGCGCAAGGCCCCGGTGCCACCACCACAGTTACAATTGACCTGCCTGGCAGCGTGGACTTTGACCCTGAAAAAACATTCATTGGCAAGCCTCCCTCCGCTCCCTCAAACGCAGCACCCACCGCGATAAATATCAACATATTCGGAGGGGACGTGACTTCATATTCGCGCGCCCCGCTTGCCGGCGCATTCCCTCCCCTGGCAGGCACGCACGCGCTCAACGTTACCTCCCAAGGCGGCGTGGTGAGCATCGGCGGCCCCCTGGTGTCCCTGGGCACAACCTCGCTGTATGCCCAGATGAAGCGCGGGGAGTCCAAGAACGTTTACATGCCCTTCAATGCTGTTTTCAGCCAGCCGGTGGTGCTGAACGCAACCTACTCCTGGGAATATTCCAACCCCTCTCTTGCAATAGATTCTCCGGTGTTGGTTGCATACAACGGGCCTGCGCAGATAATGCTGGCTTTCTCGGCAGACAGCACGCACGTTGGGATTTACAGCGGCACGCTTATTGTTTCAGCCTACCCCGCAGGCTCTGCCACACAGCAGAAAGAGGTCTATTCCATTCCAATGACCGTGGAGGTGCAGCCATCATGAGGACCGCGCACTCTTCCGCAATGCAGGGCCAAGTTTCAGTGGAGATGGTGATAATTTCATCAGTAATGATAGGGCTGCTGCTCGCGATTTTCATAGTCAACGACCATCTGAGCAATTCATGGGAGGAGCAAAAGCAGGGCCTGGAAGCCTCGTCGGCAGCCAATCAGGTCGCGCTTGCGATAAACCGCGTGTCTGCAACCGGCAGCGGCACCCAGGTCTCCTTCCTCAACCGGGTGGGCGTGGATGTCACCCGGATAGAAATATTCAACCAGCGTTCGGTCCGTGCGTATTACCTGAATGGCAGGTATTCTTCAGCCGCCCTGGTGACCAACAACACCAACTTCACGGACGGCATTCCAACCAACCAGCTCGTGGTGGTGCGCAACATCAACGGAGTCATATCCAGGGGATAACAATGCAGGCACTCAAACACCAAAAAGGCCAGATGCTTTCCACAGAGATAGTGCTGGCCATGG
>Ga0172368_10005334_pt1 | contig 14400 bp, 17 predicted proteins | sample Lak11m_FD_114540 | JGI IMG/M metagenome (GOLD analysis project Ga0172368, IMG submission 114540) | Freshwater microbial communities from Kabuno Bay, South-Kivu, Congo - kab_022012_11m | ecosystem: Environmental > Aquatic > Freshwater > Lake | place: Democratic Republic of the Congo: South-Kivu...
CCGACATTGACATCGCTGCAGCCCCCGCCTCGCTTGCTGCCGAAATTCACTTGACTTTTCTGTAAGTTTGGATCGGTCTTAATGGAACCGGTAGACCATCCCTTGGCCTTGGCATTATTGACCTTGGTCTGGGAACTGGCGTTCAAGCCTTGCTCGGCCAAGGCACCACTGACCACCAGACTGAGAACCAGAACCATCCCTGCTCGATAGAAATTATTTGCATTCATCGCTGACAATACTCCCTATGTTAGTACATGCCTTTTTGTTGCGTCCGCTTACCACTGTCGTGACATTGGCGGCATTGACGTTGATCTTGGTATCACCCTTCTTGTCTCCCTTGATTACACCCACACGGTTCTTTGCTACATTATTTTCGCCAGTGGCGATTGCCGTCGTGTTTTCCGTACTGACGTTGATTTCGGTGTTTCCCTGAATACGAGTGCTTTTCTGAGCCTGGACAAGCGCCGGGGTCAGACATAGGGCCACCAACAAAACCCTGATCAATTGTATCCTCATGATCACATCATCCTCTGCAATGGCAGTTTGGTTGGCGGTTTGCCTTTCCGGAACGCCTCGCGCATGGCTTCAAGTTCGGCATCGGAAACACCGAGCTTTTTCGCGCTGAAAGAGGCAGTATCCGGTGTAAACATCAGATAGGCCTGCATTTCATTGATCAACAGCTCGTCTACAGTCGTGGCGTAGTTGTAACTGGACAAGAATTTCTTGAAGGCATTGCGCTGGTCGTCATTAAGAGAATCGTTCCAGTATCGCCTGCAATACGTTGCGTAGTATTGGTTGGAATAAAACTCGCCATGCGACATTTCATGCAGCAGAATCGCGTAGCGCGCACCTTCACTGACGCGCGGTTCGTTGGCGCGCTTTCCCTGGGGCTGCGGTATGGAGAGCAACACAACGTTGGGCTTCATTGCCTGGTAGATGCCGCGCCAATTTCGCATGAGCCCCTGCGCAACAAGGAAATCGCGTATCTCTATTTCCTCCGCAAAAAGTTCAACCTTGTCACGCTCGGCCAAATTGAAGAACTGGATCAGTTCGCTGACCATCACATCGTGTCCAAACGCAAAATCGGCCAGTGTCCGGCGCGACGCTTCGATATGCCTGGCCAACTCATCGTTATTGAGAACGCGGGGATACGGTTCGCTGATTTGCTGCTCACTAAGCTGCGTGATGCGATTAAAGCTTCGTCCCTGTTGCGTGAGATTTGGAAAATCAAAAACAAAAATGCTGGGATTGTCGGCGTATTGCCAAACAACGAGAGCATTCGAGCGAGATTCCAGGATCGTCTTGAAATTACCCGCGACTGGCTGGAAAGCCCATGCCGAGATCGAGAATAATAGACAAACGAACACCAACCAGGTACTGCAGCAACGCTTGGCGATTCTTGAGATTTGTGTCGTATCCATAATTACTTGCCGTAATAGTCAAGACGATAAGCGTTCGCACGCGCCATGTTTTCCCGGACACTCGCCTGCCGCGGCGAAGTTGCACTCATGGCTCCGCTCACTGCGGGAACATAGACCAGTGGTTGACCGGTGTTCTTGTCGCCACGGCGATAGATCGACCATGACAAACTTCGTTGCATAAGATATGAAGATGTCGTTGCCCGCTCGGTAACGGGCACCATCACAATGGAAGGCATCACCTGGCGGTTATAAACATAATTAGGCGCTTGCGCAGACCCCGCAGCCAGAAAGACGATTTCCGCATTGGCCATGAATGAGCATGTCAATGCGATCGCCATCGCGGCGAGTTTCATTATCCGACTTACACTACTTTTCCGAGACGCTGACATTTCCATTCTTTCCCCACTGTATGTTGTAGGTCTTCCCGGATCTTTTTGCAGTGAATGAGGTTTTCCCTCTGGGCACCTGCTCGCCGTCAATAAAAACATCGCCGTTGATAACCGCAACCCCCTCCATCTGAACATCGGGGGCGATGCGTCCCGAGTTTAACTGCGCGGCAGTGTCGTCTGCCGATTGAATCTTCACGCCATACTTCGATACATCGACGGCAACCTGTCCGTACGCTGGTCCCAGCAGTATCCCCAGCGACAATACCCAGCACTTCAGGCAGGAACGCTTACTATTCATCTGACTCCCGAAGCCACCAACGATATCTGCTTATTTAACGCACCACGAGAGTTCCGGTTGACAGCGAATGTTCCATCAAGTCGATTGACACCGCTATTGACACCGAACTTTCACTTGCTTGCCATCGCGCAAAATGACAATCACGCTGCCCGACTGCAAACCATCGCCAATCTGTCCTGCGACGTTATCCCTGTCCTTGCAGATCACAAACGGTATACCGTCCGGACCAACGCGTCCCGTGAAACCTGCTTGACCGTCTCCACGTGAATATCCGCCGGCACGAGCCCGATTCTCGTGGGCCTTGTCCTGCGTCGTAACGCCATCTGTAAGTGATCCCGAATTCGGTTTGATCAACGGGCGATAAGATGAATCATTGCCATGCTGATAGTCAGCGGCTCTGGAACGATTATCCCTTGCCCGCCCTTCCGTCGCGCCTCCGCGCGGGAAGAGTGCCCCCTCGACCTCTTCTTCCGGCACGACGATGATGCTTGGCACTGCCGAAGCATCGTCCTCCTGGTAGGCCCTGGCCCGATCCCTCTGTTCGGTTGCTGACCGGGCCTTGCCGGCCGGCTTGCCCGTGTCTTGTTGCGGCACCATGATGATCTCGCCCGCCCAGAGTCTGTCCGCATACCACTCGGCTGGGGACTCAGCCGCCACAGCAACACTGGCAAGGCCACTCGCCAGTGCAGACATCACGGCAGCCAAGCTCCTTGGCGTCATAGCCTTATTTCGTCACGGTGATTTCAACAATGCTGGCAACGGCGCTCGGGTTGTTTTGCTTGAACTGATTGACGATATCATCCAGAGCTCGCCCGAGCGGTCTGAGATCTTGCGCGCCTTTGACCGAGCCTGGCACGATCAATTCGCGGTCGGCACCTATGCATGCGACACGCTCGCGTCCTGCCTGATCAAATCTGATCTTGAATCCGCCGCTTGGCAAGCGTGTAGCTCCTCCGGCTTTGATTGACGAGTCCGCGTGAAACTGGTTCGGAAAAATGCGTGCCGTGTTTCTTGAGGCATCCTCATAATAGCAATAGGCAGTGCCGTGCGCATTAAGCGAGAGGTTCAGGTTCAGAAACTCGCCAATCTTGTAGCTTGGCTTGGCGCCGCGGTCACTTTCAAGAGAAACCCTGAAGGCCGTCGTAGTTGGCGTCGACGCCTGAATAGGTGCAGATGGCGATGCTGCCGGCGCAGGCGACGGAGCGGCAACCGCCACCTGTGGCGGCGTGGACACCGCCGAAGACGCCCCTGGAATATAGGCAGGCGCAGGCGTCGCCGGCAATGCGGCCAACATGTTTTGCGTGTCGTCGAGCAAGCTGGCGTACAGATCGAAATCGATTTTTCCATTGGCGATCAGCCCAGCCTGTGACTGATACTCTGCAATGGCTGTCTTCAGTTGTTCGTTCATCACTCCGTCCATCGGCCCCTTGTAGCGGTTCATGGTGCCACCCAGCTTGCGTTGTATGAAAGTGATCAGATCCCTTTCCTTGAGGATTTCGTAATTCTCGCGTGCCTGGTCTCTGATCAGGGGATTGGTCAGGTCCGTATCCAGGCAGCGCCAATAAGGCACTTGAGTGAATTTCCCAAGCGTCTCGATCAAGCCAAGTTCCAGCAGGGTTCGCGTCGAAGCTCCCAATCCTTCGGAGCGGCTCAGGTCGACATTGAAGCTGAGTCCCAATTTACCCAGTTTGCCGCCACCTTCGCCGGACTTGCCGCCCTTGATAATCACCATCGTATTGGACGTGCTGGTGGCGGCCAGAATCTTTCTTGTCGCTGCCTCGCCGACACTCATGTCCATGCTGATCAGGTCAAAGGATTCATCCTTGGAATAGCCAAAGTCCAGAAAAGGCAATGAGATGCCGGCGCCCTTGTTCTTGCGTACAGCGTTGTCATCCATCTGGGTAATGGAACCCCGGATGTAGTAATCCGGCATTTTTCTGTTCCTGTCGCCCATCGCATTGAACATGTTGCCCAGATCATCGCCCTGGCTGTGGAAGTCAATGAACTCGAAAGCGTTGCTCTTGACCGTCATTTTGGCAATCGCCGTAATGACCATTTCCTTCGTCCCGGTTTTCACCTTGCCGGTCTCGTCAGGAATGCCTGCCGAGGTAATCACGATTCCCTGCTTGCCAAAACCGAGAAATAACTCATCCATGCAGCGCAAGGCTTGCGAAAAACTTGTGATCGTCTTGACAGCGGGAGTCTTAGGGGCAGCCGAACTTGTTGCTTCTGCGCCTATATCGCGCCCCATCGCCTGACCTGCAGAAAACATCATCGAAAGAATCAAGGGCAGCCAATACTTTTTGGTTGAACACATTGCCGATACTCTCCAAGAAATCTTTATTTATGGGTTCAAGCCGCAACCGTTAAACCCTGTTTCCTGTGGGTCCAATATAGCATGCCCCCAATAAAACGAAAGTGTGAAGAAAATCACACTCCCACCAGAAAATCAATTAATTCATTCAAAACAGCGTGTTCTGCCAGATTACTAGCATATATTCCGATCAGACATTGCCTATTCTTTGTGAAATAAGGCCTGAAATATCATCCAACCGGAGGCACAGCGTATTGATGGCAATTGCATATTTCATCTCGTTGGCATCAAGCGCTTGATCATTGGCCAACTGCCATTTCAACACGGCGAGATTTGCCTCCGAGGCATCTTTGCCTTCTACCTTTCGAAACGATACTCTTCGGCATAACTCTTCGCAATCTGCGCTGCAATCAAGGATCATGAACGGAATGCCCAGTTCTTCAGCCAGGCGCTCAAATGGCTCACGTTGACTTCGTTTGAGAAAGGTCGCATCAACAACGACCGGATACCCGCACCCCAATATGCATTTTGCAAGACCATGCAATTCGGCATACGTGGCCCGGCTCACGGAATCTGCGTACAAATCTGCTGCCAGGGCCGAGTTGCTGCGGCTTTCGGGCTGCAACCCGTGAAGGCGCTTGCGCAAAACATCCGAACGCAATCGCAGGGCTGCATACTGCTCAAGAACCCTTTGCGAAACCGTCGTCTTGCCGCTGCCGGAAACGCCGCGCGTAATCATCAGCATCAATCGACGCGGCGTTGTGAATGAGATTGCCAGTCGCACATGCTCGGCATAGTCCGCGAGTGCTGTATCACGTTCCTCGTCGCTGGCCTGGGTCGAACGTATGCGCGCCACCTTGGCGCGAACGATTGCGCGATAGACCAAGTAAAAGGGGAGCAGACGTAATGCGGTGTAATCGCCGGTGCTTTCCAGGTATGCATTCAGGAATCGGGCACCCCAATCGGGACGTCCACGCGCGTAGAGATCCATGATGGTGAATGCAATCTCGCTGGCAACGTCGATCCAGCGCAGGGACGGATTGAATTCGATACAATCGAAAATCTGGATTCCATCATTGTTCCAGATAATGTTGCCGAGGTGCAGGTCACCGTGGCACTCGCGGATAAATCCCTTGCGTCTGCGTTCTTCCATCAACGAGGCAAGGCTGGCAAACGCTTCGGTACTCCAATGCTCAAGATGGTCAATCTCTGCGATTTCGACGTTGGCTTCGAGCAAGGACCGGATCTGGCGAAAATTCTGCAGAACCGGCTCCGCGATACTTGCCGGACTACCGTATTCGCCATCCGTCGCAGCCACACTCTGCGAGTGGAAATTCGCTACCGCCTTTGCCAAATCATCCAGATGATGCGACATCATTTTGCCACTGGCAAGCATGTGATCAAGCAGTGCCGTCTGCTCAAAACGCCTCATCCTGACTGCATATTCAACGACACCGGGACTATCAAGCGGGGCAATTCGCAAACTGCCTTTGCTAAGGACAATCGCCACAACGTCCAGGTATAGTCCCGGCGCAAGGCGGCGATTGAGCCGTATCTCCTCGCGGCAGAAGTAGCGGCGTTTTTCCAGCGTCGTGAAGTCCAGAAAACCGAGATTCACCGGCTTCTTGATCTTGTATGCATAATCGCCAGCAAGCAGTACCGTCGATATATGCGTTTCGATCTGCTCGACATGATCTGCAGCGTGCGGGAAACAATGCGCTTGCATCAACCCGCGCAGTATTTCCGATTGATGGCGACCGGCTGGAGAATCCATTTAGTCCGCCTCGACAACCGCATGGCGGTATAAGGAACAGTAGCCGATTCTGCGCGCACCAGAGCCTGTCCCTGTTTGACTATCGTCAAGGTATGGCCATTCATTTCATGCAAGCATCCATCGAATCCACAATAGATACTGGCTCATTGCTCATGCTTGAGTGGTACTATTGAATCAGGAAGTCCGGTGGCTTTTTTCCTGGGTTCCCCCAGACGCAGACGCTGCAAGAAGGACAAGATGACTCGCACGACCGACATCAGCACATTTGATTACGAAGACGCTCGCATACTCCAGCGTAACGATGGCTTTTATTATCAGGATAAAAAGACTGAAGAGGAATTTGGCCCTTTCTCATCACTGGACAAGGCTGTCGCTCACATGGAGAGCGTAGGCAATAGCGAAGCCGATCTCGAAGCCGAAAATGACCTCAAGGAAGTTGAGGAAGAACTGGGAATCGCAGATTGGATAGATCCAGATACAGGAGATCTGGCCGAAGAATCGATACCCCATATCGAAGATCATTGAGCCGGCTCAATCAGCGACTCGGCAAACCTCGTACGGTATTCACCGCGCCATTTAACCATTATCAAACCCTGTAAACCGGATGATCTGATGAGCTCTCCTCAAGCGATTTTGCGCTTGGCTGCGCTTCGGGAAATCGAAAGCAGGCAGCGAGACTCTCACCCGTCACTGATGGAGCGCGCTGGACGAGCAGCGGCAACGCTGGCCTGGAGTCTTCTGTCGGAGCGGAGTCAACCGACACTGATCGTCGCCGGCCCGGGCAACAATGGCGGCGATGCATTTGTTGTGGCGCGTCTGCTGAAACTCAAAGGAATTACTCCGACCGTGGTTTTCTGCGGTTCAGCGGCAAAGTTGCCCACCGACGCCCGCGCTGCGCATGCGTCATGGATCAGTTGCGGCGGGACCGTCGTTGAAGATATCCCGGCGCAAACAGACGCTCCCGCTCTGGTGATCGACGGGCTGTTTGGGGTCGGACTGACTCGACCACTGACCGGTATCCATGCGCGACTGGTGGATCGCATCAATGCATTGAATTGCTCCGTGCTGGCGCTCGACATACCGAGCGGACTGGATTCCGAGACTGGACGCATCCTGGGTACCGCCGTGCGCGCCACGCATACAATAACATTCATCGGATTAAAACCTGGCTTGTTGACGCTGGATGGGCCGGATTGTTGCGGCGCCATCGGCGTGGATGCTCTCGACTTGACGATTGCACCAACCGAAGGCTACCTCGTCACACCGCAATTATTCGTTGAACAACTCAGACCACGGCTCAAAAATTCGCACAAGGGTAGTTACGGTTCAGCCGGTATCCTCGGCGGGTCACCCGGCATGACTGGAGCAGCCCTGTTGGCCGGACGCGCAGCACTCCATCTGGGAGCCGGACGCGTGTATGTCGGCTTGCTTGAATCCGAGAAGGGCATAGCCAAGCGCCCTGAAATTGATCCGATCCAGCCCGAACTGATGTTACGAGAATCAAGTGAGATATTCCCCCTCGCCACAGCACTTGCAATCGGCCCCGGCTTAGGAAAATCCAAACCCGCCCTGAATTTGGTGCGTAACGCCATTCGCAGCCAGGCCTCCCTGCTGCTGGATGCCGACGCACTCAATCTGATCGCCGCGCACCCGGTACTCGCAAACAACCTTGCCAAACGAACCTCTGCCACACTGCTGACGCCTCACCCCGCGGAAGCGGCGCGCCTGCTCGCAACAGATATCCCTAGCGTACAGGCCGATCGGGTTGGTTCAGCCCGGACGCTGGCGGAACGTTATCGGGCCATAACGCTCTTGAAAGGTTGCGGCAGTATCATCGCTGAGCCAGACGGGCGCTGGTTTATCAACAGCACTGGTAATCCCGGACTGGCTTCAGCCGGCTCGGGCGACGTACTTTCCGGAATGATTGCCGGACTGCTTGCGCAGGGCTGGCCTCCGCTGCAGGCGATGCTGGCAGCCACCCATCTGCATGGTGCGGCAGCCGACGCTTGCGTTGCCGCAGGCGCAGGCCCAGTTGGCTTGACAGCCAGCGAGTTGATCACTGCCGCCCGAAAATTACTCAATCAATGGATTATCGGTCAATAACCGGACGCGGATTCGCCATACGAATTGGCATACCCATGACACAAATCCGAAGTAGATCGAAGCCAGCTCTCAACTACCAATGTGGCCACGAAAAACTCGCAACTGAACACACACAGGCCCGAGATACTGGACTACGAATTGGGTATCTCCGAGCAAGCCGGAGTGCGCAATCTACATTTCGGTTCGGAGTGGATTCAGGGAGCGATGCGCATCCGTCGTCCGTTTTCCCTGGAATTGGCATATACGCGGGAGATGATGGCTTGCCTGCTGTTGCGCCCGGAAACGGATTGGCCGCAGCGTGTCTTGTTGATCGGGCTTGGCGCCGGTTCGCTGGCCAAGTACCTGTACCTGAATCTGCCACAGACCCGAATCACGGCTGTTGAGATTGACGCACGCATCCCGCCACTGGCAAGACAGCAGTTCTCTCTACCGGACGATCCGCGACGCCTGAAAATTGTCATTGCCGATGCTGCCGATTACATCCGCGAATCGGGCAGGAAGTTCGACGCAATCTTCGCCGATGGCTACTGTCCGAATGGTCCCGTGGCCAAGCTGGATACGCTGGAATTTTATGCCGCCTGCCGCAACCGTTTGTCCGCGCAAGGTCTGCTGATCAGCAATTTGCTCAGCCGAAGCAGAGGATACGCCGCCAGCGCGGAACGCATCCATGAAACATTTGAGCAGCGCTCCCTGGTATTTCCTTCCCTAGATAGCGGCAATGCCATCGCGTTTGCCGCATGTGGCGAAGCGGTTGACGTTACCTTGGAAGACATGCGCACACAGGCGCTGGTGCTCAAACAGCGAACCGGGCTGGATCTTCGGCCAACCATCACTCGCCTGCAACTAGTGCAGTCCCTTCCGCAGGGGCGCCTGCGGTTTTGAAATTTACTTGACGCGGGTGAGATGCGATTTAGAAGGTGTTGCGGGCCGTTGCGCGGGTGCTTCAACGGGTTCTGAGCCGGTTCCCGCGGTATCAGTCTCTTCCGCAACTACCTCAAAAGCCATGCCTTGGCCATTTTCTCTTGCATAAATGGCCGACACATCGCCGACCGGGATCGATATCGCTTGGGCGACCCCGTTGAAACGGGCCGAGAACGTGATCAGGTCATTACCCATCATCAACTGATGGGTCGCTTCAGGTCCGAGGTTGAAAACAATTTGACCATCCTTGACGTAATCCCGCGGTACCTTCGTGCGTGACGTCACGGTAACCGCCAGATAAGGAGTGCAGCCCTGATCGAGACACCATTCCTGGATGGCCCGAATCAGATATGGCTTGGTCGATGGAACTGCAGTCATGGCCTATCAGCGGCGCATGACCTTTTCGGAAGGCGTCAGGGCGTCAATGAAGCCTTGGCGGCTGAAAATTCGCTCTGCGTATTTGAGCAGGGTCGCCGCGGATTTATCGAGTTCAATGCCGTAGTGATCCAGGCGCCACAGCAAAGGAGCAATCGCCACATCCAACATGGAAAATTCGTCGCCCAGCATATGTTTTTGCTTGGTAAAAATAGGCGCCAGCTCGGTGAGACGGTCACGCACGTGCAGACGGGATTTCTCGGCCGATTTGAGATTTCTCTCCAGCACTTCAATATGACTGAACAACTCGCTTTCCATGGTAAACAACAGTTGCCGGGCGCGCGCGCGCATGATCGGATCAGGCGGCATCAATTGCGGATGCGGAAAGCGTTCGTCGATATATTCGTTGATGATGTTGGATTCATACAGCACGAGATCGCGGTCGACCAGTACGGGAACGCGATTGTAGGGATTGATGGCCGCGATGTCCTCAGGTTTGTTAAACAAATCGACATCGATCACCTGAAAATCCATCTGCTTTTCGTACAGGACGATGCGGCAGCGATGGCTAAACGGGCAAGTGGTACCCGAATACAGGTTCATCATGGTACTGGTACCCCAGGAATAGTCGGCATCCCGCACCACGCGGCGTACTGCAGGTGAATTGTGGTCTCGATGCCCCATATGCAACATTGCGCGGTTCGATAAATGTGAATGTTAGTGAACGTCTTTCCAGTACTCACGCTTGAGTGCGTACGAAAAGGCTAATAACACGCCCAGGGCGATCAAAACGACCACACCCAACTGCTTGCGCGTCTCCGCGATGGGTTCAGCCATATACTTGAGATACCCCACCAAATCGGCGACCAGAGCATCGTACTCCTCTGACTTAAGCTTTCCTGGCCTGGCCAAGCTCAGTTTATGATCCTGGCCAAGCACCTGCTGACCTTGCAATTCCCAAAGCACATGCGGCATGCCGACGTTTTCGAAAACCAGATTGTTCCATCCGGTTGGCCGCTTGTCATCGCGGTAGAACGTGCGTAGATAGGTGTAAAGCCAATCGGCCCCAGAACCAGCCTCGGAAGCCCTTGCCCGGGCGATGATCGTCAGATCCGGAGGCGCCTTGCCAAACCAAACCTTGGCCTCAGCGCGCTGCATGGCGATACGCATGGGTTCGCCAACTTTGTCGGCGGTAAACATCAGGTTTCCCCGGATCTGGTCTTCGGTTAGACCGATATCCCGCAAGCGGTTATACCGCATGTAAGAAGCCGAGTGGCAGTTCAGGCAATAATTGACAAACAGCTTGGCGCCATTCTGCAGTGCCGCCATGTCGTTCGTGCGGTCCGGCGCCGTGTCCAGATGCAACTCTGCGGAAGCAAAAGCAGCCAGTGGCAGAAAGAGCAATGCGAAGAACAGCTTTCTCATTATCCTGTCAGCCTTTCCGGTTCCGGCTTGCATTTGTCCAACTGGCTATAAATCGGCATGAGCAGGAAGAAAGCAAAATAAAGCAGGGTGCAGATTTGCGATAACAAAGTGCGTAGCGGGGTTGGCGCAAGCATGCCAAGATATCCGAGAACCAGGAAGCAAACGACGAAAATGGCTACCGCAGTCTTGAAGATCGGTCCCTTGTAACGAATCGACTTGACCGGGCTGCGATCGAGCCAAGGCAGGAAGAGCAGAATCACAACCCCGCCACCCATGGCCACGACACCCCAGAATTTGGCGTCTATCCAGAAAAAGTTGATCGTGACCGCGCGCAACATCGAGTAAAAGGGGGTGAAATACCACACTGGTGCGATATGCGGCGGAGTAGCCAACGGGTCGGCCGGGAAGAAATTGTTGTACTCGAGGAAATAACCCCCGAACTCCGGCATGAAGAAAATCACCAGCGAAAAGACCATGAGGAATGCCACCACGCCGACGATGTCCTTCACGGTGTAATAGGGATGGAATGGAATGCCATCCAGCGGGATCCCGTTGGCGTCTTTTTTCTTCTTGATTTCAATGCCGTCGGGGTTGTTTGAGCCAACCTCGTGCAGTGCCAGGATATGGGCGGCCACCAATCCCAGCAGCACCAAGGGCACCAGAATCACATGGAAGGAAAAGAAACGATTCAGCGTGGCATCGCCGACAACGAAATCGCCGCGCAACCAGATCGACAGATCGGGTCCGATCAGGGGAATGGCCGAGAATAGGTTAACGATGACCTGGGCGCCCCAGAATGACATCTGCCCCCACGGCAGCAAATAGCCAAAAAATGCCTCGCCCATGAGCAAAAGGAAAATGATCATGCCGAACAACCAGATGAGTTCGCGTGGTTTGCGGTACGAGCCGTAAAGCAGGCCGCGAAACATGTGCAGATAAATCACCACGAAGAACGCCGAAGCACCGGTTGAGTGCATGTAGCGCACCAGCCATCCCCAAGGAACGTCGCGCATGATGTATTCAACACTGGCAAAGGCGACCGGAACCCCTGAAGCATTGAGGGCAGCATCAGGCTTGTAATGCATGGTCAGAAAAATGCCGGTGATGATCTGCAGAGCCAACACCAGAATCGCCAATGAGCCAAAGAAATACCAGAAATTGAAGTTCTTCGGTGCGTAGTACTCTGCCAGGTGCGCTTTCCAATTTGCTGTCAAAGGGAAACGCTCATCCACCCAGCCGATTAGCGCGGTCAATTTCGCATTCATCGGTCAGGCCTCCTTGCTGTCTTGGCTGATGCCGATCACGATCTTGGTGTCACCCAGGTACTTGTGAGCCGGCACTTCAAGATTGTCCGGAGCCGGCTTGTTCTTGTACACCCTGCCCGCCAAGTCGAAGGTTGAACCATGGCAGGGGCACAGAAAACCTCCGGGCCAATCGGCATCGATGCCGCTCTCGGCCCCGGCTTTGAATTTGTCGGTAGGCGAGCAGCCTAGGTGGGTACATATGCCGACAGCGACAAAAATTTCCGGCTTGATTGAACGAGTTTCGTTCTTGCAGTAATCCGGCTGCATCTTTTTTTCCGAGTTCGGATCGCTGACTTTATCGTTGGCCTTCTTTAAGGACTCAATCATTTCCTTGCTGCGGTTGATGATCCAGACCGGCTTGCCGCGCCACTCGACAGTGAGCATCTGCCCTGGAGCAAGTTTGCTGATATCAACCTCGACGGGAGCCCCTGCCGACTTGGCGCGCTCGGACGGCAACATGCTCGCCACAAACGGAATCGCCGCAGCAACGCCTGCCACGCCTCCCGCCGTCGCAGTGGCTACGATCAGGCGCCGCCGACCGCAATCCACCTTGTCATCACAAGCCATTGTTCTGTCCTTAATTTGTCGAATGCCGCCACAAATGCTTGTTAATTATACCGGATAACCAATACTGAATAAAAGCTTTGATGCGCTTCATTACTCTAACAGCTTGTGTATATTGGACTTCTGCATCAATAATCACGACGTTCGTAAAATGCCTGGGCAATCGTGCCAGCATCGGTAAATTCCAGTTCGCCGCCTACCGGCAGACCTCGTGCCATGCGGCTGACCTTGATGCCCCGGGAGTGAAGCAAGTCGGACAGGTAATGTGCGGTGGCCTCGCCCTCGTTGGTGAAATTGGTCGCCATGATGACCTCCTTGACGACACCGTCGCAGGCGCGCTCAAGCAATCTTTCCAGTTTGAGTTCCTTCGGCCCAATCCCGTCGAGCGGGCTGAGTTTTCCCATCAGGACGTAATACAAACCATTGAAGGCATGGGTCTGTTCCATCATGTTCAAATCCACCGGCATTTCTACAACACAAAGCAAGGATGGGTCTCGTTTGGCTGAAGCGCAGCGCTCGCAACATTCATCTTCAGTAAAAGTATTGCAGCGTTGGCAACGCCGAATCCGGGAAAGCGCTGCCGTCAACGCATCCGCCAGACGTTGTGCGCCAAGGCGCTCGCGTTGCAATAGATGGTAAGCCATGCGCTGGGCCGATTTTGGCCCGACGCCGGGCAGGCAACGCAGCGCTTCAGTCAGGTTCTCGAGACTGCCCGGCATTAAGAGCCTATCTGTAAATATTCCAGCCCTGGATTATTCACGGATAGGCTCTAAAAGGGAAGCTTCATGCCCGGCGGGAGCTGCAGGCCGGCGGTGAAACCGCTCATTTTTTCCTGCGTGGTGGCCTCAACTTTGCGGACCGCATCGTTGACCGCTGCGGCCACCAGATCCTCGAGCATTTCCTTGTCATCCATCACCGAGGCATCGATTGCGACGCGCCGCACATCATGCTTGCAGGTCATTGACACTTTGACCATGCCGGCGCCGGACTGGCCCTCGACTTCAATCGAGGCGAGTTCATCCTGAGCCTTTGCCATGCGTTCCTGCATTTGTTGCGCTTGCTTCATCAGGCCGGCAATACCACCTTTCATCATGCTGTTTCTCCTGGATCGCTTAATTTATCGGTTTGATGGACGATTCGTTGATTGTGGCATCGAATAATTCCACAACATTGCGCACGAAACTATCCTGTTCAATTGCTGCAATGGCCCGTTCCCGACGTTCGCGCTGCAATTGGCGATTACGTTCTACCGGTGTTTCCGTCGCCGTGTCCGCCAGTAAGAAGTTGAGCCTGAGCGGCCGACCATAGTAGACCTGCAATTCGGCCTGCAATTTGTCTTGTTGCGCCTTGCCCAACAGATATTTATGTGTCGGCGGCAAACGCAGGGTGATCATATCCGAGCCAACCTCGGCCAATTCGCAATGTTGTGCCAAACTGCGCGCCATGCCGCCAAGATTGAGCTGCGCGGTAATTTGATGCCAGTCATGCGCTTCCTTGTCGCCAGTACTTTTC
>Ga0172368_10005335_pt1 | contig 14399 bp, 14 predicted proteins | sample Lak11m_FD_114540 | JGI IMG/M metagenome (GOLD analysis project Ga0172368, IMG submission 114540) | Freshwater microbial communities from Kabuno Bay, South-Kivu, Congo - kab_022012_11m | ecosystem: Environmental > Aquatic > Freshwater > Lake | place: Democratic Republic of the Congo: South-Kivu...
ATCTGCTCGCTCAACAGCATTCCCAAATAACCTGCCTGAGCAACAATTAAACCGGAAATAAAAATCAATAAGTACCCCAAAAGCCAGTTCGGTTTAATTATTTTAAACCGCTTGCTCTGGACCATTCCTCCAGCGGCAAAAAGGAAAACAAAGGTAAAGAGAAAGCTCATGCTCCCAAAATAGTAATTCAGTTGCCGATTGATCATTTTGAGAACGGTCGCTTCCTGTTTGAAAGAAAGCAGAGTTAATCCAAATAGTAGTAAGAAAAGCAGCGAAAAAATACCGTAGATTGTTTTGGACTTCAGTTTAACCTTAAAAAAAGGAATTTTAAATGACTTGTGCCTGCCCATATCCAAGATTATATATGAAATCAGCTTTGCTTGCTTAAAATTTAAGATGCATTTTAAATTACAATCAGATATAATTTTGGGATGACAGTTAATCAAAGTGAAATAAAACCTACAGAAACTTATATTACCACCGAAGAATAACGTGCCGCTGGTCTTTTTGCAATTACTATATCTTTATTTGGACAGCCTGAGCCTTCTGGACTAAGAGAGGCTGCTTCAAATACAAAGGGACCACTCGAAAGAGATTTTCCAAAAGGTACACGTTCAAAATTCCCTTAGCACAATATTTATATATTCAAGCTAATCATTCTTAGGGACTCGACCAAATGACTGTTCTAGACTGTCGATTAACTTTAGAAGTAAATAGGCTGGAACCACAAGACCTTTTAGATCAACTGATGAGGGGGGGTTATCGTTCTCATGAATCTCAAAAATATCTGCAAAAACCTTGCCAATACCCCCTTCACTAGAACAAAAACCAAAATCTCTTGCAAGCGCATCTAAAACACGACCAGTGTTACCACTCACTTCTGTTCCATGATAAAGATAATCACCAATTTCACCCCGAATCGTATTTAAAACCACTTGTTTATATCTTCGTACTAAAAAGGGCTTTGGCAGTACATCATAGTTCGGAATTAATTCAGCTAAAGCTCGCTCAATGTTCCAACGAGCTCGATCAAATTTACCTTGTTCTTTCTCAATAACTTCACCATTAATTTGCCGATCAATCGAACCAGAAACCCCTTCTGATTTGCGTAAAAGGTCCTTTGCTAGAGGTCCTGGTTCCCTCAATAAAAAATCATCCCGACTAGGATAAAATAGAAAATGAACCGGCAGAATGCGTTCATTAAGCCCTTGTCCAACCGGAAAATCCAGAACAAGATTATCCGATTGAAAACTTTGACCAACATATCCCGGTTCATCTTTTGGTTCTGTTCCCTTTACAAACGACTGTTCAGCAATATAACGAGTAGCCTCTTCCATATTAACTTGAGTAAAAAAAATCGGAACAATTCCCCGATTTTCAGTTACCAACAGATTGTTAGCTCGCAATTCAAACAAAAATTGAATATATTCTGAAGGATCTCTCAAAAGAGGACTGAAAATTAGGAAGTCACAATCGCTTCCAGTGCGTAATTTTACTTCAGTGGTTTGAGCAAATGAACCTGAAACTGAAACTGAACTGTCTGGATCACGTTTTAAAAGGGACATACCCAGAGGTCTTACAACTTCCCTCACATAGGCCCCCACTTTAGCATGTCGATCCTCCTGTACCGAATCCAGTCTACCCAAATTATCTAATCCTAAAAATTGCGCAATTTTTAGGTTATGTAAATCAACAATTTTGCTTCTACCTGGAGCAATCTGTTCAGGAATAGACATAAAAAAACCGCGCTTTTAGGCGCGGATTAAATGCATTTTATAAAAAAAAGACAACTTGCGTTGTTCCATATTCAATTATGGCAATCGTTATGAGAAATTGCAAACGAAAAACTACTTTAAATGACTTTGAATTGTCTTGAGAATCATATTGAGAGCAATCTTATTTTTCCCTCCCTTAGGCACAATAATATCCGCTATTTGTTTATAAGGTTCAACAAACTTTTCGTGCATTGGTTTAGACATTGTTAAATATTGATTAAGAGAAAAGTCAAGCGTTCGCCCTCGCTCTTCAATATCCCGCTTAATCCGCCTTCCTAACCTAATATCGGCTTGAGCATCAACGTAAACTTTAATATCAAAGAGATTGGCTAGGGTTTTATTGGCAAAGATCAAGATTCCTTCAACTAAGATAACCGGAGCCGGCTTGATTAAGATTATCTTCTTAGTCCGGTTGCTAACTTTGAAGTCATATACCGGAACCGCAATTGACTTTCCCTGAAGTAAATCTTGAAGCTGTTTAATTAAGAGGGTTGTTTCCAGAGAATTAGGATGATCAAAGTTCACTTTTTGCCGCTTTGCCAAAGTCAGATTTGACAGATCACGGTAATAGCTATCGTGAGAAAGACAAACAATCTGGCTACCAAAGTGTTTTTTGATTGCTTTAACAAGGGTACTTTTGCCCGCCCCTGTTCCTCCGGCTATGCCAATTAGTGTTTTAGATTGTATAGTCATTTTCAATAAAAGCCTTATCTGAAGGTATTGATCCCAGTAACTTCTCTTGCAAAGCATCAATCAAAGCTACGGTGAAAAGTGCCGGTTTTACCAACTCTTCAATTCCCTCTTCACTGCTTCTACGATGATCATGACGGTGAATCTGTAGTAATGGACAATAAGCATTCGTTAACTGTCCCCCAGTCAGATCAGCAAAATCTCGATCTAGATTATTAAGTATCTCTTCAATTCCTGCTCCATCAGCATTAGGATATACGGAATGGAGAATCGAAGTTCTTAATACTGTTAAAATTACATTTTTAAAAAGTAACTCCAGAGTGTCTTGAGGCAAAAGATCCTGATTTAAAATTAATTCCGCCAGAGCTTTTTCAATTCTCCAGCGGGCAGTATCTAAACCAGCCATAGTTGAATTAGGCCAATTATAACAGACTAAATCTGGTTTGATCTGCCGATTACCTGCACAAATTGTTGATGCTAAAAGCCGCCGCGCTAAATCAGGATGCTCTCTTGCCGCATATGTTTCCATATCTGGATATATGAGTAGATGTAAGGGTAAAAAATGGTCTCCAAATGTTCCGTTTAGTGGAACGTGAGGAGAGTGTGAATCAAACAACCCCAGATCGGAGTACATTCCTATTCCTCGATTATGGCGCATACTTTCTTTAGCTGCTCCTCGAAAATGTTCTTCTTCATTAGCTGAAGTAAAAACAACTGGGACTGTGCCAGTTGCCTGAATAAACCAGTGATTATATTCTCTTATTCGAGCTAAAAACTGCAAATATGTTTCCAAGTCTCGAAGTTGTGGATTAAAAACCAATAAATCAAAATCGCTTCCAACTCGAAGAGGATTATTATCTATTACATTTTTGGCTGCCGAACCCCCAACTAACACTATAGCCTCAGAATGAAAAAACGGAGAAGCACGATTCTGAAATTCTTGAGCGAGAGGTCTGGCTGTTGCATTGAGATAGGCCCGCATTTTGTTTATCCGGCCAGCATTTTCCTTCGTTAAGTTCGCATTATCAAACTCTTTTTTCATAAAACTAAAAACCTTCCTTTTTGCCTTAAAAAAATACTCCCTAAAACGGAGTATTAGAGGTAATATAACTAACCGCACAAATATCTGTCAAGTGGCTTAACTACAAATAAAGATTTATATATAATGAATCTAAATGAAGAAAGCCGTTGGGTTGGCGTTATTGGTAATAGTAATTGCGGGGCTTTTTTTGAGCGTTCGCAAAAGCTTGGCAACCGTTAGCTATCATTACCGCTACCAAATTCTTACTCAAGGAAAAAGCTATCCGGCAAACACTAATCTGGAAATAAAACTCTACATTAACGCCGAAGGTGAGCAAGTTAACTCTGCCGCAACAACCGTAACCTACAACACTACCAATCTGCAACTAGCCGAAGTAAAGAAATGGAACCTTTTTGAGTTGAATGTCGACACTAGTGAGGGTGGAGTGATTAAAATTGACGGAACCAGTACCACTCAGTTTAGCGGAGAGGCGCCTCTAGCCTATTTGTATTTTACCACCAAGACTGCAATCACTGATCTCACTCAGGTACTTTCAGTCCAGAGCGGAACGACGGGAATCACTCCCCTGCCAACCGGAAGTAACCCCACAGTAGCTGAGCCTTCCCCAACAGTAATTGTTTCTACCCTCACGCCAACGACTGCCCCAACCTCAATTCAACCAACGGCTGGCCCAACCTCAGCTATTCAAATTCCTAGCTGTCCTAATATTGAAGGAGACGGACCCTTCACTTTAGTAATTATTCCCGATAGCTACACTGACCTAGCCGAATTTGAAGCCGACGCTAAAACCACCGTTGGCCATATTAAAGGAAACAACCTTGATCCGGCTGGACTAAAAAAGTTTACCTTCCGCTACTCTACTGACTTAAGCAAGGACTATCGAGTAACCGTAAACCAGCGAGATGTAAATTTTGATGTTAACTTGGCCAAGTCAACTCAGCAGGCCTGTGCCGGAAACGGGCTGCTAGTGCTTAGCAAAAAGTACCCCACTCGCGAGGCGAGTATGGGAATTGGAGGATTCTCGGTGATGTACAGCGGCTATGCGGTCGTTCTTAAACACTCCTTGTTTGTGGCAATGCACGAACTCTCACACGCCTTAGCCGGAGTATTTGACGAATACAGTTTTGGGACACAGGCAAACTCCAGCCCGGTTTCTTATAACTGTGCCGGATCAAATCGAGAGCGTTGCCAAGAATGGGCAGAAAAATTTGCCGGCGACCCTAAGGTTGGCTGTTTCCAAACCTGCGGCTATACCAATTGGTACCGCTCAACTCAGTGGAGCGCCATGAATAACAACCCCGCGGAGATGAATTATTTTAATCCACCATCTGTTGAGATGTGGAATAGTTTTTTTGCCAAATACTAAGAGATGCAAAACAATACAAAATTACTCTCAATTGTCGCCATTTTACTCTTAATTTTTGGGGGGCTTTATTATTTTCTGAAAATAGTGCAACCCAAGCCACTTTATCATCAGGCAATTAAGCTTTCTTTAAATCAATTAGGAAATAATGAGCTTTCTCTCCAGGAACTTAAACTTGAGTCCACTTACTCCGAAACCGCCAAAAGTGATCCCAAAATTACCGCCTATTACCAAGCAAAAATTGTCACTCGCAACAATAAGGTCCTCTATACCACTCAGGTTCCCAAAGAGTACTTGTTTACCGCCTTTACCTATGCCGGATATCAAGCAGCTCCTCCTCAGTCGGTAATAAACAGCCAGATTGAGCTCTACTTACCGGTTTACAAAAATGCGGAAAAAGCGGTTATTGAAGACGAAATGGGCAATACTATTATGAGTATTAATCTCAAAAATCTTTCCACAGCGGACGTTGGTACCCCCAACCTTTGTGGAAACAGTATCTGTGACGCAGGCGAAAGCCGTTTTAACTGTGATGCTGATTGTCAGTAGCGTTTTGCGGTTTAGTGGCTTTAAGTTTTAGGCGACCTTTTTCGTCAACCTCATCAATCGTAACTTCAATTGCATCACCGACCCTAAAGACATCATTGGCGTCTTTAACAAAGCCCATACCCATTCGGCTAACATGCAACAGACCTTCCTTACCCGGCGCAATTTCGACAATTGCCCCAAAAGCAAGTACTTTAATGACGTTGCCGTTAAAGGATTCGCCGATTTTGTAGACCTTGCTGATGCTTTCGATTCGCTCCGTCGCAATCCGAACCTTTTCTGGATCAACTCCGGAGATTGAGACGCGACCATCCTCACCAACATTGATCTCACAACCAGTTTCGGCAATTAATTTCTTAATATTCTTTCCTCCCGGACCGATAATTTCGCCGATTTTGTCCTCAGGGGGAATAACGATCTCTACTCTCGGAGCGTATTTGGAAAGCTCCCCACGAGGAGCGGTAATTGCTTTATTCATAACCTCCAATACCTCAGCTCGGGCAGTTTTGGCAAGTCCTAGAGTCTCCCTAATCATTTCTTCAGTTAAACCAGAGTTCTTAACATCCAACTGAATCGCAGTAATTCCTTTTTTGGTTCCGGCAACTTTAAAGTCCATCTCGCCATAAAAATCTTCAATACCAATAATGTCCGTCAGTAACTGATACTTTTGATCGGTATCGCGAATAATTCCAATCGCAATCCCGCCAACCTGATCGGTAATTGGTACACCCGCGTCCATTAAGGCCAGGCTTGAACCGCAGGTTGAGGCCATTGAAGTAGAACCGTTAGAAGACAATACTTCGGAAACTACTCGTACGGTATAGGGAAAGTTATTTTCGCTCGGAAGCACCTGCTCAACCGCTTTTTCCGCTAAAGCGCCATGCCCAATCTCCCGCCGTGAGGGAAAACCAAACCTACCGGTTTCGCCAACAGAGTAGGGCGGCATAAAATAATGATGGATATAACGTTTCATAAACTCCCCTTCCGGATTCTCAATCCATTGTTGAAGGGATAAGGGACCTAAAGTAGCAATTGATAATACCTGAGTGGCTCCGCGACTGAAAATTGCCGATCCATGAGTACGGGGCAACACTCCAACCTGAGCCGAAAGTGGGCGAATTTTGTGAAATTCCCGGCCGTCAACCCGTTTTTTCTGGTTTAAAACCAGATCTTTCATTAAAATCTTAAATACTTTTTCACTAATTCGCCGGGCTTCTTTTTCGTCAAGATCATACTTCTCAACCATTAGGTTGATTAGTTCATTGAACTCTTCACTTGAGCCCTGGCTTTCCTTGTTGGCTCTCTCCATTAAAACACTAGTGAATTCTTTCCGATATTTTTCGCTTAGTTCTTTGGCAATGCTTTTGGTTTTGTCAGTTTTTTTCTCAAGATACTCTTTAATTTTAAGTTCACTGCGAATCTCCTTAAAAAGAGAGACTAATTTTTTGGCCTCTTTGGCAGCAATAGTGTAAGCTTCCATAAACTGTTCTTCTGAGAACTCGTTTCCTTCGGCCTCAATCATCACTACTTTTTCCTCAGCCAGCGAAAAAGTAATTTCAAACTCCTGAAGTTGTTCTTCCTCCGGAGTGGGATTAATGGCAAAGTAACCTTTTTTATCCCCGTTTTCCTTCAAGTAACCAAGCTTTAAGGTTGCCACCGGTCCACGCCAAGGGATTGAACAAAGTGATAATGCACAGGAAGTAGACAGGGCGGCGGTAATTTCGGGAGAGTTTACTCCATCGATAGAGAGGATTGTATTAATAATCTGTACCTCACGGCGAAAACCATCGGCAAACAAGGGCCTAATTGAACGATCAATTAAACGACCGGACAAAATGGCACTGTCGTTTGGCCGTCCTTCGCGCTTGATCCAACGAGAGCCTTTAATGCGCCCACCGGCATATAACTTCTCTGCGTACTCAACGTTCAGAGGAAAGTAATCGAGTTGATTGTTTTCACGACCAACCACCACAGTGGTAAGAATGGTGGTTTCACCATACTGAGTTAACACAGCCGCAGTCGCTTGTTGAGCAAGGGTACCGGTTGAGAAGCTAATCTCGCGCCCGGCAAGATCAGTGCTTTTTTTAAATGAATTCATACTTACTTATTGGCCGCCTGATACTCTTTGATCTTCGTTTCCAAAGTTTGGTAACGCTTTTCGTCCTTATCGCGCAGATATTTCATAATGCGGCGACGCTTGGAGACGATCTTTAAGAGCCCGCGACGGGAATGATTATCTTTTTGATTAATTTCTAAGTGACTTTGAAGATTAACAATTTTCCAGGTGAGAATCGCTACCTGAACCTCGGGAGAACCAGTGTCACCGGAATGGGTTGAGAATTTATCAATTATCAACTGTTTGCCGGCATCGGAAGTTGGCTCTACTTTTTTGACAAGAGCTTCTTTTTTGGGAGCAGCTTCTTTTTTAACGGGGGCCTCTTTTTTGGGAGCAACACTCTTTTTGGTTACAGTTTTCTTTTTTTCTACCATTCTCGAATTATACACAATTAATTTTAAAAAGCAAAACAGTTATCTAGCCAACAAAGCCCGTTTGATCGCCTCAATTGGTAAGAGTGCGCATTTAAGACGCGTAGGGGTTAATTGGATTTTAAGTATTTTTAAGATTTCTTTGGTTGAGAGCGCCAAAATTTCTTGGACCGATTTTCCCATTAATTCATCTGAAAATAGGCTCGCGGAAAAGAGCGAGATTGCACAACCGGTAGCCTCAAAATGAAGACTTTTAACAATTTTTGCCCTTACTGTTAAGTAAACCTGAATTGTGTCTCCACAGTGCTGGTTGCTTTCGGCAAAAGTATGAGTATATTTTTTGGGCTTACCAAAGTGGTGTGGATGTTCGAAATGCTCAAGAACCTCTGCCCGATAAAGTGAATAATCCATCGTTACTCTTTAAAAAAATAATTTTTAATCTCTGCCTGAAGTTTCTTTAGTTGAGCCGGACGAAACGCAAAGTCAACCAGTAGCCGATCAAGTCCGGAAAGAAGAAACCCAAAAGAGAGTAACCGTTCTGCCTGACTTAGGGTTATTCCCCGTGTCTCTAAATAGTAAAGCTGCCCCGAGTCAAGCGAACTGGTAGCCGCTCCATGAGTGCAATAAACATCCTTCGCGAGAATTTCCAAACTGGGTTCGCTTAGCACACGACTTTCTCCAGAGAGTAACAAATTTTCATTCCTTTGATAGGCGTGGGCAAAATTACCCGTTTTGGGAATGGTAATTCGGCCTCGATAGACAAATTCCCCCGCCTCAACCAAAGCTTTGCAGAGCAAATTCGAGGTAGCCTTGCTATGGAGATGATTTTGGGAAGTTATCAGCTCGAAAAAGCCCCCTTGAGAAAGCTTTACTAGAACAATGATTTGGCAACTGCTTTGTTTACCTAGATCTAGATTGAGCGCAATTTTCTTGTTGCCATTAATCTGATTAAAACAGACGATCTCAATCCGTTCCTCCAGAGGAGGCACTTTAATCTCTAACCTCTCCGGATTGTAGTGAACCCTTAGATTGGGTAACATTAACCAACACTCCCTTCCATCTCTAGCTTAATTAGGCGGTTAATCTCAACCGCATACTCTAAGGGTAATTCCTTAATGATTGCTTCTAAAAATCCATTCACAATTAGACTTTCCGCTCTTTCTTTGGTAATTCCTCGGCTCTGTAGATAGAACAGCTGCTCTTGCCCAATTTTGGAAACAGTGGCTTCGTGCTCAACCTTGGTTAGTTGCTCTTGAATCTTCATCGTTGGATAGGTATCCGACCGAGAGGAGGCATCGAGAATTAGCGCATCACAAACTACCTTTGTCTGACAGTTTTTCGCCCCTTTTTTTACATAATTTAAGCCTCGGTAAGAGGTACGCCCACCATTTTTGGAAACCGATTTGGAAATAATTCTCGAGGTAGTATTACTCGCCAAATGCAGCATTTTCGCACCAGCGTCCTGGTGCTGGTGCGCACCGGCATAGGCCAGAGAGAGAACCTCTCCCCGAGCGCCCTCGCCCTGCAAATAGCAGGAGGGATACTTCATGGTAACTTTTGAACCAAGATTCCCATCAATCCATTGCATACTGCCATTTTTCGCAACCGCCGCTCGTTTAGTAACTAAATTATAAACATTCGGGCTCCAATTCTGAATAGTTGTATAGCGAACTGAGGCTCCCTCCTCAACAAAAATCTCCACTACTGCCGAATGTAATGAGGCGGTCGAATAGATTGGAGCACTACAGCCTTCAATATAGTGAACTGAGCTTCCCTTTTCCGCGACAATCAGAGTGCGTTCAAACTGACCCATACCTTCGGCATTAATCCGAAAATAGGCTTGGAGCGGCAAGGTAACTTTGACTCCAGCGGGAAGATAAACAAAACTCCCGCCCGACCATACTGAGGTATTAAGAGCGGCAAACTTGTTGTCTCCCGGGGGAATGAGCTTCCCAAAGTACTTAGAAAAAATTTCCGGATACTTTTTTAACCCGGAATCGGTGTCCAAAAAAACCACCCCTTTTTTGGTTAACTCCTTTTGAATCGATTTATAAAGGACCTCTGACTCATACTGTGCGGAAACTCCCGCTAGATAATTTTTTTCCGCTTTGGGAATTCCTAGATAGTTGTAGGTTGAGAGAATGTCTGGGGGCAAATCTTCCCAGCGTTTTACCTTTTTCGCCTGTGGCTTAAGATAGTAATAGATATCCTCAAAGTTAATTCCGGAAAGAGCCGCTCCCCATTTTGGAGGAGTTTTCTGAAGATAAATTTGGTAAGCCAGAAGCCGCTTGGCCAGCATCCAGGCCGGCTCTCTTTTATTGCCGGAAATACGGCGAATTAATTTTTCCGTTAGCCCCTTCTTAGCCTTCCGGGTATACTCACTGCCCGACTTAAAACCCCAATCTTTAGATGTCATAACCGTTTTCTTCAATTCTCTCCGCAAGTTTCCGAGTGCCTTCCTCTATAACTTTTCCTTGCTTCATAACAATCACCCGGTCAAGTTTTAAAAGCCGAATTAGTCGATGGTAATGTGTAATCACTAATATTCCCAAGCCCTTTGCCTTAAGCTTGTTAATCGCTCTGGCAATTTGCTTTAGAGCGTCAACATCGAGTCCGGTATCAATTTCGTCAAGAAGGAGATATTTTTTGGCAAGATGAATTGCCTGCAGCATTTCGATCTTCTTTTTTTCTCCGCCGGAGAACCCGTCGTTCAGACTCCGAATTAAGAGACTTTCGGAAAAAGCAAAATCTTTCGCCTCTTTTCTCAGTACTAAGAGATCTTCAGCTAAGGAAGTGTTACTGGTTTTTAATTCGCGCAGCAGCTTATTTAAAGAGATTCCCGGAATGGCTAAGGGATTTTGCCAGGCTAAAAACAGCCCTTTGGCAACTTTCTGATCAGGAGAAAGATTAGTTATCTCCTCCTCATCTAGGAAGATCTTGCCTTGTTCTATACTGTAACTTGGGTGCCCCAACAGCGCATTAGCAAAAGTGGATTTGCCGCTCCCATTTGGGCCCATCAAAATCACTAATTCGCCGGGACTAACTTTAAGACTCACTCCTCGAACGATTGGTTGCTTTTGATAGGAAACCTTAAATTTAGTGACTCTTAGCATTACTTAACCCCAGATGTGCGGTAATAATTCTTTGCAGCTTTTCTTTGAAAACCGCTGTCGAAAATTGCTTCGCCATTTTGTATGCGTTACTACTATACTGTTGAAACTCACTTTTTTCAAGTCTTTTTATGGCTGAGGCAAAAAGATTTGGATCTAAACTGTCAACCAGTAGCCCATTTTTCCCGTGAATAACGGTTTCCTTTAAGCCACCGCTCTTGTAGGCAATGACTGGAATGCCATGCATCATTGCCTCAACCGGAGCAATCCCAAACTCATCGTCTTCGGAGGCAAACAAAAACCCTTTTGCTCCCAAATATAAGCGACTCAATTCAATATCGGAGATCTCCCCGGTAAAAATCACATTGGGTTTCGCGATGCTTTTAAGAAACTGGTACTCCTTGCCCCCGCCAACAATGTAGAGAGTAATCCCAAGTTGGTTGGCTGCTTGTACCAAAACCTCAACGTGCTTCGGGCGAGAAAGCCGATTAACATTAAGATAATATCCGGCGGTTTCTCTTTGTTTTTGCCCAAGCTTCAATTGTGGATCACGAACTGGTGGGTAAAGAACCAACGAATCACGACGATAATACTTATTAATTCGGCGACGAGTTTCCTGAGAGTTTGCCAACAACAAATCGGGGCGAGCGGAACTTAAATAATCCCACATTCGCAAGGGAGTCCCAACCAAATATCCGTAGAACCGCTTTAACCAATTACTCTGCCAATCGTCGGGAGTTTCATAGTAAGTCAAGAACTTATTCTGATGATGAATATATGAGAGATGAAGGGTTTCCGGACGAGTTAGAACCCCTTTACACATAAACCAACCAGATGAAGAAATGACCAAATCATAACCAGAGAGATTAAAACTCTCCCAAATAAAAGGAGTAAGAAAACGAAAAAGCGAGGGATAGTTACGAACAAATGGGATTTTCCCAAACCAGGAAATGCGAAAATCCCAATCTTTGAACCGATACCAGTGGAGATTCAATCGCTTTTTATTAATAACCGCGGTATAAACTACGGCTTTGGGAAAGAGATCATGGATCACCTCAACTACGCGCTCGGCTCCACCATACTCCACAAAAAAATCATGCACAATCGCAACCTTGAGGTCAGCGAGTTTGTTTTTCATAAAGTTTGATATAAATTGCAATAAATCTTAAGGCAGAAAAGAGGGCAAAAACAAAACCGGGAAATTTATCTAGAAAGCCTTTATGACGAAAATAACTTTTCAAAAACCACCATTTGGGATAGAGAATACAGTAAGTAAGAAAAAGCCGAGCCGAAGGCTTAATTTTTTTAGCAATTAGCAAATCTGCCTCATGATCGCAGTACTGAATCCATTTGCGCAGATAGACCTGAAAACTTGGGTAAGCATAGTGAGCGAGATTCTGCTTCAAATAGCCCACTTTTTCGCTATCCTTTAACTCAAGTTGGTCGTGCAAACTTTTGAGCGGGTACTTTCCCGCTCCGCGTTTAAACAAGCGCAAGCAATAATCGGGATATACGCCTCCTTTATGTAACGGTTTGCCCAAAAAAAAGTTAAGGCGGGGTAAATAATAGGCAGTCGATTCGCCACCGCTTATGCAGGCCTGAATCTCTTTTTTGAGGGCCGAGGAGACCACTTCGTCAGCGTCGAGTACCAAAATCCACTCTCCAGTTGCTTTTTCTAAGGCTCGTTGCCGATTCAGTAAAAAATTGGGAGGATTGGGATATTTGTAAACCTTCACTTTTTGACCAAAGTTTTTGGCAATTTTGAGAGTATTATCGGTTGAATGGCCATCAACCAAGACAATCTCATTAGCTAACTCCACAATCGCTTTTAAACAACGCTCAATATTCTCTTCTTCGTTGTAAAGGGCCAAACATACCGAAAGTTGCTTCCGCATAGAGTAATTATATCATTCCAATTTGCTATACTATGCCAATGCTACAAAACTGCCAGGCAGTCCTTAGAGAGCGCCAACCTTTAGCGCCACAAATCTGGACATTTACCTTCGAGTTACTTGAGCCGCAAAAGCTTGAATTTGAGGCTGGGCAGTATCTTTTCTTGGAGATTCCCGGAGGATCTAGGCTTTATTCAATCTCTTCCTCAGCCAATAACTCTAAGCAGTTACAGATAATTGTCGATACCGCCCCAATGGGCGAGGGATCAAAATATTTACTTGAATTAAAAAGGGGAGTAAAAGTTAAATTTAGGGCCCCAATGGGAAATTTTATTATTAAAACTTCAACGAAAGCAAAACTTTTTCTGGCAACCGGCGCCGGAATTGCCCCCATCAAATCGATGATTCATAAGCTCTTGGAGAGCGGATTCAAGCAACCAGTTTCTTTATATTGGGGAGTGCGAGAGTCTTCTAATCTTTATCTCAGAGATCTGTGGGAAAGTTTGGCGCAAACCTATCCCAATTTTGATTATCTTTACTGCCTCTCTCGAGAGGCCTACCAGGCCCCCCATAGTTTTTCCGGACGCATTCAGGAAAAACTGAAAACACTTAAAGACAAATTTACCGATCAGGAGTTTTATCTTTGTGGCCGCACTTCGACCGTTGAGCAATTGAAAGAGTTTTTGCTTACTGAACTTTTAATCAAGCCAGAAAATATTCACTATGAGAAGTTTACCTAGCCAGCGGTGAGGTGGTTGATTCTCAAACTCTTAAGAGTTTATCAGAGCTTCGGTTTTTTGCAGGTGAACGTCTGCCGATTTGAGCCTACCTGTTCAGAGTATACTTATCAGGCAATTCAAAAATACGGAGTAATTAAGGGATTTTTTATGGGAGCTAAACGGATAGCTAAATGTCATCCCGGAAATCCCGGAGGGCACGACCCAGTCAAATAATTAGCTTAGAGATTTGACTGCCTTAATGATTGCGGCAGCGTCAATTTCTTCGTAAGCTAAAAGTTCTTCTGGTTTTCCGCTTTGGGGAAGTTTGTTTACCGAGAGAGAATGAATTTTAACTCCGGTACCGGATAACAAAACTTTAACTAACTCTCCTAACCCGCCTTCGGGGTAGTGGTCTTCAGCGGTCACAATTACCTGAATCTTGCCCAAGGCTTGCTGAAGAGTCTCAAAAGAGAGTGGTTTAAGACAGTAGAGATCGATTACTCTTGCTCTTACTCCGTCCTTTTCGAGGATAGTTTGCGCTTTTATGGCTTCGTGAAGGGTAATTCCCGCTCCAATTATTGCTACTTTGTCCTCAGACGACTGTTTGACTATTTTTAGGCCCCCCACTTCAAAAACATCGCTTTCACGATAAACTAATGGGGTTTCCGCCCGAGTAAGGCGTAAATAGACAATTCCCGGAAAGATAAGCGCCTGCTCAACTAGCTTTTTGGTGGCTACTGGGTCAGAGGGATAAAAAACCAGAGCATTGGGGATG
>Ga0172368_10005337_pt1 | contig 14396 bp, 16 predicted proteins | sample Lak11m_FD_114540 | JGI IMG/M metagenome (GOLD analysis project Ga0172368, IMG submission 114540) | Freshwater microbial communities from Kabuno Bay, South-Kivu, Congo - kab_022012_11m | ecosystem: Environmental > Aquatic > Freshwater > Lake | place: Democratic Republic of the Congo: South-Kivu...
AAGAGGCTAGATCGCCATTTCATCCGCAAGCCAGCCCATGGAGTTGCCCGGGAACTTGGCCACCTTTTCAAGCAGCGCTCTGACGTCATGCTTTTTTGCAAGCCCCGCAGTAAACGCTATTGCAGATTCAAGCGAACCGACTAGGTTATCCACCCAGCCCGCGTCCTTGTCGCTGTCAGTGCGCACCAGGTTTTCGCAGACCACCAGCATTTTCTCTACAGGCACAAAAACGTGCGAAGTTTGATATTCGAATATGCTGCCCAATACGAGCTTGGGGAGCATTGGCGGTTGCTTAAACCTCGCAAAGACATGCACTCCGCCCCCATCGCCCCTGTCAGGATTTTCCGCCATCGTATTGTACGAAGCCAGGACAATTGCGCAGTAGTCAAGTTTCTTCATTATCAGGTCTCCTTCCACTGCAGTAAGCAGCTGGCGCGGATAGTATTTGCTGGTCGCCATGTCCTTGAAGCCAGCAACTTCAGCTATCTGAAGGCTTTTGCCAAGTCCGCAACCAAGGCGCTCAATGTCTTCCTTGCTGTTTTCAGTTATCCACTGGAAAGGCGCAAAAGGCACTCCCTCAGATTTTATTTTTTCCAAACTGTCCTTTAGCGCAACAAATATTCTTTGCGCCTGTCTTTGTTGGGCAGCGTCAAGTGGTTTCTGTGCCGCCCGAACATCTGCCGCCGTTCCACTGACATTTTTGCTGGAGAACATAGTGTACCTCTTTTCCACTAAGTTATACTTTGTATAACTCAATATAAAAAGCTATGCCTTGTCCTAACGCCCAAACTTAAGAGAGTATTTTCGTCACTTTCGCCCTGCCGATCACGCGGGGCATTGCCTCGGGCGAAAACAGGCATATCGTCTCATTCACCCGGATGCACATGGGAGCCATCAGCTCCAATTCGTATTTCTCGCCTGCTTTTTTCGCCTTGCAGGCAACCGCCTTCAGGCCTGAGATGGCAAAGAACTGCACGGTATCCAGGCTCCCCTTGTAGAATTTTGAAAGCGTAATCTCCGCCTCGATTCCCTTTGCCGCATCAAATTTCTCCTCGAGCGCCAAGTCCCCCTTGCCCACCTTGTCGGGCTCCATGCCCTTGAGGTTGAGCCCCACGCGCGAGCCGACATCCGCCTCTTTCACGTCCTCGTCCTGCACCTGTATCGATTTCACTTCGGCGGAAACGCCTGACGGGATGAATTCAAGCTTCTGGTGGACCGCCACATTGCCCTGCTGCACAATGCCAAGCGCCACCGTGCCCACTCCCTTTACGGGAAAGCAGGAATCTATCACCACTTCGGTCTTTCCCTCTGCCCTGCGCGTGCTTGGCTGCGCTAGCAGTTTTTCGCGCAGCGAATTCGCGTCGCCCTCGAAGAATTCATAATCCGGGCTGCCTGCGGCTTTCAGGAGCGGCTCAATCTCCTCCTTTGCCACCTTGTCGACAATCACCACGAGCTTTTTCCCGAATACGGAAGCAGCCACTATCATCTCGCCAGTCGTTTTGTCTATTGCCACCGGCCTGACATAGGCAACGTCTGCAAGCGAGAGTGCGTAAAGCAGGGGCTGTATTCTGTCGGGGTATTTGTTGGCGTGATAAATGCAGAGGACTTCCTGCCCTTCCTTGCAGTTGTAGATAGTGAAGTCGCTCTCCGAGCCTTTCTTGCCTATCTTCTTGGCGAATTCGGCATCCAGCTCGAGTGCCGCCACGTGTATGTGTTTCATATGGACCGCTATTCTCCTGTAAGGTATTTTTATTAAATTGTCTGTCTGAAAAGGAATGTGCGCGAGTGAAATGCGGCTGTCTGATTTGACTTCCAGTCGAATTTCAGCCTCATGCGATGCGGCTGTAGTCCAGCCTGGTAGGATATGAGATTCCCAATCTCGCGACCCGGGTTCAAACGTCATTGTCTGGCAACAACTTGTTGCCAGCCTCGTGCTTTTTCGCCGACGCGAAAAAGACGCCCCTTTTTGCCGGAAGGCAAAAAGAGGGTCGGCTGACAATCCCGGCAGCCGCATTTTCTTTTTTCAGAATGCCGCCCAAGCGGTATTTTTTTAAATAGGAAGCTATCCAATCCACCTGCCCGAGTGAGTCAAAGTTGCGACTGTAGTCTAGCCTGGTAGGACTCGAGGTTGCCAAGGCCGGCTCGTGCGGAATTGGCCGCAAAAATCTCGTAACCCGGGTTCAAATCCCGGCGGTCGCACTTTCTTCTAACCTCAGTTCCCTGCGATTTGGCACGAACGTGTCAAATCGGACACAGAGCCTCAAATTACCCCTTGACCGGAGGAATAAGCATGGGGAATTTCGAGGTACATCGGAGCCAGGGCAACATAGACCTGGCGTACGCCCGTGTGGTCAAGGACAAGGGCGTCTGTGCGAAAAACAAGCAGCTGATTTTGGCCTTCTCGAGAGATAGGCTCGCCAGGGGCGTGGGCCGGATGCGCATGACCAAGTGCATCTACTGCCTCCGTTTCCTGTCAAAGTGGCATAAGAAGCCATTCGACGAGGCGACAAAAGAAAATCTGATGCAGCTCGTGAACGAGGTGGACAGCAAGCCATACGCCCCAGCCTCGAAGCACGACTTCAAGACCATCCTGAAGATGTTCTTCAAATGGTATAGGGGCAAAGACGAGTTTTTCCCACCTGAAATTTCCTGGCTCAAGCCAAGGCTTAAGAACAAGCACAAGCTCCCAGAAGAACTTCTTACAGAAGAGGAAGTATTTCGACTTGCCAAGGCAGCCAGAACGCCGTTTTAAGCGCAAATTAAGCGCAATCGCCCTCGCCTGTCAAGCATTTCCAGCTAGCAGGAAAAATTAAGCGCAGTGTTAAGCGCAAAGCTCTTTATACTCCGACATGCCATTATTTGCCATGCCCGGGCTCATGCAACTTGAACAGCCGCAACATCAGCAAGCGAATGTTTCATTATTTGACCCGAAGCAAGTCCATATCGAAGCCCTTACTGAAGTAACGCACCTGTTTGAGCGGTGCAAGGCAGAAATCCGGGACAACCGCGTGCAGAGCGACATCATCAGCTCCTTTTCCATGGTCATCAAGCCTGAGCACAAGCAGGAAATTCTTGATATTTACAACAAGGTGGTCGAGGAAACAAACACGAGGCTCAGGGCGGAGAACGCGCCGTTCCACCTAGCGGGAAAATTGGAGGGAGAAAGCTTCTATTTCGTGGCGGGCTATTACGATAAGAAAGTGGAACCGCCAGTAGTGGCAGACATCGTTAAATCGCAAGCGTTATCTTCCGTGATTGATGACAAAGAAAAGAAGTCGCCTCCAAAACTAGAGGAGATGGACCTGACGCTGAACGAAACGAAAAAGCAAGCGATTCTTGAGCTCGCGTATCTTTTCTCCCACAAAAAAAAGGACGATTTTTCCAACCTTCCGGTGGAGGAAAAGGCGAATGCCATCCACAAAGCAGTGCGGTACATGTTAATAGACGATAAGACTATTGAAAACAGAAAGAAGTTTTACGAGAAAATCAAATACGCGCCTGAGTTCCAGTTTTTCATCAAGGGGAAGGACAGTGAGGGAGTAAAGCTCCCGAACGAAATCCTGCCGGCAGATCTGAAAGGCGGTTCGATTGTCGCAGGAGACTGCGATGAAATAGCACTCATTTGCCGTGCGGTGCTGGGTTCCTGCGGCATAAAGGCGGATGTCGTACAGTTCTTCTACAAAAAAGAGGGGGATAACAACGCAGAACTCGGGCACACGACACTCCTTCACGTGGGAAAAAAGATGATCGTAGTCGATGCCGCCCTTCTCAATCAAACTGAGGAGATTGCGCTTGACAGGGCGGATTTCAGCGATGCGTCAAAGGTCGAGGCAAAAATCCGCGAGCTTTACAAGAATCGCGAGAAAATGGAAATCTCAAAGATGAGTGTGTTGCGCACTACCGAGCAGATAAAAGCGATGGTACTCGAGAGCGACTGGTTCGACAGATACAAGGGCGAGATGAATGAGGAGGGCATGCAGTGGATACGCGCCGCGTTGAATGCCAATCCGGAATCAGTATTCTCCAATACGGTTCTTGGCAAGTATCTGGCAAATAGTGAAACTGACAAAGCCAGAGAGCATCTGCTTGTTGCAATAAAACGCGATCCGAAGGACTTCGAGGCGAATTTCCAGTATGCCTCGCTCGTAAATAACCATGACATCGAACACGACTACTCGAATGCGTATGAGTCAATCAAGACATGCTATTCACAAAAGCCAAACGACGCAGCAGTGGTCTATGTCAAATGGAAGATTGAATCCAAACTCGGGCTAGATGAAGCAGCACGAAAATCAGAAAAGGAACTTGAAGTTTTGCAGAGAGCTAATCATTGACTGCCTTCTTGAGCTTGATATAAACCTCATCAGTTTTCCGTTCCTCCGCAGTCATTTTTGTTTCGGCACGCTTAAGGTCGCCTCTTGCTCCTTCAAAATCGCCCAGCCGTATCTTTTCCAAAGCCAAACGAAGGTCGTTCAAGACAAAGCTCTTTCGGGTGTCTTCCTGGTCAGGCGTTCCATGTTTTTCTTTGCCGGGAACAGGTGAAAATATCGTGCCGTTGTCGATGGTTTTCGTTATCTTGTCTGTAAGTATCCTGTCCCTCACCTTTATTTCCGCCTCAAGAGAATCCAGTTCGCCCTTGGTCAGCCTGACTTGCTGACTGGCTATTTTCCCAGGTTCCTCGTAAATTAATTCTTTCAGCTGTAGATAGATATTATCGGTTTTCTTCTCCTCATCCGTCATCCGTTTTTCTGCGTCTGCAAGGCATTTCTTCGCTTTCGCAACATCATTGTTCTTCAGCGCGTCGATGACAGCGCCGAAATCACTGAGGATAAGATGCTTCCTCATATCATCTTTGTTTAATGGCGGATACTTGTCGCCAAGAGGAGAAAATATGGTATTTTTTGACTGCGCGTCCAACATTTTAGTTGTAAGAGCGTTATTGCGTTTGTCTATGTCTGCTTTGAGCGAATCGAGTTCTTTGTTAGTGGTGCCTTTGCCTGTTTTCACAGGGGTCAGTTTGAGGGTGTCCTGGACAGAAACTTTTGCCGTGGCATCTTCTGTTTTGGAAACCTGCTTACTTGTTTGGAATACCAACACCGAATCACCCCCTTTCCTTTCTGTCTGCGCTTGGCTGCTGCCAGCGCATCCTTGGAACATTATGATGGTTGCCGCAATCGGCAATATCATCCTCAATGCTATCGGAATCCGGATTTTTATATGGCGCTGCTTCTGGACCCCCACTGGCGCAACGCCTGATTTTTTGATAAATAGCTGCTTTTCTGCCACGATATAACCACGCATTACAACTATTTAATCATATATCCTGCGACATTACAGTGCTTCGCCCGTTCTTGCTTGCGCGCTCAACCGCCGCCAAGCCATCCCGCCGCGATTCTGAGAACTATTTTATACTCTCGCAGCCCATTTACGCCTATGCGCCGATGCGGCTTCATATTCTCCCTAGACGCCTTTGTGGCCTTCACACTGACCATGCTTACCATCAGCCTTTTCATTTTCACAATAGGCACGCCCAAGCCGTACTATTCCTCCCTTGAGCAGGCGCACCAGCTGGCGCACGACACATTGCAGGCGATGGCCACCAGCTCGGACCAGCCGGGGGGCCCGACCTACCTGGAGCAGGCCATAGGCGCACATCGGAGAAATAGCTATGCCGACCTTAGGCGCATCATGTTCAAAGTTGCAGGGGGCAATTCCACTTCCCTTGGGATAATCCCCAAGGGATTTGGCTATTCGCTCCAGTTCTACAATTTCAACAGCCAGGAAGCAGTAACCGCCTATGACGCCGGCTCAGACCATCTCTCCGACCGCTACGGGAAGAAGTTCACCAAGCTGCAGGCATCTGCCAACACGTTCGCTTCGCTTTACCAAATCTACCCAAGTGTTGGCGAATCAAGCTATTGCTACCTTAGCTGCTATGGGTACAACGGGACAGGCCGCTCGGCATTCTGCAATTCCACCCCGTGCGACACGCCCCCGATGTATTTCAACCAGGGCAGCAACACCATCCAGCTTGTGCGGCTGGTAGTATACACGTGAAAAAATGGCGCAAAAAAACTCCAAATCCTCCAGGGGCTTCTTTTTCACAGTGATGTCGCTGGCCATCCTCTCCTTCATGCTTTTGACCGTGCAGATATGGGTGCGCTCATTCGAGCAGTCGGACCAGCGGCAGGCCCAGCGCTTCAAGGGCGAGGCAATGCGCCTGGTGCTCACCACGCTCTCCGACGACTCGCTTTCGAACTTTGCCAACGCCTCGGCATTCTATGCAACCTACAGGCTTGCAAATTACTCCGCCACACCGCTCCACGGGCTCTCTAATCAGACTGCAAACGATACAAGGAATCCTGGCACTGGCGCAGTGGAGAGTTCCATAATCTCGCTCATGCTCAACGGGACCACCAACCTCAATCCTGCGCTCAACTACAGCCCTGGCGAGTACGAGGCTTACACCGCGGCTTCCTGGCAGCAGAAAATCCGGTCTGCCGCAAACCTGATGGGATTCAACGCGTCGTTTTCTGACCCCTACAACTTCAGGGTTTCCCAGCTGGACGCCTGGACAGTGGGCGCCAGTTTTGACATGGACATGAACATCTCCGACCTGGAAGGCACGATGTACCAGAGCAAGCAGCTGCACGCCCGCACCAATTTCTCGATAAACGGGTTTCCCGACCCGTCCATCCAGCGGAACGATATGAAAAGGCGCAGCCTGCTTGACCCATCGATTGCCGCAACCCGGCAGATTTTCAACCACGCCACCTTCAGGCAGCCATCCCAGGTCGCACCAGCAAAAGTCAAGAACGGCACGCGCGGGTTCGGCTGGTTCTATGGGGCGGTCAGGGAAAATTACCCTAGCACCCCTGAAGAATTCAACGAGCCGCTCTCCCAGTTCATCCTGGTGAAAAACTACGATGCCAACATGAGCGCATTCGCGCCGCTCTATGGGGCAGTGATAGTGACAAACTCGCCCGTCCCCGCAGTTTCCAATTACACCAATTCCGATGGCTGCAAATACCAGAACGTCACCGAAACTGCCTGCCTGAACTGCGTCAGCAGATACAGCCTGATCTCAGGCCCTCCGGGATGCCCTGCAAAGGGGCCGGAAGTCACAAACACCACTTCCAACCCCTACATGTCCACTGCGGGCGCTACCTGGTTGCAAGGCATATCTCCTGTCAACAGGAAAGGGGTGGCCCCGCATGAAGACGAGACCTACCTCTTGATGGACAACAAATGGGAAAATTCCGCAGATGCGATGGATGATTCGGAAAACCACTACATCTGGGACATGAACAACATGCGTGACATGTCCATCTGCGGCTATTACCTGGAGTCGGACTGGGCGCCATCATTCTTCCAGCGCATGCTGGAATCCACTGGCGTGGATTCCTCATCCGGCATGGTCCACAGCCCGCTTGGCATAGAGACTTTCGTGGTCGGCAAATGGGCAGGAGGGGCAGATGACAATTTTAACGATGACCAGAAGCTCACCAAGCTGGACTGGCGGTTCTATTCTGCAGACGGCCCTAAGCCTGACACGGCCACTCCAAAAATAAAGGGCATGATGGGCTGCAAGAGCAGGGACATGTGCAGCGGGACCAATGCAACCTCGGTCGGCGTAGGATTCTTCAAGCTGAGGCTTGACGACCTGAACCGGTACGGGCTTAATCAGACTTCCTGTTATTTCCCTGGCAGGTCTCCGCCAATGGCGAGATGCGAACCGTGATTGCTATGGCCAACCAATTCACAAAAAGAGGGCAGGCGGCGATTGAGCCGAACCGCCAGTTCGGCTGCAGGCAGCTTGCAGGGCAAGCTGCCACCGAAATGCTGGTGGTCGCGGCGTTTGCCATTGTGTTCATATTGCCCCTGGCGCTCCTGTTCATGTCCATGTCCAACACCGAGCTGAGCAAGACCTCGGTGCAGCAGGCAAAGATATCTGCCCGCGCGATTTCGGACGAGGCAAGCGAGGTTTACCTGCAGGGGCCCGGGGCCAACACGACAATATTGGTCAACTACCCGACAGGCGTGCTCAACGGCACGGTGGAGAACGGCCTGGTGGTGCTCACGCTGGACATCGATGGCAGGAAAACCGACGTGGTCAGCTCCACGTTCGCCAACCTCACTGGCGACCTGTCCGGCAAGAGGAGCGCAGGGCTGCAGCGGGTCAACCTTCACTACGACAGCGCGCTGGACGCAGTGGTAATCGGATATCATGACGGGTAAGCGTATGGTTTTGAAAAAGGCACAGGCCGCGGTTGAAGTGCTGTCCTACGGGTCGTTCTTCCTGCTGATATTCGTGGTGGCGGTGGCGATATTCTTCCAGATGCAGTCCCAGGAGCTTTCGCGCTCCGAATATGCGTATGCCCAGCAAACGGCATACCAGCTTGCCGACCAGATACAGGTTGCCTTTGTCGCAGGCCCGGGATTCTGGGAAACTGTGCGCATACCTTCTGATCTTCTCGGCAAGGATTACAATTTTGTGGTGAGCCGCTCCTACGGCCAGCAGGCAAGCAACGAAACCGGCTTTGTTTATGTGAACTGGGGCAATGGCAAGTCAGTATCCGCGCCAACAATAACCACTGCGTATGAAGTGTCATTAAGCTCCCCTGAAATACACTATGACGGCCAATTCGTGAACATCAGCGGCACCGCGGGCTGCCTGAACATTTCGAACAGCGGCGGAACAATAAAATTCAAGAAGGCGGGCATATGCTGAAAGGGCAATATTTCTCATTCGACGCGATCATTGCGACCGTGATAATGGTAATTGCTATTACCTCGCTTGTGGGCTATTGGTTCGGGACCCAGTTGGTGATGGAATCCCGGTCCAATCCGATGTATTCCGATTCGCTGCGCATTGCCGAGTCCCTCCTTTCCCCCGGGGTTCCCTCGAATTGGACGGATGAATCTTCCCTTGCCAATGTGAGGCAGTTCGGTCTCACTGACGGTTACACCAACCAGCTGAACTGGACCAAGCTGCACAGGCTTGAGACGTGGGCGAACATCTCGAACTCCAATTACGCGTCTGCAGGCAGGATAATGCGCGCCACCGGGCAATACTGCATCCTGCTGGAATATACTGAAAACAACCATCTTGTCTCTCAGATGGGTAATTGCGACTATGACTCGCAGGGCAAAGAAGTGGTCGTGGCCCACCGCGGAGCGGTAATCAACAATCCAGGCGGCAAGCCCAGCCCGGTCAGGCTGCGCGTTTTCCTCTGGCGCTAATCTGCGAAAACTTCGGCCCTGTTTCTCTTCCTCGCATCGGCAAGCTCTTGCCTGAGCCTGCCAACCGCAAATGCTATCGCATCTTCCTTCTTGGCGTCCAGCTTTCCTTGGCTTGTTTCAGAAACAATGGCATTGGTTTTCTCAATCTCCATCCTGAACCTTCCCAGTGCTCCAAGATAAAGGTCCAGCTGCCCCACGGGCGCGCGGGCCAATTTTTGCTCGTGGTACGTCCTCAATATCGACAGGCGCCTTTTTTTCAGCCCTTCCAGCCTTTTCTGCGGGTCATCAGCCATCTTTTCCATGTAAGCTTCGGCCCCGGCAAATATTGCCTTCAGCGTTTCCGCATCAGCTTTCATCCTTGCGTACCTTGCCTTGGCATCATCCGGGTTCCTGCTGAAGCTTCTCACAATCGCAGACTCGCTTAGCGGCAGCTTCAGGTAAAATCCGCTGAAAATAATCCTGACCCTTCTGAAGTGCCCGAAGCGCTCTGCATCGCGTGGCATTGCAGAATTCTGGGCAGGGCTGAGGTTATTGTTTTTCATTTCATCTCCTCTGGATGCCCTATCCAGCCAAGCAAATAAAAAGCGCTCTACCCCTTTGTGAGGATTGCGCGCCCAGCCTATTCCACTGTGACCGATTTTGCAAGGTTGCGCGGCTTGTCCGGGTCGCGTTCCAGCCTGACTGCCATATAATATGCGAGCAGCTGCAGCGGCACGGAATAGAGTATGGGGATTTCCGCCCCCTCCGCCTTGGGCATGGAAAAATGCAGCTGCGACTTGGCAAGCGCCTGCGGGCTGTCTGAGAGCACCACCAGCCTGGCATTTCTGGCAAGGCATTCCTGCACATTGGACATTGTCTTGGCAAACGAGCCGTCAGACGGTATAAGTGCAAGCACCACCACGTCCTTGTCCAGAAGCGAAAGCGGCCCGTGCTTGAGCTCGCCTGCGGCATACGCCTCTGCGTGCAGGTAGGTTATCTCCTTGAGCTTGAGTGCGCCTTCCAGCGAAGAGGGGAAGGACATCGACCGGCCAATGAAAAAGAAATCCCTGGATTCGGACAGCTTCTCGGCAAGCTTCTTTATCTCCACGGCACGCTGCAGCACCTGCTCTATCTTCCCGGGCAGCTCCTGCATGCCCGCAAGATCCTGCGGCTTTCCGGCAAGGGTGAGCGCTATTTTGGCAAGCACTGCGACCTGGCAGGTGAACGACTTGGTGGCAACCACCGCAAGCTCGGGGCCGGCGCCTATTATCACGTTGGCGTCCGCCTCGCGGTAAAGCGAGCTCCCCACCACGTTGGTTATTGCGATTATTTTTGCGCCCGAGGATTTTGCCAGCCGCACTGCCGACAAGGTGTCCGCGGTTTCGCCTGACTGGCTGATTGCAACTACCACTTTTTCCCTGCCTGTGCGGGTATAGGCGAATTCCGAGCCGAGCACCGCATCGCAGGACACTCCGAGCCCGCGCTGCATCATTGCCTTGAATACCAGCCCTGCATAATACGAGGTGCCGCAGGCAATTATGCTGGCTTGCTGCTGCCCCTTCAAAATCCCGAGCGCGCCTGAAACATCAGCCGCAAGCGCCTCGCGGATTTTTGACTGCTGCTCGTTTATCTCCTTGAGCATGAAGTGGGGGTATCCGTCTTTCTCCGCCATGGCGGCGGTCCAGGTTATGGCGTGGACTTTGCGCTCTATTTTCCTGCCCTTGTTATGCACTTCAAAGCCCTGCTTGCGGATTATTGCGCGGTCGCCATCCTCCAAAAACACCACCTTCTTGGTGTAGGGCAAAAGCGCGGGAACATCGGATGCACAGAACATCTCATTTTCGCCAATCCCTATCACCAGCGGCGGCCCGTTGCGCGACAGGTGTATTGCCTCTTCGCCCTCGCGCACGCAAACGAGCGACCAGGAGCCTGCAAGCTTGGAAACAGCCGAGGCAAAAGCAGCGCCAAAATCCTTCTCCGCCTTGGCTTCCTCTTCTATCAGGTGCGCCACCACTTCAGTGTCGGTTTCGGACTCGAATTTGTGGCCTTTTTTCGAAAGGGAGGCTTTCAGCTCCTCGTAATTCTCAATGACCCCGTTGTGCACCAGGAATATCTTTTCCTGCGAGTCGGTGTGGGGGTGCGCGTTCTTCTGGCTGACTCCTCCGTGCGTGGCCCAGCGCGTGTGGCCTATACCGACTGTGCCTTGCAGCTGCAGAAAGTCCCGCTTGGAATGTATGTCATCCAGCCTGCCCGCGTCTTTTATAACGGTGATTTTCCCGTTGAGCGTGGCAATGCCTGCGGAGTCATAGCCGCGGTATTCCAGCTTGCGCAGCCCTTCCAGTACCACCTGCGAAGCTTTCCGATAGCCAATGTAGCCGATGATTCCGCACACAAACATTACCTTCCATGCTTTTCGCCGCATTCTTCCCAAGGAAAATGCCGCATTCCTTATACTTTCTCTCCCAGTGCAAACGTTCGCTTTACCGCGGTGATTTTCACCTTGGCCTTTTCGCCCACGTTCCCGCCGGATACGAATATGACAAACCCTTCAAGGTGGGCAATGCCGTCCCCCTTGGCGCCTTTGGCGTCAATGGTGAGCTCGTAGGTCTTTCCTTCCTCCGCAGGCCTTCCAATACCATCCATGGCACTACCTCCCGCTAAACCTGCACGCTTGCACTTAATAATTTTACCTAAACGGCCTGGAGTTGCGCCTAAGCCGCAGCAACGAGGAGCTCCTCCCAAGCTTGGAGAAAAGGCTGCCATACGCCCGTTCGAACTCATCCTCGTCCAGCGCTGCGCGCAAGTCAGCCTCGATCAGCACGGCGGGGTAGGCATAAGCCTTGTGCATCCTGGAAAGCGAGTGCACAAGCGTTGCGACCTCCTCAAATGTTTTTTGCCCTGACAGGAATTCCACGCGCAGCGGCCTGTCGTCCTTCACGGGCTTCAGGTAAAACGAGAGTATTTTCTCGGACCAGCTGCCCAGGTCTTTGAGTATCTGGTGGCTGGAGGGCGAGGAGGAGTATTTGAAGGTGCAGGTGCGCTCGCCTGCCTCCAGCAGGAAGAACAGGAAATTGGTGTCGGACGTGTGCGCCAGGCCGGCCTCGCCCTGCGCGTGCTTGCTTATGATGTCGATGAACCGCTTGCTCCTGCTGTCCTTTATCACTCCCAGAAGCGTGCAGCCCTTTGCCCAGGCGGTTTCGTAAAGCCTGCGGTAGACTTCCACCACCTCATCGTAAAGCGGCCGCATTTCCGAGTCTTCGGAAGGCTTGTCGGACAGAAGCGGGGCAATCGAGCCGTCCAGCAGAAGCGCCGATGGGGCGTGCTTTTCAATCAGCTGCGTGGCGCAGGACAGCTCGCCTTTGAGCCTGAAAAGCGACTTGTGCCACATCACATCGTGGGAGTCCAGCCCGCTTCGGATGTCGTATTCCATTTTCGGAAGCGCAGAGGGGTAATACTTGTGGCCAATCACTTTGGAATTTTTGTATTCGAAAACCGCGCCGACCGACCGCATCAGCAGCAGGTCAAAGCCGTGCAGCTCCTCGCCGGCAATCCCGCTGTCCACAGCTGCAATCGCGCCTTCCACACCAACCTGCTTCACAGGGTAGTAGAGCCCCTGCTCCAGCGTTTCTGGGAACTCCACTTTCCCCGAGTTGAACCTCAGCCGCTTGGCAAGCTCGGCGCGCGATTTTTCGGTTTGGGCAATCCTGTTTGCAATGCTTTCCAATCCATCGAGCATAGGAATATAATATCGGATTTCCTTTTTATCTGCATGGGCATCAAGCAAGTGATAGTCATCCGCTCTGACTTGAAGATGGGCAAAGGAAAGGCGGCAGGGCAGGTTGCGCACGCCTCCCTTTCCGCTTACATAAAGGCGAGGAAGGCTGACGCCGAAACAGCCGGGCAGTGGGAAGAGGAAGGCCAGAAAAAAGTGGTGCTCAAAGTCCAGTCAGAATCCGAGCTGTTCATGCTTTTCGAGAAGATGAAGCGGGAAATCCCCTGCGCCCTAATACAGGACGCGGGGAAAACCCAGCTTGAGCCAGGCACCACGACCTGCTTTGGCGCAGGGCCTGCCGACGAGTCGCTGATAAACAAGTACACAAAGGAGCTCAAACTGCTCTGATTGCCCGGCCGAGGCTCTATCTATGCTCCATATCCTCTAGATAGAGGGGATACGCAATGGCTTTGCTCCAATCAGCGGATAACAACACTTCTTCGAACACCGCAATCACCAACAAAAACCCATTTGCCAAAGAAATTTCAGGCATAGTGAGCAAAATCGCGCAGGAAAAGCCAGGCGCCATTCAACTTCAACCTGCGCCATAATTTCGAGATGGCAGGCCTGTTCAGCGGCACGCAGGCTGGAGATGAGAAAAATCTGCCCACCGGCTTGAGGAAGTAAAGCAGGGCTTTTCTGTTTTTGGCATGCCTAGGCATAGGCTCCTATTGCCAAGCCACGGGCTTGGGCGTTAACCGCAGTTGCAGTCCTTTTCACCTTGGTGTAAATCCGCAGCACCTCTGCCACGCTCCAGGCCTGCGATACAGCGCCTGCGGGCAGCATGGCCTTTGGCTCGTAAAGCTCGGGCAGCGTTCCAGCGCAGCCCAGCTTCATTGCTTCCCAGACGGGCTTTAGCGAAGCTAAAACCTGCCGCTCGCTTCCGGGATAAATTGCAAGGTGCGCATCATAGAAAGCGCCCAGCAGCCAGGGCCATATCATGCCTTGGTGGTAGGCAGAGTCGCGCTGGGAAGGCCCGCCAGAATAGGCATTGCGGAACCTTTCATCCTGCGGCGCAAGCGAGTATAAGCCCAGCGGAGTGTAGAGCCGCGAGCGGATGAGGTTGAACACGTGCTTTTTCTGCAGCTCGTTTAGCGGCGAGTGCGGAAGGCAGACTGCGAAGAGCTGGTTGGGGCGGAGCGTGGGGTCGTTGGGCTCAATCAAGTCGAACAGCTGCGAGTCGTCGTGCGCGGACATGAATTTCTGGAAGGATTCGCCGGCCCCCTCGATCAGGGGGGCAACCACGCCCGCAGTTCTCCTGTCCCCGAATTTCACCGCAAGCTCGTGCATGAAGCATAAGCCAGAATGCCAAAGCGCGTTGATTTCAACAGGTTTTCCCTTGCGCGGCGTGACAGGCCGGCCCTCCACCTGCGCGTCCATCCAGGTGGAGGCAGGCGAAAGC
>Ga0172368_10005339_pt1 | contig 14394 bp, 15 predicted proteins | sample Lak11m_FD_114540 | JGI IMG/M metagenome (GOLD analysis project Ga0172368, IMG submission 114540) | Freshwater microbial communities from Kabuno Bay, South-Kivu, Congo - kab_022012_11m | ecosystem: Environmental > Aquatic > Freshwater > Lake | place: Democratic Republic of the Congo: South-Kivu...
ATCCAAAAAGGATTTTTCCTCCGCCCGCGTCCAACCCCGTGGACCTGGAAATCCGGGTGCCCCCCGGGTACCAGATTCAATTCATCGGCGAGGACGCCAATTTGGCTGTTCGAAACTATTCCGGAAAGCTGGATGTCTCCTCCACCGCCGGGGATGTGCTCCTGGATGGGTTTACAGGCAGCGCATCGATAAAAGCCAACCGGGGCGATGTCACCCTGCGAGCCAGCCAGGGAGAATTATATGCATTGGGGAATTATGGATTATTGGCGCTGGAGGAAGTGCATGGACAGGTAAGCGCATCCACCATCATGGGCACGATCCGCTACCGTGGGACCGGCCTGCCCGGGGATGCGCTCCATTTTGAATCTGACCACGGTCCAATTGAGATAACCCTGGCAGGCCAACCCGACCTGTCGGTCAAAGTCAACTCCACCAGCGGCGATGTGGTTTGCATGTTTTCAGCGCTTGTGCGCGATCCACGAACCTGTTCTGGCATTCTGGGGAATGGCAGCGCGCAACTGGATGTACGCACGGTCAGTGGCGCGATTACATTTCAGCAAGTGCCTTAAAGCGGGCCACAGCCCGGTTTATTCTGGCGGCTTTGAACAATGCCGTGCCGACGATCAAAATATCCGCCCCGGCACCCACCAATTCAGGCGCTGTCTGCCGGTTTACCCCACCGTCAACGGCGATGGGGATCTCCAGGCCGAGTAAACTGATCGCCTGCCGGGCAAGGCTGATCTTTTCCAGTGTGCCCGGTTGCATGGATTGGCCCCCAAAACCTGGGAAAACACCCAGGACCAGCAGCAAATCAATTTCCTGTAAGTATGCCTGTGCTGCCTGCAGTGGTTCGTCCGGGTTCAGGCTTAAACCTGCCAGCATGCCCATTTTGCGGATGCGCGACAGGGTCCTCGATGGGTCAGGCAGGGTGTTGCGGCAGACGATGACCATATCGGCTTGCATGGGCTTGAACTTTTCAAGCACCTCGTCCGGGTTTCCCAGTTCAAGGTGAACGTGGAATGGCAGGCTGGTGTGCGGTCGAAGCGCAGTCAAATGGTCGGGGGTCAGCGCCAGGTTTGGCACATAATGTCCATCCATCATATCGAAATGGAACGAATCAGCGCCAGCGCGTTCAGCGCGTTGGACATCCCTGCCAAGGTGGGCATAATCTGCGGCCAGCAGAGAGGCGCTGATGTGCGGGATCATCAGGCCGGCCAGATTTCCTTGACGCATTCCGAAACGAGCCTGGCGGTGCCAGCCGGGTCGGGTTGGGCGGTAATCCCGCGCCCGATGACGATCCCATATAACGGGACACCTTTCAACAGGGGTAGTACATCCAGGTTGACCCCACCGGCGATGGCCACATCCAGGCCCAAATCACACAGGGTGCGAACGGTATTGACTGCACACTCATCCCACAAGGCGCCCTGGGTGAGTTCTTCATCGATGCTGCGGTGGTAAAGCACCAGGCTGACACCCTGTGCCTGTACTTCGCGGGCACGGGCAACTACATCCTTGACGCCGGTCATATCCACTTCCGCCCTGCGTTTCCATTTGTCTGCTTCGCGCTGGACCTCGATAATGGTTGCCAGGGTGGTGATACCCTGGGTTGTGACCACGTCAGCGCCGGCTTCAAATGCCATATTGGCTTCGTAGGCACCCACATCGCTGGATTTGAGATCGGCCAGGATGATCTTGCCGGGATAGGCAGCGCGCAGTTCCTTGACGATCTGGATTCCAACCGATTTGATCAAAGGCGTCCCGGCTTCGATGATATCCACGTAGGGTGAAGTCAGGCGTGCCAGCTCCAGCGCATGGTTGAACTGGAGTGTATCCATTGCAAGTTGAATTTTCGGTGCCATTTTCTTGCTCCTTTTCACATTTGTGAGTATAATATCACATATGTGAGTATTATAATTTGGTATTGTAATTTTGTCAATTTCTGGAATGGATCGATTTTTCAAGGATGGATGCTTATGTGCCCTGATTCAATGCGCGCGGTTGTCTACCTGGGTCCGGAAAAGATAGAATTGCGCCAGGTGCCGGTGCCGCAGCCGGAGGATGGCGAGCTGCTGGTGCGTGTGCGTGCCGCCACCACCTGTGGCACGGATGTGAAAATATACCGGCGAGGTCATCCCAAGTTCCCGCCGCCGTTTGTTTTTGGGCACGAATTCGGTGGAGATGTTGTGGCAACCGGGGCGGGCGCCCAGGGTTTTCGCCCCGGCATGCGCGTAACTGCTAATGTGTTTGCTGAATGTGGGCATTGTTACTTTTGCCAGCACGGTCAGGGCAACTTGTGTGAAAACCTGGTTTACAACTTCGGAGCATTTGCGGAGTATATGATCGTGCCGGAATCCATTGTCCGGCGGACGGCGTTTGAAATTCCGGAACATGTTTCGTATGCGCAGGCTGCAGTGGTTGAGCCGTTGGTGACCGTGGTGGGCGGGCAGCGCCTCATTGCCGTCCAGCCGGGGGAAACCGTCGCCATTTTTGGCGCCGGTGGATCGGTGGGATTGATGCACCAGCAATTGGCGCTGCTGGCCGGCGCGAAACGGGTGATCGCCGTGGGACACAGTCCGCTGCGTTTGCAGGCCGCTTCCGGCCTGGGTGCTGATGTGGTCATCAATTCCCGGCAGACCGAGCCAGTAAAAACCATCCGCGACCTGACGGATGGGCGCGGAGCGGATGTGGTTATCGAATGTGCCGGCTCACTCTCCGCCTGGGAAGATGCCGTCTCGGCGGTGCGGCGGGGAGGGCGGGTGTTGTGGTTTGGGGGTTTGCCCGCAGGCACAAAGGTTACCCTGGATGCGGTCCAGATCCATTACGGGGCAATTACGTTATACAACTCGCATGGTGGCACAGTCAAGGATGCCCGTGAAGCGTTCCGCCTGATCACCAGTGGCGAAATGAACGTTCAAGCCTTGCTTTCCGGCGAACTGCCGCTGGGAGGATTGGAGACGGCGCTTAAAAGCATGATCGCCGGAGATGTGATCAAGATGGTGATCAACCCTGAGCTGCCAGGCTAGCCGCCAGAAACCTACCAATGTTCGTAGCGCACCAGGTCGGTCAACGGTTTTCGTTCTTTTAGACCGGGCACGTCGGCTGGATAACCAAGTGGGGTGAAAATGACCGGTTCGGCCTCTTCCGGCAGGCGCATAACCTCCCGGGCTGCTTCCACATTAAAAGCTGCCACCCAGCAGGTACCCAATCCCAGGTTGGTGGCGGCTAAGATCATGTGATCGGCAACTATGGCAGAATCGATCAGGCGGGCATTGAATCGATCGCCTTCCCGCACCCAGGCCTGGGATGAAATTGCGCAAACTGCGATCACCAGCGGAGCCTGGACAAACCACGGACGGCGGTAAATCCGCCCGAGTTCGGCTTCTCGCCCGGCAGTGTGCATGACCACCAGTTGAAACGGCTGGCGGTTTGCCGCTGTGGGAGCGAGACGGGCTGCTTCGAGAACCTCCTGCAATTTTTCATTTTCAATCGGATCTGAACGGTAAGCGCGCACACTGTAGCGGCTGGTGATCAGTTGTGTGAATTCCATGGCAGTCCACTCCTTGTGATAAAAGATCAAAATAAGTCTAGCATATATCCCGGTTACAGGGTGTTTGGATATATGCCCGATTACCATCCGGCGGATTATTTCCCGCAAAAGGAATGGGCTGAATATTCAAGAGCATCAACAATAAATTCAGGTTTCCAAAACCTATTGACTTTCATTTTTCTGCGTGCTAAAATAATTCAAATAAGTGAATTGTAATTCACAAAAATGAATTGGAGACAGGCATGCCAGAGACGATGACACCTCGCCAGCGTGTTGCAGCCACGCTCAAACACCAGGAACCCGACCGTGTCCCGATCACCCTGGGTGGGTCCGCCAATCACCTGACCGAACAGCGCTATTTTCTCCTGCGTGACCATTTTGGTGTGAAAGATGTCCCGCGGCGCACCTTGGTGGGCTTCTACAGCACACCTGATTACAATCCCGTCCTCGATAAACTCGGCACCGATTTCCGTTTTATTCACATCCGCCCGCCAGCCAGCTACATTTCCAACCCGATGGTGGGTGAGTTTAAAGAATTTACCGATGAGTGGGGTCTGCACCACCAGCTTGTTTCGGGTTACTATGATATGGGCGGGGCACCCCTGGCCAATGACCTGAGCGTCGAGAGCATAGAAAAATTCCCCTGGCCCGACCCCTACGACCCCGTCCGCATCGCCGGTCTAAAAGAAGAAGTGGAAAACCTTTATTACAATACTGATTACTCCATCGTTGCCCACCGACCGGTTTATGGCAACCTTTGGGAGATGACCCGTCTGATGGTGGGCATGGAAAATGCCCTCATGCTGACAGCCCTGGATACCAAAATGTTCGATTACCTGCTTGGCAAGCTGGCAGAGATCCAGGATGCTTTTTATGATGCCTTCCTGGATGTTGTAGGACCTTATGTGCAAATTGTTGAGATGGCCGACGATTATGGTACCAACGTCGGGCCGATGTTCAACCCGAAGATCTACAAGCAATTCCTCATGCCGCATTACAGGAAGACCATCGACTTGATCAAGAAAAAAGCGCCAAACGCGAAAGTCTTGCTTCACAACGACGGCGCCATCCGCAAGTTCATTCCTGATTTAATTGAGACCGGTTTTGAAGTATTGAACCCGATTGAGGCGCACCTGGTTGGCATGGACCCGGTTGAACTCAAACGTGACTTCGGGAAAGACATCGTCTTCCAGGGTGGTGTGGATGTCAAAAAGACCCTGACGCAAGGTACGATTGAAGATGTTCGCCGCGAGGTGCGGCTGCGTATCGAGCAGATGGGCAAGGACGGTGGTTATATCCTGGCACCAGCCCACAATTTTGGCAACGATATTCCACTCGAAAACTTGCTGGCTTTCTTCCAGGCCGGTCACGAACTCGGTTATTATCCACTTTAGGATAAACAAAATGATCCTTGAAGAACTTCGACGGAAAGTTTTGGATACTGCCAACCTCTTGCCCAAATTCGGCCTGGTGTGGATGGCGGGGGGAACGGTCTGTGCGCGGGACCCGCAAACTGGTTATGTAGTTGTGACCCCCAGCGGTATGCCCTATCAGGACCTGACCCCTGAAGATATGATCGTCACTGATATTGACATGAAACTGATTGAAGGAAAATTCCGGCCCTCGGTTGCGCTCAACCTGTGGACCGGTTTTTTATCTGCCCGCGCGGATGTTCATGCCGTTGTGCATACGCACTCTCCGTACGCCACCGCATTTTCGGTCATCAACGAATCGATCCCCATCATCACCGAGACACAGGCAGACTGGTTTGGGAAACCGGTTCCGGTGGCGCCATATCTGTCAGTGGAGGATGAGCGTTTCGCCAGCCTGCCGGTCGATGTTCTGGGTGATGGTTTCGCCGTACTCCTGGGACAGCACGGGGTCATCACGCTTGGCACGACCCTGGATAATGCCCTTGAGCGGGCTGTTACCTTGGAGGAAGCTGCTCATACCTACGCAATTGCCAGGAGTATTGGCACCCCGCTTGTTTTTACCAGCGGGATGGCGCGCAGTTCGTTTGATTATTATCACAATCGCTATGGACAGCGTGGCGAGAACCCCATCAAGGAGTAAAAACTGTTGTTGATCCTAAGTGAATCTTCGGTTGTTGTTGGTTTGGAAGCGCCGGACGCTCAGACAGTAATAAACGTCCTGTCAGATAAGTTGCACGCCCAGGGCTTGGTTTCGTCCGATTACGGCCAGCAGACCTGGGATCGGGAAATCAAACACCCCACCGGGCTGCCTACCACTCCGTTCGCGATTGCTTTCCCACATGCAGATGCTGAGGGTGTTCACCAGTCTGCCCTGGCAGTAGCCACATTAAAGACCCCGGTTCTTTTTAGAAATATGGGCGATCCGGACGAATTACTGGAAGTGTTCCTGGTTTTGATGCTGGCGAACAAAAATCCGGAGGAACAAATTCAAACATTGCGAAACCTGGCCTTGCTATTTGGCCAGCCGGACAAACTGGTTGCCTTGCGCGACCAGGTCACAACCCTGGCCACTGTGGCCTGGTTGAAAAATGAGCTTCATCTGGACTAGGCCCGGTCCGGATGAAAAAATCAGAGAGGAGGTCGATGCAGCAAGCGCTCTCTGTCGATTCAGATGTGGCTGAGATGCAACAGTTGGTAATATATTTTCCAAAGGAGGCAGTGTAACCCATGAGCAAATTAATCGTCGTTGCGTGTGGCGCAGGTATAAATACATCCACCATTGCGGAAGATTCCATTCGAGAACGCGTGGCCAAGGAAGGTATGACCGATGTCCTGGTCAAGCGTATCTTGATGGCTGACATCGAAGGCTACCTCGGTCGTACAGACCTGATCATGATCGTCTCGATGATGAAGGTCTTCCGCACCTTCCACGTGCCTGTTTTCCAGGGCATGCCTTTCCTGATCGGTTCGCAGCAGGAGAGGGACGCGCTTCTTGACAAAATTGTTGATGCCATAAAGAAAGCCTGATCTGTTTCGCCGTTTCCAAACTCAGATTTTCATAAGGAGAATGTAACAATGGGAATCCTATCTACTGCTGTTGGTTGGTTGCTTAGCCTCGGCTCATCGTTGATCGTGATGATCGTGCTGATCATTCTCGGTCTGGTCTTCCGGGTTGGCTGGCAAAAGGCAGTACGCGGTGGCATCACCACCGGCGTTGGCCTGGCTGGCTTGTTCCTGGTGGTCAACGTGATCGTCAGTGCGTTGCAGCCGGCAGTGGCTGAAATGGCCACTCGTTTTGGCGTCTCCAAGAGCCTGGTCGATGTCAACTGGGCTGATGCGGGTATCGCCTGGGGCTGGCCCGGTGTGGCCGGCTTGATCGTCTCAATCCTGGTGGTCAACATTTTGATGCTGGTTCTCAAGATGACCAAGACCCTGTGGACAGACGTTTGGTCATACTGGCATGGCTCTGCCCTGGCCGGCTTCGTTTGGGCTCTGACCGGTGGTAACGTGCTGCTGGGCATTCTTGCTGGCGTCCTGTATCTTGTGGCGGGCAGCTTGATGAGTGACATGACTGCCAAGAAATACCAGGAATTCAACGACATGCCCGGCATCGGCGTACCCTGCGGCACAACTGTCCAGGCCAGCCTGTTTGCGATGCCGGTTGTATGGGTTTTGGATCGCATCCCCGGGCTCAAGGATTGGGATGCCTCCCCCGAAGGAATCAAGAAACGCTTCGGCCTGGTAGGTGAACCAGGCGTGATGGGTTTCCTGCTTGGTGTCATCATCGGTATCTTCGCCTATGGCGTTGGCACCGGCGATTTTGGCATTGCCAAGATCCTTGGCCTGGGCATGAACGTGGCAGTCATGATGATGATCCTGCCCCGCATGGTCTCGATCATTGCCGAAGGCATCATCCCGATCACAATGTCCATTGTCCAGTACATGCGGGAACGCTTCAAGGATCGTGAGATCTACGTAGCGGTTGACTGCGCCGTGCTGTTGGGCCACCCAGCTGTGATGGCTTCCACCATCATCCTCTTCCCGCTGCTTGTGCTTGTTGCGGCTGTCCTACCCGGTGTGCAAATGCTGCCGATCGCTTCACTGGCTGTTGTCCCCTTCTGGGCTGGCGCAGTGGTGCCCTATACCAAGGGCAATGTGGTCAAGACCGTGATCGTGCTCTTGCTGTATGCCATCCCATTCATGTACCTCTCCACCTGGAGCGCGACATCACACACTGCAGCATTCCAGATGATGGGCCAATATGCCGACCAGATCGGGCAGGGACTGAAACTGGCCAGCTGGGACATGGGCGGCGATATCCTCGGTAACATTATCCAGGGTATCTTCATGTTATTTGGTTTCAGAACTGCCTAGTTGTAAGAAAAAATAAATATTCAAGGGGGAGCTTCCGCGAAGTGGGTGCAAACCGGAAGCTCCCTCCGAAGTCATATGTAAATTTATATCTTTATCGGGAGATAGGCATGGCAAAATATCGGATATGCGTGATCGGAGGCTGGTGCGGAAACCGCCTGGTGATGGTTGCGGAGCATATAGCCGAATTACTGGAAAAGAAGGGTTTAGACTGCCAGGTAAAAAGCCACAGCGTCTGGGAAAACTATAACCAACCACCGGTTTCTAATTTGATATTACAATTACTACCGGCCTTTACCGAAGCCGAAGTCGGCTGCCCGGTCATCAATGTCAGGCCGTTTTTGATCGATATCGATCACCCCCAAACCATTGAAAAAATTCTTACCCAGATCCAGGCTGATTTTGCCTTGACCACTCAGAGCTGAAAACTGGTGAGGTAAAAAAAGATGGACAGACAACTGTACCTGGATTATTGCGCTACCACGCCAGTCCATGCTGAAGTTCGGGCAGCCATGCTCAAAAGCATCGATGAAGATTTTGGGAACCCATCCAGCATGCACTGGGCTGGCAGAAATGCGATGGACCTGGTGGCGGGCGCCAGGATGGATGTTGCTCGTGGCCTGGGTTGCAGCCCGGACGAGATTACCTTTACCAGCGGTGCAACCGAAGCGGACAATCTGGCTTTGTTGGGGGTTATGCGCCGGCACAAACCTGGCAAGGCCCACTTGATCACATCGTCCATTGAACACCATGCCATTTTACACACCTCTGCGCAATTGCAGCAGGAAGGCTATCAGGTTACGATTCTCCCCGTGGACGGTCACGGTACGGTGGATCCATCTGATGTGCGCAAAGCCATTCGGCCCGAGACGGTTTTGATCTCGGTCATGATGGTCAATAATGAGACCGGTTCCATCCAACCATTGGCAGAGATTGGCCAGCTTGCCCGCGAAAGCGGGGTTTTGTTTCATACAGACGCTGTGCAGGGGATTGGCTTGCTGGGTGTGGATGTAAATTTACAGAACGTGGATCTGCTATCTCTTTCGGCCCATAAGATATACGGGCCAAAAGGCATAGGTGCTTTATACGTGAGAAAGGGCACCAATCTCGCCCCGCTTCTCTACGGTGGATCGCAAGAGAAGGCCTTAAGACCTGGAACGGAAAATGTGCCTGGTATTGCCGGGCTGGGGGCTGCCATGCGCCTGGCATCACAACACAAAACCCAGGAAAACAGCCGGATATCCCGCTTGCGCGGTGTCCTGATCGCTGCTTTGCAGGAGCGTATCCCCGGCACGCTTGTTAATGGATCGGCATTTGTTTCGCCTCATGTCATTTCCATCAGTTTTCCCGGCGCGGATGGCGAAATGATGCTGCTAAATCTAAGTAAGGCAGGTATTGCCGTATCGATGGGGTCCGCCTGCACTTCGAAGGATATTGAACCTTCGCATGTTCTGACAGCCATGGGGTTGCCGCGTGACCAGATCGAAGGGACTTTGCGAATATCGTTCGGTTATCCAACAACAGATGATGATGTTGCCAGCCTGGCAGGGATCCTGCCTGACATCTGGAGCCGGGCAAAGGTCAATTAATCGGGAAGGGAATAGTCGATGCCGGATTACCGTCCACCGCTCGATCGCGAGTTATTACTGGCTGATGTTGCCGAAATGTATTACCTGGAGGGCAAACGCCAATCGGAAATTGCGCATTTGATTGGGCTGACAACTTCGATGGTTTCGCGTCTGCTGACCGAAGCGCACCAACGCCATATGGTGGATATCCGTATTCGCCGTCCGCTTCAATCAGATTATGCCCTGGAAAACGAGCTGAGGGAACGGTATGCTCTTCAAACCGTATGCGTAGTGACGGTCCGTAATCATGAATTTACATTCTTGAAGTACCTTGGAGGCGCTGGGGCGCAGACATTTAAACGCTTTCTGACACCGAATAGCATCATTGGCGTTGCCTGGGGTACCACGCTCAGCATCCTGGCCGATGAACTTGAGGTCCCGGCGCCAGTTCCATCCAGGCTGGTTGAATTGGTGGGGGCCATGGGATCGCGCAACAGCGAATATGAAGGACACGGGATCATCACGCGCCTGGCTGACAAACTGGGATCGGAACATTACATACTCAATTCGCCTTTCCTGTGTTCGACGGCAGCAACTGCCCAGGCTTTGCTTGCCAATGAAATCCTTTCCAGGCCTCTTGATTTGGCCCGCCAGGCCCAGATCGCCTTGATGGGCGCTGGCAGCCTCGAACTTCCCTACGCCACTGTTTATCGCTACGGTTATTTTTCATCGGAGATGATGGAAGAACTCAGGCAGGCGGGTGCGGTGGGGAATGTGTGCGGTTTGTATTACGATATAAATGGGCGCGATGCAGGCGCCGATTTCTGTGACCGTGTTATCACAATCAAGAAGGAAGACTTGCTTTCGATCCCCATCCGCATTGTCGTCGCGGGCGGGGATGATAAAGTCAAACCCATCCTGGGGGCACTGCGCGGCGGATATCTTAATGTATTGGTAACTGACAGTTTGACAGCAAGGATGGTTTTGGATATGGATGAAAAGCACTGAGTCTGTGCCCGATCTTGGCAGTTTCCCTGCTGATTAATAACCCATATTGGCACAACTCCGATAAAATAATGAATATGAATTTGTTGCGCAAGTTGGCATTCGCAAATTCGATAACAGAATCCTTACCTATTGACAATCAAAGCACAGTTTGCTATACTCACGTTTGTGAGTATGCGCTCACGTATGTGATTGTAGTTGCCCGGCATCCTGGTGACGAAATGCGCGATGCTGGTACGGTAGACGGTCGTAATCATCTTTTGTCAGGCTGGCTATTTGTGCGTACATGATCCGCCATAATCAAGACCACCGGTGGAATTGATCCTTTTCCACCTGGCAACTAAAGAAGGTTGTGCACAATGGTAAAGGGAAATGAATCCTCCGAACAAACCCAATCACCAGAGCGGGTAAACCTTTTGGCTGATGTCGCCGAGATGTATTACCTGGAGGGGAAAGACCAGCTGGCAATCTCGCGGGTGGTGGGGGTGACCAGGTCGATGGTTTCGCGCATGTTGACCGAAGCCCGTCAGCGCGGTATTGTCGAGATCAAGGTAAACCGGCCATTGCAAACAGATGCCGGGCTTGAACTTGCGCTTCGCGACTGTTTTGGTCTTAAAGCTGCCAAGATTATTGCTTTACGCGGGACTGAGGATGAACCAACGCTTGTCAACCTGGGTCGTGCTGGCGCTTATGTGCTGCGTGACTATTTCCTGCCTGATACGATTATTGCCCTGGCATGGGGCACATCTATCAGTGCCACGGTGGACGCTGTTGAAGAGCAGGAAACACTCCCGGTCAAGGTGGTCCAACTTGTTGGCGCAATGGGGGCCCGTAACGTGGAATATGACGGGCACGCCCTTGTCCAACGCTTGGCCAACAAGCTGGGTGGGGAGAGTTATTTCATCAACGCACCATATCTCTGTCCGAGCCCGGAAGTCGCCAATGCCATGTTTGCCACGAAAGGCGTGGAAGAGACGGTAGCCTTCGGACGGCAGGCCAGGGTTGCCCTGTTTGGCATTGGCAGTACCGATCCCAAATATTCCAGCTATTATCTTGCTGGCTATGTTCCGCGTGAAGAGATAGATGACATCCTGGCTGCAGGCGCGGTTGGTGATATCGCCGGCATCCACTTCAATATTCAGGGCCAATTCGTCTGCGAAGATTTTTATCGCAGGCTTGTAACTATAAAATATGAGGACTTGCTGGCCATTTCGGTCAGGATTGGCGTGGCAGGCGGTCCAGGTAAAATCGCGCCGATCCTGGGTGCCTTGCGCGGCGGGTTGATCAATGTGCTGGTCACGGACAGTATCACAGCCCGCAAAGTATTGGAATTATCACAAAAGAAGTAAAAAACCATTCACCAATAGAGGTTAATATGTTAATGGATGAACAAAAGCAGGAAACATTTACTGAGCATGTCTCGCGATTGAAACTTTCCAAAGAGCAACTGTTGAGTGCCTATCGTACCATGTGCACCATCCGCCAGTTTGAATTGATGGCCGATAAACTCTATGCCGCGGGAAAAGTGCATGGCACCATGCATCTTTCTGCCGGGCAGGAGGCTGTGGCGGTCGGTCTTGGGATGGCGGTTAATGTTGATGACTATTTCATCAATCATCATCGCGGTCATGGCCATTTCATCGCCAAGCAGGCAGATATTAACCTGATGATGGCTGAATTTATGGGCAAGGACACGGGCTACTGCCGTGGTCGCGGCGGTTCGATGCACATCGCCGATTTTCCCTCGCACAGCCTGGGCGCTAACGGTATCGTCGGCGGCGGGATTCCTTATTCGGTGGGTGTCGGTCTTGCGCTGCAGATGCAGCATCGCCAGGAAATCGTCATCACAGTCTTTGGCGATGGCGCCTCCAATGAAGGCGTTTTCCACGAGGCCCTGAATATGGCCGCTTTGTGGAAATTACCCAACCTATATGTTTGTGAAAACAACAAGTACGGCATGTCGATGGATATTTCAAATGCCGCCGCAAAATTACCGATCGCCCAACGCGCCGAGGGTTACGGCATCCCCTGGTCTTATATTGACGGCAACGATCTGCTGACTGTTTATGAAACCATGCGCGACGCCGTTGCCCACATCCGCTCTGCCAAGGGCCCGGTGCTGGTGGAAGCCCAAACGTACCGCTACTTTGGCCATTCCAAAAGCGATCGCAACCTGTACCGCAGCAAGGAAGAGATTGAGAACTGGCGTAATACCAAGGATCCGATCCAACGCTTCCGAAACGAGCTGGTCGAAATTGGTTATTTGAATGATGCAGGCATTGAAGAAATCGACCAGGAAACACTCAAGGTGATCGATGCAGCCGTGGCATTTGCTGAAGCATCCCCTGAACCTGACCCATCAACTGTAATGGAGTACGTATATGCCTGAGATCACATACCTCGAAGCCATCCGGCAAGGATTGTGGGAAGAAATGAAGCGCGACGAGCGCGTTTTCCTTGTCGGCGAAGATATCGGAAGATACGGCGGCGCCTTTGGCTTGACGCACGGCATGTTGGATGAATTCGGTCCCGAACGCATCCGCGAGACACCCATCTCCGAGCCGACCATTGTCGCCACTGCCATAGGCGCTTCATTGTTGGGTATGCGCCCGGTGGCTGAGATCATGTTCATGGATTTTGTGCTGCTCACCCTTGACCAGTTAGGCAACCAGGCTGCAAAGATGCGCTACATGTTTGGCGGCAAAGCCAATGTGCCGATCGTGGTGCGGATGCCGAGTGGATCAGGAACGGGCGCAGCTGCCCAACATTCCCAATCTCTTGAGTCGCTTTTGATGCACATTCCCGGTTTGAAAGTTGTCATGCCCACCACACCTTACGAAGCCAAGGGCTTGCTGCTTACCGCGATCCGCGACCCAAACCCGGTCTGTTTTGTTGAGCACAAGCTGCTCTATAAGACCAAGGGTGAAGTACCCGAGGGTGAGTACACCATTCCATTCGGGGTGGCGGATATCAAGCGCAAGGGCAAGGACCTGACCGTTGTTGCCAACAACATCATGGTCTTGAAAACCCTGGCGGTTGCTGAACGACTGGCCAAGGAGGGCATGGATATCGAAGTAATTGATCCGCGCACCCTGGTGCCGCTTGACCGCGAGACCATAATTGAATCAGTGTGCAAGACCGGTAAATTATTGGTTGTCCATGAAGCCTGCCAGACAGGTGGTTGGGCGGGGGAGATCATCGCCAGTGTGACAGCCAGCCGCGCTTTCGATTACCTGGATGCCCCCATTCGTCGTGTGGCTGGCAAGGACTGCCCGATCCCGTATAACCGTGGTTTGGAACGTGCAGCCGTCCCGCAGGAAGAGGATATTGAAGCCGAGATCCGGAAAATTTTGAAGGGCGGGTATTAATATGCCCGTTCCCTTTATCATGCCTAAATTTGATATGGACCAGGAGAAAGCCACCATCATCTCCTGGTTGAAACATGAGGGCGATCTGATCAAGATGGACGAAGCTGTGCTGGTGGTCGAAACTGAAAAGGTTGCGATCGAAGTTCCGGCGCCTGCCGCAGGGACCCTGGTGGGTCTGCGTTTTAAGGAAGGTGATGTTGTACCGGTAACACAGGTGATTGCTTATGTTTTGAAAAATGGCGAAACATTGAAAGATCTGCCGTCTGAAGCAGTTCCGGCTGCTGTGCCGGCACCTGCCCAACCTGGTCCCCAGCCTGCGCCAAGCCTGCCTCAAGCCATGGCACCAGCAGCCGATGAGATGCCTGCCAGACCAACAGCCCAGGTTTCGGCAACGAGTGCTGCCACGCCAGTTGCACTGCGCATTGCCAAAGAGATGGGCATTGACCTCAACCAGGTGCCTTCCTCCGGTGAGCGCATTACGCGCGAGGATGTGGAACGTTTCATCCAGGGACGCGCGCAGGCCCAGGTTGTGACGGAGCCAGTTAACACCGGTAAAATTGCCGCCACACCTGCCGCCCGGCGCATCGCCCGCGAGAGCG
>Ga0172368_10005347_pt1 | contig 14384 bp, 14 predicted proteins | sample Lak11m_FD_114540 | JGI IMG/M metagenome (GOLD analysis project Ga0172368, IMG submission 114540) | Freshwater microbial communities from Kabuno Bay, South-Kivu, Congo - kab_022012_11m | ecosystem: Environmental > Aquatic > Freshwater > Lake | place: Democratic Republic of the Congo: South-Kivu...
CAGCCTGTGCCGGATGCGTGTCATTGCTCCCTCTGCCTGCAGTAGCACAGGCTTCCAGCCTGTGCCAAGTGCGTGTCATTGCTCCCTCTGCCTGCGGTAGCATAGGCTTCCAGCCTGTGCCAGATGCGTGTCATTGCTCCCTCTGCCTGCGGTAGCATAGGCTTCCAGCCTGTGCCGGCTGCGTGTCATTGCTCCCTCTGCCTGCGGTAGCATAGGCTTCCAGCCTGTGCCGGATGCTCGTCATTGCTCCCTCTGCCTGCGGTAGCATAGGCTTCTAGCCTGTGCCGGATGCGTGTCATTGCTCCCCTTGCGTGCGGTAGCCCGCCATGGCAGATTCCCAGACAACGCGGGCCGGTACGTCCGCCGCCTCAGACAGCCGCCTCACGTCTTCGTACTCAGGCATGGCCTTGCGAACCGAGTCGCCCCACTCGGCGACCTTCACGCGGACGGTCCCGTACTCGGTTGTGACCGGGACCACACACCGGCCCATGCAGCGGCGGCCGGCTCGCCACATCCGTACACCCAGCGTGGTGGTTTCGGCGAACAGGATCGCAGCTAGTCGGTCGGCATCGTCAGGTCGGCAGACCACCGTCACCAGCGTTCCCGGCCTGTTCTTCTTCATCTGAACCGGCTGGGCCAGCACGTCGAGCGCACCGGCTGAGAACAGCCGGTCCATGACAACATCGTAGAACTGCGGAGACATATCGTCTATGTTGGTCTCGACAATCGCTACGTCGTCGTCGGATTGCGGCTGGGCTTCCTCGCCGACGATCACGCGGAGGAGATTCGGGCGGTCCGGAAACTCGCGCGTACCGGCGCCATACCCGACGGAGACCGGGGCCATGCGCGGGAGTACGCCGAACGACTCAGCGAGTGTCGTCAGAAGGGCGGCCCCAGTCGGCGTGACCAGTTCGCCCTCGATGCCCGCGCCGTAGACGGGGACCCCCCTCGTCAACTCAACAACGGCAGGCGGTGGAAGCGGGATGACACCGTGCATGCACTCCACAAAGCCGTGGCCCATTGGCAGCGGCGAGGCCACGACCTTGCCTACGCCCAACTCATGCAGCAGGGCGCATGTACCCACGATGTCCACGATCGCGTCCAGGGCGCCGACCTCGTGGAAGTGAAGCCGGTTGATGTCGGCGCGATGGACCCTGGCCTCAGCTTCGGCAAGCCGACGAAACACCCGCACGGCGGACTCGGCGACTTCGGCGTCGAGCCCGGCCCCGCCGATGATCTTCTCGATCTCGGGCAGATGTCGTCCCTGTCCGGCTTCGGGCGGCGCCGACACGCGCACGCGCAGTGACCCGATCCCGCTTCGGGTCACACTCTCCGCATCAAGGCGCCACTCGCCGATATCAAGTCCGGCGAGCATCTCGCGGAGCCGTTCGGGTGGGACACCGCAATGCATCAACGCCCCAAGGACCATGTCGCCGGCGGCGCCGGCGAAGCAATCGAAGTACGCTGTCCTGCTCACGTAGCCGGCTCCGTCCACTTCCCGAGCGCCACGACGCCCTCGCGCAGCGCGCCCTTGGGAACAAGGTCCGAGAGCACGCCTTCCTTCATGAAGCCCGCAGATCGGAACGCCGCGACCCGCAGCTCGTCTCCTTCGGGGACAAGAGCCAGTCCCTTGCCCGGTGGCAGCGGCAGCGCGGCAAGGGTCTGCTCCACCTTGTAGATGTGCAGAGGGTGGGCGAACGCATCAACCAGCCAGACGCCGGGCCACGCACGTCCACTCCCACCAAGCTGAAGCGGCGCATAGGTGGCGCAAGCGACGACGGCCCCGGTGGGGGTTACGGCCATGACGCCGTCAGCCAGGTTCTGGGAGCGCAGCTTCATGAACCGGCAGTACGGCCACTCCAGGTTCGCCAGGTCGCGCACGCCCCACTCCACGCTGCGCAAGCCGCTCTGGTCGGGTCTCGACGCAAGCGCTGCTGCGAGAGGCCAGTGTTCCCACGCTGCCGGCTCGATGTGGGCCGGCGCCTGGGCGAACCACGCCGTCTCGAAGTCCTCAACGGGCCGTACCGAGTACTGCATGAACCCGTCTCTGAGGGAGCGGAAGCCGAAGGACTCGTAGATGCGGTAGGGGACACTCTCGAAGCCTGTTCCGAGCAGCAGTAGCTGCCCGCCGCGCTCCCTGAAGTCGGCCATCTGTCGCTCCATGACCGCACGGCAAATCCCGCGTCGGCGGTGCGGCTCCTCGGTGAACACGTGCCCGAGGATGCCGACGCCGCTGCGCTCCACCGTCATGATGTTCGAGACAGGCCGGCCCGCCAGAGAGCCGAGGTACCAGCGCGTCTCGAGTGGATCGGCGGTCCCATCGAGAGCCGCCACCAGGTGCGACTCCCATGGCTCTCCTTTGTGACCGAGCAGGTGCAAAACCTCATCGCGTAGCGACTGCTCCGGTGCGGTCACGACGAGGACGTCGAGCACGTCGCCGTTCGAGAGCCTCAGGCTGTCGAGATGTCGCTGCATGGCGTCCCTACTCCAGATGGCTGAGGTTGGGCCAGATGTGATGAGGCCTCGCATCGGCAGGAGCGGCCTCGCACTCCTCGCGCGTGCTTACCCCGGTGAGCACGAGAGCGGTGATGGCGCCGACCCTCCTGCCGAGCGCGATATCCGTGTCGAGGCGGTCTCCGATCACGAGGCACTCGCCCGGGAGCGCGCCGACTGTGTCCAGAATGCAGTTCAGGGTGTAGGGCTCGGGCTTCCCGATGGTCTCAGGCTCGACGCCCGTGCACGTCGCGACGGCCGCGACGATGCTCCCGCCGCCGGGCAGCGTGCGTCCGCCGGCGTCCGGGTAAGTCGCGTCCCGGTTGGTGGCTATGAACCGAGCGCCGCCGCGCACCACTGCGCCGTGGGCCTGTGCCAGCTTGTCGTAGCTCAGCATACGATCCCACCCAACGACGACGAAGTCAACGCTGTCGCCCTCCGCGTACTCCACGACGCGAAGCCCGGCGTCGCTCAGTTCCTGACGCAGGCCGGCTTCGCCGATCATGACGACCGTGGCGCCGGGCCTATCCGCTGCGAGACGTATCGCCGTCGCGTGGGCGGATGTGACAATATCGTCCTGTGTTGACGGGATGCCGAAGCGGGCGAGCTTCTCCACGTAGGACTGACGCGACCTAGACGAGTTGTTGGTCAGGAAGAACACCGCGGCGCCGCTCCGTCGGCAGCGGGCTACCGCCTCAGCGGCCTGAGGCAGCGGCTCATCCATGGTCCAGAGCACACCGTCCATGTCGAAGACGGCCACGCGGCAGTTGGCGAGCACACCCATTCAGAGCCCCTCGGATCTGTCATGCACGGGATACTTCGCTCCTAGCGGTCCCGTTGGATGGTGTAGTCCGCTAGCTGGTCCAGCGCGCACCGGTAGCGCGATAACGGGATCGCGCCGAGAGCCTCCTTGGCTCTCGCAACATGCCCACGGGCCGCGGCGGCCGTGCCCTCGAACGCTCCCAGCAAGTCCAGCGTGCGTACTACGACCGGTATGGCGGCATCCTGCAGCGAGGAGTTTCCAAATGCGGCAAGCAGCATGTCACGCTTGCCGTCTCGCGTTGCGCGCAACCCCAGCAGCAATGGGAGCGTGGCTCGGCCCTCGCGCAGGTCACTACCGACCTGCTTGCCCGTGATGGCGGGATCGCCGGTGTAGTCGAGGAGGTCGTCCGTGAGCTGGAATGCCAGCCCGAGGTGAAGACCGTATCTGGCGAGCGCCTCCTCCTGCTCCTTGGCTGCGCTTGCGAGGATCGCGCCGCAACGGCAGCACCCCTGGATGAACGTCGCCGTCTTCTTTCGGATCAGCTCGTAGTAGGCCTCCTCCGCGAGCGCAGCATCACCGGTCGCGACCATCTGCTGGACCTCTCCCTCGCTCATCTCGACGGTTACGTCGGCGACCGTGCGCACCAGGCGCATGTTCCGCTCGTGCGCCAGCATGCGGACGGCGCGAGCAAGCAGAAAGTCGCCCGTCAGAACCGCGACGCCGTTGCCGAATACGGCGTTGGCGGTGGCCGCGCCGCGCCGGACCCACGTGCTGTCCACCACATCGTCGTGTACAAGCGTCGCTGTGTGCACGAGTTCCAGGGCGGTGGCTACCGCCACGAGTCGGTCCGTGTCGGCCTCGGCGTTGACCGCGCGCGCCGATAGGGCGACGCATGCCGGGCGGAAGCGCTTGCCGCCGGCCAGCAGGACATGCTGTCCCACCGCATCCACCTGATGGACTTCGGACGATGCTGCGGCGCGCAGCTCTTCCTCGATCCGTTGCAGGTCGGCTCTGATGACGTCAAGCTGCATCGGCGCGTTCTCCGAGCGGAGGGCCGGGAACCCGTCTCAGATGCACGATCGGATCCCTCTGTGAACGCACACCCCACCGAAGTGGAGCGCGGAGGTGCGCACGTCGCTCAGGCCGGCGGCGGCCATGGTCGCGCGCACCTCTTCTGGACGAGCGAAGCCCTCGATGGATGTGGCCAGGTAGTCGTAGGCGGCTCTGCTGGATAGGACGCCGCCGAGCGCCGGCACGACGGTCCTCTCGTACAGCCGCACCACGGATCGTCGAACGCGATCGCTTGGCAACGCAAACTCCAGACAAACTACCCGTCCGCCGGGACGAACCACTCGCGCCATCTCGCGGAAGACCTGTGCGGGAGCAGCCACGTTGCGGATTCCGAACCCGATCGTGGCGACATCGAAGGTCGCGGCGCCGAACGGCAGGGCATGGGCGTCGGCGGCGGCGAAGCGCAGCGCGGCGCCGCTGGAGATCGGGCCCTTCCGACGCGCGAGATCGAGCATCGGCTCACAGAAGTCCAGGCACCAGACTACGCCCTTCGGGCCGGCGCGACCGGCCAGCTCACGTGCGAAGTCCCCGGTGCCGCAGCATAGATCGAGAACACGACCGCCTTCCGGCACGTCTGCCAGGCCCGCGGCATGCCGGCGCCACGCATGATGCCGCGACAGGCTGAGCACCGAGTTCAGCAGATCGTACCGCGGGGCGATCGCCGCGAACATGCGCTGCACGGCGTTCGGGTCAGGATTGTGGGCTGTTGGTGTGTGGGTCAAGGCATTGACGCCGGGCGCCGATCGGCGGGCAACCGGAACATAGTATTGTGATCGTCGGAGCGCGCGAGTGTCAATGGCGCACCCGTAGTCGAGGCGCGGCACGGCGCAGAGACTGCTGCGCGGCCAGTGCTGACAGGGTATACCTATCCTGACCGACGCACGGATGTGAGGCCGTGGTCACGCTGGGGCAGGCGGAACAGGGAGTGCCGCCCCAGACGCGACGGCGCCCCGTGTGGCGGCGATCACGAAGCAAGGGAGATACGTATGAGCAAGTACCTCGCCATCGCTGCCGGCGTTCTGGCGGTTGGCGCGGCGTCCGCAGCGCCGGCCGAGCGCCTCATGGCTGCCGGAGGAGCCGGCAGCGCTCGAGCGCAGTCCGGACCGCCCGTGATGCCGGTGACCATGAGCCTGCGCGGCGGAGTCATGGTCGCCCCTCGGAGCGCCGGCCTGGCCGGCATTGACATGGCGGTTCCGAGCGTTAGCTTGATGGACGGCTGGGAGGGCCGTCTGGACGTGGACGTGATCTTCAAGGCGAACTTCTCCGAGATCAGCACCGTCGTACCGGTTACGTTCTCGCAGGTCCACTACATGCAGGACGTTTCGGGCCATTCCGTGTACTACGGGGCCGGCGCGGGCGCGCTCCTCGGCGGCAAGGCGAAGCTGGTCGGCAAGGGGCTCCTCGGCATGGAGCTCAGCCCACGGCTGGGAGTAGAGGGCAACCTGCTGGTCACCAGCGACAAGACCATGGTGACCCTGGTGGGCAGGCTGCACCTCTAGGCCCGCATCAGGCGAACGTCATCAGGGCGGCCCATTGGGCCGCCCTTCTGTTTGCGGGCAACCGGGCGTCGGCGCTGACGGAGCAGCGACCTCGGGGTCAGGGACCCGCCACTGGTCTGCACGGACCGGACTCTCGTCCGGAGGAGGAAGCGATCCCAGGCGTACGAGGTGCTCACGCAGCGCCTGCGTGCCGATGATTGCGGTCAGCGCGGGCGCAACCAGCATCAGACCAATGCCGGAGACGACGAGCGGCCCGGACAGCGCGATGACGAGTGCGGCCAGCCCTGCGGCGTACACCGGGGACGCTGCGAACAGAATAGCGCCGTTCCGGAAGACCGCTCGCAAGGACGGGCCACGCTCCCCTTCCGAGGGGATGAGGCCGGCCTGAGCGCTGACCATGAGAGGCCAGTGGTACAGGCAGTTGACCAGCCACATGGCCAGTGCGTACCCGAAGAGTGCGGCAAGGATGGTACCGGCGTGCGAGCGCCACCTGAGGTAGAACCAGATGTTGAGCAGGCAGGCCATCGGAACGGCCGCTTGTATGGCCCCGAGCCCGATCCACTGCGCCAGATCCCGACGATTCGCGGGAAGCAGCCTCGCCAGAGCAGGTTCGTCGCGGTGAACGATCGCGTGGGCGGCCCTGTGGAGCCCACCAGTCGTGAACGCCGTGACGAGCGCCACAAGCAGCACACCCGGGATGACACGCAGCGCGCGCGGCGCTGACGGAGCAGCCCCTTGCATGGCCAAGGCTCCGGCCATGCCGAGCGATCCTGCGACTGCCGCGACCGCGTAGGCGCTCATCGCACACGCAAGCCCGAGATGGTCCCACCACGCCGCGACCGCGCGCCTCAGTGTCCGCCAGATGCTGAGCGCGCGCGCGGCGTCCGATGCGACCGTTGGCGCAGGCGCGGGTCCCCGTCGGCTCACAGCGTCGGACCGAGGTCCCACGGGGCGAACGAGTGGTCGCCGAGCCCTTGCGCCTCGCCGAGGGTACGCCGACCGGAGGCGACCGCAACAATGGAGTCTGCCAACTCCCATGCCGTTGCCGCCAGGTCGGAGCCTGTGAGCAGAACGCCCGCGTCGAAGTCCATGTCGCCGCGCATCCTCTCGTACAGAGCGGTGGTCGAGGCGATCTTGACGATCGGCGTCAACCCGGCGGCCAGGCACGACCCCCGGCCTGTGGTGAAGGCAATGACCGAGCAGCCGCCCGCGATCAGGCCCGTGACAGACACGTCGTCCATCCCGGGAGTGTCCATGAACGACAGCCCCTTCGAGGTGACCGGTTGCGCATAGGCGAGGACCGCCTCCAGCGGCGCGCTGCCCCCCTTGGAGACGGCTCCGAGCGCCTTCTCGTAGACCGTGGTGATCCCGCCATCCTTGTTGCCGGGGGCAGGGTTGTTGTCAATCGTGGCGCCGTGCGCCGCGGTGTAGCGTTCCCACCACGACATAACAGCGCGAAGGCCGTCGGCCACATCAGGGGTGCGTGCGCGGCCGATCAGCAGGTGCTCGGCGCCATAGGTCTCGGGGCTCTCGCCGAGGACCCAGGCAACGCCGTGCTGCATCAGCAGGTCACCGGCCCGTCCGAGCAACGGATTGGCCGTGATGCCCGAATGGGCGTCGGACCCGCCGCACTCGGTGCCGACCACCAGCTCCGACAGGGGTAACGAAGTTCGTCGGCACGTGTCGGCGGCTGCCAGAAGCTCGGAGGCCGCGTCCAGCCCCGCTCGGATGGCCGGAGCGGTGCCGCCGCTCTCCTGAATGGCGATCACGCGACATGGCACTTTGTGCGCCACGCACGCCTGGCTGATCACATCAGTACGCATCACCTCGCACCCGAGGCCGACGACAAGCACCCCCGCGACGTTAGGGTGCGCCGCGACGCCCTCAAGGCATCGCTTGAGCGCCTCGTACGTCGGTCCGCCTGCCGGCATGCCGCATCCGCCGGCGTGAGTGATTGGGCAGACGCCGTCCACGTGCGGGTAGTTGCGCAGCATCTCTGATCGCGCCAGGCGCGCGATTGCCAGCGACACGTCCGCAGAGCAGTTGACCGTGGATATGACCGCAACGTGGTTGCGCGTGCCGGCCCGTCGTCCTTCTCGGCGGTACCCGCTGAAGGAAGGGGCTGCGAGTTCCGCCTGCCGCTGCAACGCGGGCACATCCGCGGCCAGCGCCGGTCCCAGCGCACCGGCCTCCAGGTTATGGGTATGAACCAACCCGCCTTCGGGAATCGGCGCCGTGGCGTGCCCGATCGGATAACCGTACTTGCGGACGGTGGCGCCTGCACACAGCGGGCGAAGGGCCAGTTTGTGGCCCGGCGGTACGGGGTCAGCAACCGTGACGCGTTGACCTCCGACGGCCAGTTGCTCGCCGGGCTGGAGCGCAACGAGAGCCACCGCGACGTCGTCCTGCGGCGCGAGCAGCATCAAGCGTCGACTCGGTCCGTCGTGACGCGTTTGACTCTGGGGCATGGCGGAAGTATACTCTGCCCTGCGCCGGCCCGGCCGCGGTACCGCGGGCGGGCCGATGGTCGCGAAGCGGTCCGCACGGTTTCCGTCCCCACTGCGGGGCGTACGTGTACGCCGCGGGCGGCCTTGCATCATTGTGAGATCAATGCAGGCCTGCCGGGTCTCGGTCCACCGCACCGAGGTCCGGTGGACCTTCTGACTGGTAGGGATGTAGACATGCGTTCGCTGTGGCGGGCTATAGGGCTGGGACGTCCGGTGGCAGAGCAGGCCGGGCGCCCGATCGGGATCCGTCGCCCGTATCGGGCTCCCGTTCACCCTCTGCGCCTCTTGTTGTTTGGCCGGCCCATTCCAACCGAGCACCAAGAGCGCACGTTGCTGCCCAAGGTGATCGCCTTGCCCGTGTTCGCTTCGGACGCGATCTCGTCGAGTGTCTACGCCAGCCAGCAGATCCTGCTGGTGCTGGGTGCTGCGGGGCTGTGGTCCCTCACACATGCGGAAACGTACGGCAGGCTGACACTGACCGTTACGATTGCGATCGCCGCGCTTCTGGCGATCGTGGTCGCGTCTTACTGGCAGACCATCCAGGCATACCCCAACGGCGGCGGCTCCTACATCGTCACGACCGAGAACCTTGGCCGCGGAGCGGGCATGGTTGCTGGGGCTGCGCTGCTCACCGACTACGTGCTCACCGTTGCGGTCTCTATAGCGGCAGGCGTCCAGAACCTGCTTGCGACGCCACTTCTGATGGGGCTCGCGCCTCACACGGTCGCGGTCTGCGTGTTCTTCATTGCTGCGCTTACGTACGCGAACCTCCGTGGTCTGAAGGAGAGCGGGAAGTTGTTCGCCGTCCCGAGCTACTTCTTCGTGCTGATGGCTCTGATAATGCTGACACTGGGCGCGATCGGACCGTCCATCGGGTGGGGGGTCCATAGGGAGACCGTCAACCAGACGATCCCGGACTTCGCGAGGCGACCTCCCGTTGACCTGGCGGGACTCGGCATGTTCTTCCTCCTGCTCAAGGCGTTCGCGAATGGATGCGCCGCGCTCACGGGGACGGAGGCCATCAGCGACACGGTTCCGGCATTCCAGGAGCCACGCTCGCGCAACGCGGGGATCACGTTGGTCTGGATGGCTGCGCTGCTTACGACGCTGTTTCTTGGCGTTTCCTATCTCAGCGCGAAGTTCCACGTCGTCTACTGGGAGGCCGGGCTCAGGAGGGCGATGCCGGTCATTGATCAACTCTCGGGGGCCGTGTTCGGCAAGGAAGGGCACTGGTTCCGCGTCGGTCTCTACTACGCCATGCAGTTCTCGACCGCATGCATCCTGGTTCTGGCTGCCAATACCAGCTTCGCGGGCTTCCCAACGCTTGCTTCGATCATGTCGAGAGATCGCATCCTGCCAAGACAGCTTGCGAACCGGGGCGACAAGCTCGTCTACTCCAACGGGATCGTGGTGCTGGGCCTGTGCGCTGCGGGACTCGTTGCGGCCTTTCACGGGAGCGTCGAGGGCCTGATCCCGCTCTACGCTATCGGCGTGTTCACCGCATTCACGCTCTCTCAGTTTGGTATGGTGAAGCACTGGCGGGCGGAACGCGGTCAGCGCTGGCGCATCAAGGCCGCCATCAACGCACTCGGCTCGTGTACAACGGGCGTCGTGCTCGTCGTGATCGCAGTCGAGAAGGCCCCCGACGGTGCCTGGATCGTCCTAGTCGTCGGGGCGTCGTTGGTCCTGCTCTTTAGGGGCATTCTGAGGCACTACGATCGCTGCAGGCGGGATCTCTCGATCGCCAACTGGAGGCCGGACACCAAGCCTACGACCAACACGGTGCTGCTTCTCCTTCCGTCGCTCCACCGGGGGGTGTTCCCCGCATTGCGCTATGCGCGAACCCTGTCGGCAGACTGCCGAGCGATTCACGTGGAGGACAATCCCGACGACACTCCCCGGCTGGTTCGCGAGTGGGAAAGATACGTCGGGGAGGAGATCCCGCTGGTGATCCTGCCGTCTCCCTATCGGTCGCTGATCGGCCCGCTTGTCACGTACCTGCAAGAGGTCCGCAGAGAGCGGGAGGACCATATGGTGACTGTGGTCGTACCCGAGCTGAGCCCGGGCAAGTGGTACCATGCGGCACTCCACAACGCCAACGGCTTCCTGGTGAAGTACTACCTGGGCCACCTTCCGGGCGTGGTAGTCAGCAACTTCCGCTACCACCTTGGGGCGATCGGTGAGAGTGATGGCGCCGCAGTCGGGGTAACCGACGACGCGGTAGTCCAGGGGGCGGCGAGTGAATGTCCGCCTGAGGCGGGGAAGGCGGCACCTCATTGATAGTCTACACGAGGGACGACACGGTAAGGCTCTCAGGCGCCCTGACTCGGAACCAGTGGCCAACGATCAAGGCGGCGGCACGCGTCCTGATGAAGGAGCATCCTGAGGGAATACTCATAGACGCCGGGGAGTTGACGACGGTCACGCAGGACGGCGCCCGGACATTCCTGGACGCCGCTCGCGACATCGAATCGGCCGGAGCGCGCATGGTGGTGTGCAACCTGCCGCCCACGGCACTCGAGGTGGTAAAGAGCGTTCCCGGCGTACGCTCTCAGCTTGCCTACTCCATGTCCGTGGACGCCGCCCGAGGATCGCTCCGATCTGCCGGAATGTGCTCGCACGAACTGCCCGCGAACGCGGTGATAGTCCCGCTCCTGCCCGGTGTCGATCTCAGGCGGGCTGTCGAGCTGGCTGTCGTCGTTGGGCGATCTCGCGGACTGGCTGTGGGCATGCTAGGGCTGATCACCGTGCCTCGCGAACTGCCGGTTGGATCCCCGATGCCGGCGCAGGAGTCGGAGCTCCAATCGCTGCTGGCCGAATCCACCGCGATGGCGGTTGCGCACGGGGCTCACTGCGCGGTGCATATCTCGCGCGTCCGAGACTCCGGCGAAGGACTACTGAGCGCCCTGTCCGATCGGAAAGCCTCGGTGGTCGTACTGGCCTTGGGCGAGCGGCACGCAGAGCAGGACCTGCTGTCCGACGTCGCGAACGAGTTGCTGCGCAAGGCTCCGTGCGAGGTGCTCATCTCCCGCGGCGCGGATGCGTCCGGCGATGGAGGTCGAAGGTAGCGATGAACGTGATCATACTGGGTTGCGGTCGCGTCGGCTCGACGCTGGCGAGGAGGCTCTACCACGACGGCCACGGTGTGACCGTGATTGACCTCGCCGGCGAGGCGTTCAGGCGGCTGGGTACGAAGTACCGCGGTCAGCGTGTGGTGGGCAACGGCCTGGACCAGGACGTGCTGAAGCGCGCCGGGATCGAGAGCTGTGACGTCTTCATCTCGGTGACCCAGGGGGACAACCGCAACATCATGACTGCGCAGATCGCGCGCGAGGTGTTCAAGGTGCCAAAGGTCGTCACGCGCATCAACGATCCCATCCGCGCCGACGCGTACCGCCAGCTTGGGCTGATCACGATCTGCGCCCCGACGATCATCTCGGGTCTGATCCGCGACTTCCTGACGGATGGGCGGTGGGCCATCGAGCAGGACTACAATCGCGACTACATCGCGATGAGCATCTAGGCGGATCGGCGAGGACGATGGGCGCGCCGCGCCGGCGGAGCAGCACCCGCCATGGGCGCTGAGCAGCAGTCGCCGCGCGGCTGTAGGGGAGGCGTATTGTGTACATCGTGATCGTGGGCGGCGGGAACGTTGGCTACTATCTGGCCAAGGCGCTCGCGTCGTCTTCGCATGAGATACTGCTGATGGAGAAGGACCGACAGGTCCACCGCATGGTAGCAGACGAGCTGGGTGAGATCGCGGTGCAGGGGGATGGCTGCGAGGTACGCCTGCTGGAGGAAGCGGGCGTGGCGCGAGCGGATGTGGTCGTGGCTGCAACGGGAGACGACGCAGACAACATGGTGATATGCCAGATGGCGAAGCGCATGTTCAACGTTCCGCGCACGATCGCCCGCGTCAACAACCCCCACAACGAAGACCTGTTCCATCGAATGGGCATCGACACCACGGTGAGTTCCACCAAGATCATCTACAACCTGATCGAGCAGGAGATCCATGCCGGAGAGGTCATTCCGCTGGCGGCCCTGAAGCGTGGGCGACTTGAGATCGTTGACATTGACATCACCGACCGGTCGCCGGTGCTCGGCACCCCGGTGCAGGAGGCTCCGCTACCGTCGGAGGCTCTGATCGTCTGCATTGTCCGCCACGATCACGCCATGCTCCCGCGCGGAGACACGCGGTTCGAGGTTGGCGATGCGGTGATCGCACTGGTTCGGGCCGAGCTTGAGCCGGATCTGCGCGCCGTGTTCGCCGAAGACGCGCCGTAGGCGGGACAATGCGCGCCGGGACCTACGGTGTTGTCTGCGGGGTGGCGGCGCTGGGGCTCGTCGGTTCCCTGGTTGCAGCTTGGGCGCGACAGGACGCGCTGGCCGAGGAGAAGAGCGTTCGCCGTGCTGCGTTTGCCTACTACTCCGGTCTGCTTCTCGGCGACGCTGAGCAGTGCTTGGGAGCCTCGTATCCGCCCCTCGTCTCGATCAGAGACGGCAAGATGCGGGTTCGCGACGAGAAGGCGCTTCGCGCGCTAGTCTCCGATGTCGCCAAACGAACCGGGGCCCCTCAGATGCACAAGGATGACCGGTCGCGAATGGCGACGCGCATGCTGCAGGTGTTCGATGACGCTGATGTCCGATTCCTGGGCGCGAGTACCGCTACGGTCGTGTTCGTGGTCCGGCCACGGACCACCGATGCATCCGGCGACCACCTGGGCGAGTTGGTGCTCGGCAAAGGCGACGGGAAGTGGCGCGTGGTCGCCGAGGTTACCGACAGCAAGCCGGCTCCGCCGTTGCCGGATCCGACGGAGCCGCCGCCCGGCTAACGCTTACCGAAAGAGCGAACGCTGCAGCGCGGCTCCGCCGCGATCCAGGAGCTCCCGGAGCGCCCACCCACCATCCAGCTTCCAGCGCCCGGCGACCTTGCACATCTCGATGGTGACCTCGTCGGCGCTGCTGCTCTCGGCGCCCTCCAGCCGGGTGATGAGCATGGTCCGTATGGTGGCCGTATCGTCTCCGCCGGTGACCTTGCCCAGGCGGTAGTCCTCGAGGCGCGGTATCAGTCCGCCGGCCCGTTGGGCAAGCTCGCCGAGAGCCTGCGCCGATGGGACGATCAGCCTCATGGGGGCGGGCAGATCAAGACGGCTGTAGGCGACCGCGTAGTCCTTGCTTCGAGCCGCATCGAGGAACTCGGCCAGCGCGTACTGGGGCGTGGTCGGGTAGTAGACGTACCGCCAGTATCCGAAGCCGGCCGCAGCCGCCGCTATCGCGAGGACCAGCAGGATCGCGCCGCATCGCCCGGCCCGGCCAGCGGTGGGTGACGGGTGTTCGTTCTGGTTGTCGACGCTCAAGTCCCCTCCTCCCGTGATCCGCTTCCGTGTGGCGAAGAGCTGTCCTCCCTCTGATCGGAGCCGGCCCCATCGGCCGCCGGCCACGGTCCTTCGATGCGGGTAACGAGGACCTTCTGGAGGCGTCGCCCGTCCGTCGCCTCGACCGTGAAACGGAGGCCATTCCAGGACGTCTCCTCCCCTCGTTCCGGCTGGTGTCCGAGCAAGCCGAACACGAATCCTCCCAGGGTGTCTGCCTCTTCGGTCGGTATATCCGTGCCCATGCGCTCGTTGAAATCGCCGAGCGGCATGCGGCCATCGGCAAGCGACGTTCGTGCGTCAACCTGCGACATCTCAGGCTCTTCCAGATCGTACTCATCCTGGATGTCCCCCACGATCTCCTCGAGGATGTCCTCTATGCTGACGATGCCGGTCACGGTACCGTACTCGTCTCGGACGATCGCAAGGTGGCTCTTGTGTCCTCGAAAGTCCGCAAGCAGATCGTCTACGCGCTTATTCTCCGGGATGAAATAGGGGGGCCTCATGTATTCCCGAACCGACCCGATGCCCGGCTCGGCTATATGGTCTATCACGTCCTTGACGTGTACGACGCCCACGATCTGATCGAGGTCATGCTCGAAGACAGGTAGGCGCGAATGCCCCGAGAGCTTCACGGCGTCTATCAGGTCACCTAGAGAGGCGTCGGCCGACACCG
>Ga0172368_10005350_pt1 | contig 14373 bp, 10 predicted proteins | sample Lak11m_FD_114540 | JGI IMG/M metagenome (GOLD analysis project Ga0172368, IMG submission 114540) | Freshwater microbial communities from Kabuno Bay, South-Kivu, Congo - kab_022012_11m | ecosystem: Environmental > Aquatic > Freshwater > Lake | place: Democratic Republic of the Congo: South-Kivu...
CCCCCGGCCTGGATTGGTTTGGCTTCCCGCTGCGCCCGCGCCTGACCGAGCGCTACCACCTGCCGGTGGTGGTCGAAAATGACGTCAACCTGGCCGCGCTGGGCGAACTGTGGTTTGGCCCGGGCGTCGATGAAGATAACCTGGTCCTGATCGCGATTGGCACCGGCATCGGGGCCGGGATCATCATCGACGGGATGGTCTACACCGGCGCGCATTTCATGGCCGGCGAAGTCGGCTATTTCCTGCCCGAGCGCTCCGGCCTGGGCCAGGCTTACCCCGGTTTCGGTGCGTTTGAACTGCTCGCCTCCGGCACCGGCCTGGCCGCGCGCGCCAGGGCGTGGCTGCAGCAAAACCCAGGCGCTCATTCGCTCAGTCCAGACCAGGTGGACGGCCTGACCACCGAGCAAGTCTTCGCCGCCGCCCGCCAGGGCCAGGCCTGGACCCTGCCCTTCCTGGCCGATATGGTCGACTATCTGGCCCAGGCCATCGCCGCCATCCAGCAAACCGTCGACCCCGCTCTGATCCTGCTCGGCGGCGGGGTGGCGCGCTCGGCCGACCTGCTGATCGAGCCGGTCCTGGCCCGCCTGCGCGGCGCCATCCCAATCCTGCCGCGCCTGGAGCCCGCGCGCCTGGGCTATCGCGCCGCCGTGATGGGCGCGATCGTCCAGCTGCTGCGCGCCACCTCCAACTATTATCTGCTGCACAAATACGACTGAACAGCCCGTCTGCTTGAAATGTGTTCATCCAGGATTGAAAACCAATGGCTAACCCTCACTCCTTGAAAATCACCCTGATTGGCGCCGGCAGCGTTTCCTTTGCCCCGGCCACGATCCGCGATATCCTGCTCAACCAGGCCATCACCTCGGTCCCGCTCGAAATCTGCCTGATGGACCTGCTGGCCGAACCGCTGACGGTCAGCCAGGCCTATGCGCGCGCCGCCGCCGCCCAGCTTGGCTGCGCGCCCGTGATCAGCGCTACCACCCACCTGGAAAAGGCGCTGGAAGGCGCGGATTTTGTGATCACCGCCATCGAAAAAGAGCGCTATTTCTACTGGTCGCAGGATTTCCACATCCCGCGTAAATACGGCTCCAGCCAGATCTACGGCGAAAACGGCGGGCCAGGCGGGATGTTCCACACCCTGCGCAACCTGCCGCCCATGCTCGAGATCGCGCGCGCCATGGAGCGCCTTTGCCCGCGGGCCTGGCTGATCAATTACACCAACCCCGAGGCCAAGCTGGTCGAGGCGGTCAGCAAGCTGACCTCGATCCGCTGCGTCGGGCTGTGTCACGGCATCGGGATGGGCCTGGAACAGCTCGCCGCCTTCCTGCAGATTCCCGAGGATGAGCTGGATGTGACCGCCTGCGGTCTCAACCACTTCGGCTGGTTCCAGAGCATCCGCCGCAAAGCGAGCGGCGAGGACCTTTACCCGCTGCTCAAGCAGAAAGAGCGCGAAGCTGACTGGCTGGCCAGCTGGGATGAACTCGCGCTCTCGCGCATCATGCTGCGCGTGTACGGCCTCTACCCCTACCCCGGCGCCAACCACATCGGCGAATACATCCGCTGGAGCGAGGCTTTCCTGGCCGGGGCGGCGATGCAGTACTTCTACGACCCGCTGACTGAGCGGCCCTGGCAGGGCGGCAAAATCCCCGAGTTTGTCTACTCGGCCGCCCACCTGAGCGAGCGGCCGCTGTTTGCCCCGCCCGCCTCTGATACCGGCTACCAGGCCAACTTCACCCTCGCCCAGGCCGATCTGCGCCCCTCGCATGAGGTCGGTGTGCCGATCATCGAGGCGATTGCCTTTGACCGCCCGCGCGAACTGCTGGCGGTCAACCTGCCCAACCGCAGCTGCATCCCCGGCTTGCCCGAGCAGATGGTCGTCGAGCTGCCCGCGCGCGCCGACGGCGCCGGTCTCCACCCGCGCCAGATGGAGCCGCTGCCCACCGCGATCACCGAGATGATCCGCCTGCAGGGCGCGATCCACAGCCTGATCATCGAAGCCTATCTCGAGCAGTCGCGCAATAAACTGCTCCAGGCCGTCCTGCTCGACCCGACCACCGGCCCGTACCGCAACATGGTTCAGATGATCGACGAGATGTGCGCGCTGCAAAAAGATATCTTGCCCCCGCTGCGCTGGTGAATCACCCGCACCCCGTACTTTCAGGAGAGATTTTATGACCCAGATCACCGTCATCGGCGCCGGCAGCGCCAGTTTTGGCCTCAACACGCTCGGCTCGCTGATGCGCTCGCCCAAACTGCGCGGCAGCCACATCGCCCTGGTCGACCGCAACCCCGACGCGCTGGCCAATATGTACCGCCTGGCCGAACGCCTCAACCGCGACTGGGACGCGCGGATGACGCTCAGCTCGCACACCCACCACAAGCAAGGGCTGGAAGGCGCGTCCTTCGTTGTCTCGGCGATCGAAGTGCCCCCGCGCGAACAGCTGTGGCGGATGGACTATGACATCACCCTGCGCCACGGCGTGCGCCAGCCCTACGCCGAAAACGGCGGGCCAGGCGGCTTTTTCCACGCGGCGCGCAACATCGCGCCCGTGCTAGAGATCGCCCACGACATGGAACAGATCTGTCCGGAGGCCTGGTTTATCAACTTCTCCAACCCGATGGTGCGCATTTGCGACGCGATCAACCGCTACAGCAAGATCAGGGTGATCGGGCTGTGCCACCAGATCCACGCCGGCTACGGCATGGTCGGGTTTCTGCTGGCCGACCAGCTGGGCATCGAGGTTCCCGAAGGCGAATTCAGCACGCATGCCGACCCGCGCTTCTGGGGCAAGCTGGCCCACATCGCCGAGCAGGCCGAACAGCGGATCGACATCAAGGCCGCGGGCCTCAATCACTTCACCTGGATGGTCGATGTGCGCGACCGGCGCAGCGGCCAGGACCTCTACCCCGCCGTGCGCGCGGCCTGGGCCAAGGCTGCGCCGAATATCGAGCCGCTGACCAAACGCGTCTTTGACGCCTTCGGCTTGATGCCGATCCCCGGCGATGAGCACCTGTGCGAATACCTGCCCTGGGTCTCCGACCCGACCACCAAACCCTGGGAAAAATACGACCTGAGCCTGTATGACTGGGACGAGCGCGCGCGCGACCGCACCACCGGCCACGCCGAAATCGCCCTGATGGGCCAGGGCCAGCTGCCAGTCGATGAACTGAAAGAGACCAACAGCGAAGGCGCCCTGGAAGTGATCGAAAACCTGTCCGGCGCGGGCAACGAATACCACCTGGCTGCCAACGTGCCCAACATCGGCCAGATCAGCAACCTGCCGCTGGGCGCAATGGTCGAGACCCCGGTCGTGCTGTCGGGAATGGGCGTGCAGCCGGTCGCCGTGGGCGCGCTGCCCGATGGCGTCGCCGAGGTCTGCCGCCGCGAGCTGGCCGTGGTCAAGCTGTGCGTCGATTCGGCCGTGCATGGCGACCGCCAGCTGGCCCTGCAGGCCCTGCTGCTCGACCCGGTTATCACCGACCTGGACGTGGCGCGCGCCATCCTGGATGACTACCTGACCACCTACAAAACATACCTGCCGCAGTACTGGAAATAAACCCAACGCCCATGCCCATTCATTCCTCTTCGCCCGGCTTCATGCGCGGCTTTTTGCGCCTGTTCCTGCCCATGGCCACCCAAAACCTGTTCTTCAACCTGATCGGCCTGATCGATATGATGATGATCGGCCAGATGGGCGATGTGCCGGTGGCGGCGGTGGGTATGGCCGCTCAGTTTTACTTTCTGCTCAACCTGACCCTGTTTGGCATCGCCAGCGGCGCGGCCGTGTTCGCGGCGCAGTACTGGGGCGGCAAAGACCTGGCCAGCCTGCGCCGCGTGCTGGGCATGTGCCTGATCGGCGGGGTCAGCGCAGCCCTCGGCTTCAGCCTGGTAGCCCTGCTGGCGCCTGGCTGGGTGATCAGCCTCTACACCCAGGATCCGGCCGTGGCCGACCAGGGCGTCGCCTACCTGCACATCATTGGCTGGAGCTACGTCTTCACCGCCGTGACAATTTCATTCGTCAGCATGCTGCGCGCCACCGGCAATACGCGCCTGCCGATGCTGGTCTCGGTCGGCTTCCTGTGCTGCAACGTGCTGCTCAATTACAGCCTGATCTTTGGCAAATTTGGCCTGCCTGAGATGGGCATCCGCGGAGCGGCGACCGGCACCGCCCTGATGCGCACGCTGGAATGCCTGATCTTCCTGCTGATCCTCTACTTGAGCCGCTCGCCGGTGGCCGGGTCGCTGCGCGAACTGTTCCACATCGACCGCCAGTTTATCGGGCACCACGTGAAACTGATCTTCATCATCTTTATTAACGAGTTCGTCTGGGCCCTGGGCGTAAACGTCTACAACGCCATCATCGCCCGCGCCGGCACGGCCACCTACGCCGCCTACAGCGTGACCGCCTCGATCGTCGGCCTGGGCTTGTTCTACACCATGGCCTGCGCGATGACCTCCAGCATCCTGGTCGGGCATGCGATTGGCGCGGGCAAGCCCGAAGACGCCTACCAGATCGGCGGCAAAATTCTCAACATCAGCTTCGTGGGCGCGGCGCTGATCGGTTTGCTGTTGATTTTCGCGCGTGTGCCACTGCTTGATCTGTACCAGGTCTCGCCCGAGGCGCGCGCCAGCGCTACTGCCATGCTGCTGGTCGCCGGGCTGACCATGGGCCTGCGCGGTCTGGACGCCATGTTTGTGGTCGGAATCCTGCGCAGCGGCGGCGACACACGCTTCTCCGCCCTGCTCGATGTCGGCTCAATCTGGCTGGCCGGCATCCCCGCCCTGGCCCTGATGGTCTTCGTGCTGCGCGCCCCGGTCGAATGGATCTATTTCGCCGTCGTGCTGGAAAGCCTGGTCAAAGGCGTCATCGGTCTCGCGCGCTTTTTCTCGCGGCGCTGGATTCGCAACATCACCGCCAGCCCCGCGTCCGCTTAATGAATTTTTATCGCTGAGCCTTGCCGGGCTGCCGCGTCTCCATGAAAACATAAAAACCGGCGATGGTGAGCAGCATCGCCACCAACCCACCCAAAAAGAGGTACGTGCCCGCCGAACCCGGGTTGAAGTCGCCCCAGGCGCGCAGCGCCGCGAGCAGGATGATCAAGATCGAAAAAGCCTGCGCCTGCAGGATGACGCGCGCCGCGGACCAGCGCGCGTCGAAGGCAATCCCCAATCCCACCAGCCCCGGCAGGGCAAACATCGCCCCAACCACGCGCGCCGTCAGCGGGGTCAGCGCCCAAGGCCACAGCGCCGCGGTCAGCGCGGGCGAAAAGAACAAAAACAGGCTGACCGGCAGGGTCAGCGCGCCGAACAAGCCCATAATAACCCGCACCGGAAAAGCGATTTGCGCTTCGCCTGGCGCAGGCCGCTGCGGGTCGCGCGAGCGGTTGAGCAGCCAGGCCGCCAGGACCAAAAAAGGCGTGGTGAAGTACAGCCCTGCCCAGGCCCAGAAAGAGATATGGGCATGGTTGAAACGCTCCCAGTGCAGCAGCGTGGCGGCGCCGAGCAGCGAAGCGAAGGCCAGCACCGGTAAAAAGCCCACCTTGACCGTGTGCCATTGGCGCGCCCTGGCCACCTGCGCAAAAAAGACGATCCCGCCCATGTAGGCCGCCGCCAGCATCATCGGCGTCATGGCGGGTTTGATCGTCCAGGCAAAAGTTTTATCGGTATCGTTCGGCCAGATGAACAAGAGACCAGCTGCGACCACCAGGAACGGAATCACAACGATCGCCAGCCAGCGCGTGGCCGGTAAAACTGCGTCATCGCCTGCTCCAGCTGCCTGAACGGGTAACTGCGGGTTCTGTTTCACCTCGGCTCCTCTCCATTCCGCCCAATAAAAAAGACTTTATCGTATCATCTCAAAAAGTAGGGGCGTTGTGTGTGCATTTAGCGCGAAGCGCCAAATTCACACACAACTTCCCCCCTTTTTCTGAGATGATAGACTTTATTTACCAAATAACACCGAATATTATACATAACAAAGCCGCGGCACGCTCACCCTGCGGATGGGCCTGCTGCGGTTTTTCGTATCCAGGCCGCTTAGCTCTGCTCGAAGCCGATCGAGAACATCGATTCCAGGTCATGCTTGGAGAACACGCGGAAGGCGATCAGCGTTTCGGTGCGCGTGATGCCGGGCACCTTCAACATGTGCTCGGTGACAATCGCCGCCAGGCGCTCATTGTCCGCCACACGAATGACCGCAACCAGATCAATCCGCCCCGCGACCGAGTACACCTCGGTGATGCCGTCCAGGTCAGCCAGCGCTTCGGCGACCTGGTTGATTTTGCCTTTTTCACACTCGATTAAAATCACGGAAGAAACCATATTCGCTCCTAGAAATTCACACGTAACACCCCTGCTGATTGCGAGGATACGGGTGTGTGGATGATTATATCCGCAACCACAAGCCCTGTCCTGGCCTTGTTGGCGTCGGGGCGCAGCCCTGGCATGTTTCTTGCTGCCTGTAATCTTGCGTCATCAATTTCCTTACAATATTGTAAATCAATTGATGAAATCTATCTTATCGATATAATTAATCAAATGACTCACAACCCGCCAGAAAATCCGGGTATGTTGGAATGGATAAGAAAAGTGCTGGCAGCTCCGGCCCCCTCAGAGCTGCTCGATCGCAAACACCTGGCTTATCTGCTCAAATTTATCCTATGGATTGCCATAGCCGCCATTTGTTTGCACGCCGCAATCCTGTTGAGCGTTTCCCCGGCAGGATATCAGCTGATTCTTCTGGTCGTTGATCTGCCCAGCCTGGCCTATCTGGGCGTGCTTCAGATCCTGGTCTACAAGCAGCGCGCCAACATCGCCTCGCAGCTGACCGTCTATGGTTTGTGGGTCATCTACACCGCTTTCATCTCGATTTCGGGCGGCGTGCATTCGCTGCTGTTTATCGGCGGATATCTGCTGATTCTGCTTCTGACCGATTTTCTGCTCGACTTTCGCACATCGGTTATCATCGCCGGTATGAGCACCGTCAGCGCGATCCTGCTGACGGTGGCCGATTACTACCAACTGCTCAGCCAACCGGACGAACGCTACACCCTCTACACTTCTGTGTTCATGCTCGTGCTGACCATCGCTGGCAGCCTGGCTCTGGTACGCCTGATCAAGTACCGCATTTACCAGAGTTTCGTGCAAATTGACGTCGAAACCGCCAAACGCCACACGACCGAAACCCAGCTGGCCACCAACGAACGCCGCTTTCAGGCGCTGATGGAACACAACCAGGACATGGTCGCGCTGCTGGACGGCTTTGCGCGCTTCCGCTACACCAGCCCATCCGTCGAGCGCATCATGGGCTACCCGGCCAGCCACCTGATCGACACAATCGCCTTCGACATCTTCCACCCTGACGACCAGGCCCGCGCCCAATCGATGTTTGCGCGTTTGATCACCCATCCCAACACCTTGCAGCGCATCGAGGTGCGCGCGCGCCACATGGATAACAACTGGCGCTGGGTGGATATCATGGGCAACAACCAGATCGGCAACCCCGATGTGCGCGGCGTGATTTTGAACTTTCGCGATACCACCGAGCAAAAACTCGAAGAAGAGCAGCGCGAACATGATGCGATTCACGACGCGCTGACGGGCCTCTACAACCGCCTGCTGTTCATCGACCGCCTGGAAAACCTGATCCGGCGCAACCAGCGCGACGAAACCGCTCGTTTTGTGATGCTGATGCTGGATATCGACCACTTTAAAAACATCAACGACAGCCTGGGGCACAGCGCCGGTGATGAGCTGCTCATCACCATCTCGCGCAAACTCTCCGGCCTGATCCGCGCCTCCGACACGGTGGCGCGCCTGAGCGGAGACGAGTTCGGCATCTTGCTTGACCAGACCGAAGGCACCGTTGGAGTCGAGACGATCGCCGCGCGCGTGGAACAAGAGATCACCCGCGAGCCAATCCGCATCAGCGGGCGCGATCTGATCATCACCGCCAGTATCGGTATCGTGCTTTCCGCCCCGCAGTACGTCCGCCCGGAAGAATACCTGCGCGACGCCGAAATCGCCATGTACCGTGCCAAGGCCTGGGGCCGCGCCCAGCACGTCTTTTTTGAGGACCGCATGCGCGAAGGCGTGCTGGAACGCGTCGGCCTGGAAGCCGAAATTCGCCAGGCCTTAGAGCGCAGCGAGTTTGTCGTCTACTACCAGCCGGTCTTTTCGCTGCAGCGCGGCGAACTGGTCGGCTTTGAGGCGCTGGTGCGCTGGCAGCACCCCGTGCGCGGGCTGCTCATGCCGTCCGAGTTTATCTCCGTCGCCGAAGACAGCGGCTTGATCATCGAACTCGACCGCTGGGTGATGAGCGAGGCCTGCCGCCAGAACCGCGAGTGGCAGACAAAATACCCCGACGCGCCGCATCTGATCATGAATGTCAACCTGTCGCGCCGCCAGCTGATCAAGGCCGACCTGGTGGAAACGGTCAAGCAGATCCTCAAAGAAACCAACCTCGACGCGCGCCTGCTGCGCCCCGAGATCACCGAGAGCCTGATCATGGAAAACATCGATTTCGCGATCGGCACCCTGCACCAGCTGAATGAGATGGGTGTGCGCGCCGAAATAGACGACTTCGGCAGCGGTTACTCGTCGCTGGCCGTGCTGACCCGCCTGCCCGTGCGCACCTTGAAGATCGACCGCAGTTTTGTCAGCTCGATCGGCGCCGGCGACGAGCGCGACGAGGTGATTCGCACCATCATCGCCCTCGGCCACAGCCTCAACCTGGAAATCATCGCCGAAGGCATCGAAACCACCGACCAGCTCAAGCAGCTGACCGGGCTGGGCTGCGAGTATGGCCAGGGCTTCTTGTTCTCGCGCGGTCTGGATGCCACCGGTGCTGAGGCCTTGATCACCAACAAAATCAGCGCCTTTTCCTACTGAGCAAATAAAAGGGTGGATTTGTGTGTGAATTTAGCGCTTCGCGCCAAATTCACACACAAATCCACATCTTGCCTCTAACGCCGCGCCAGCTTTTCGTAGCAATCGTTGTAATACAACGCGCTTTCCACCGGCGTGTTGGGCGGGATGTGGTTGCCCACCGCCATGAAAAAGCCGCGGCAGCGCTTGCCCAGATTCATGCAGCGCTCGACCTCGGCGCGGATTTCCTCTTTGGTCCCGCTGAGCAAGATGCGCGTGTCGGCGTTGCCAAACAGCACATGCGTCTGCCCATATTTTTCGACCGCGTAGGCCAGGTCAGTCATTGGCTCCATCACCATCCCGCTGAAGCCGCACCCGGCGATATCGTCGATGAATTTGCTGTAGTTGCCGTCCGAAGTGAACATAACCTTCTTGCCGCTCTCAAGCAGGGGCGCGATCATTTTCTTGTAATTGGGGAAGATATACTCGCGGTAGAACGCCGGGCGCATGATCGCCCCCGAGGTCCAGACCATGTCGTCATGCACCATCACACACGGCAGGTCGGCCGCCGCCAGCGCGTCAAAGTACTGCTGGATCCAGGATGCGTAGCGGTTGCACAGCGCCCCAAACTCGCGCGGGTTCAGCCCGGCGGCCTCCAGCAGCAGCTCCCAGCCAAACAGACCAATCATCGCCGACATCATCGTGACGTACACCCCGCTCATGTTCACCCCCTCCGGGTGGGTAGCCGCGTTCTGGCGGTAGTGTTTTTCAAAACGCCGGGTCAGCTCGGCCGGGTCTTTGCGGCCCAGCTTCTCCCACGGGTCAAAGCGCAGCACATCGCTGGCATCGCGATAGGGCGTGAAGATCGTATCCCGCCGGTCCACCCCCCCAGCCGCGTACTCGGCATGGCCCATATCCGTGCGCCACGCGCCAAACTCATCATCGCCGATCAGGGTCGACCAGAAGAAGTCAAAATTCCAGGCGCGCATAAACGCCAGGGCAGCCCTGGACTGCTCATCGGGCGAACTCGACACGCCCACCTCGATCCCGGTCACGGCTTTAATCAACTCCCAGTGCATTGTGGCTGAATATTCCGTGCGCGGGATGCGCCCGCCCATCTCCAGGTTCATCGCGGCCCAGCCGTCTTCGTATGACATCTTTTATGCTCCTTTGATCCTGCCCATCCACCCGCTGCTCGGGCGGTTGCCCCGCGCCAAGCCGTACAGCGCCGGCCCAAGCCGCTGCTTGATCACCATCCGGTTCAACTGTGCTTGCGCTGGGATCTCTGCTGCAATTATATGCAGATTTGCCCGCCCCGCCAAACACCGCTTCTCATCGCCGCCGGCCGGCTGCCCAGGCCAACACCCCACCTTACAATTTTGTCAGGCGAAAAGCGAGTAAAAAAATATCGACATTACCAACATTAATGCTATGATCTTTTATATCCTCATTGAAAGGCTACCCTATGTCCGCGCAGCATCCCCAACCGGCCCAATTCAGGCTCACCCGGCGCCAGTTCCTGCAAGCCGCCGGACAGGTCATGGCGGGCGGTGCGCTCAGCTTGAGCGCGCTGCCCATCGTCCCGCTCCCGGCCCGGCCCGCCGCCGGGTCGGCTCTGCCCACGCCCCACCCCAACCTGCTCTTCATCGTCACCGACCAGGAACGCACCCCGCGGCACTGGGGCAGCTTCGACCTGGCCGCCAACCTGCCCGCCCGCCAGCGCCTGCTCAACGATGGGCTCAGCTTTGAGCGCGCTTACTGCAACGCCGCCATGTGCTCGCCCAGCCGGGCCACCCTGCTGACCGGCTATTACCCGCCACAGCACGGCCTGACCCGCACCCTGACCTATAACGAAAGCGACCTCTCCGCGACTGAAGTCCCGCTGGCCTCCTACGTGCCCAACATGGCCCACATGCTGGCCAGCGCCGGCTACCACGTCGCCTTGAAAGGCAAATGGCACCTGAGCAAAAACGCCCAGGGCGACGAGCCCGACGCAGACGACGTGCTGGCCTACGGGTTCCAGGACTGGACGCCCACCACCGCCGGCGAGGCCACCGCCATCGAAGCTTTTGGCGGGGGCTGCGCCCAGAACGACGCGCATATTGTCGACGAAGCGGTGGCCTGGCTGAGCCGGCCCAACCTGCCCGAGCCGTTCGCGCTGTTTGTCATGCTGGCCAACCCGCACGATGTGCTGGCTTTCCCCAAATATGTCGGCGATGAATCCTGCAGCCCCGACACCTCCTACGCCAGCACCGCCGACTGGAGCTGGGGCATCGACCTGCCCGCCACCTTCAGCGAAGACCTTGAAGCCGCGCACAAGCCTTCCGTGCAACAAGCTTCGCTTTCGCTTTACAATCTAGTGCTCGGCAGCCTGGACAACCTCGTCGACCAGAAGAAATACATCAACTTCTACGCCTACCTGCACACCCAGGTTGACCAGCAAATCGGCCGCGTGCTGGATGCGCTCGACGGCTGGTCCAACGCGCGCCGGCCGGTGATCATCCGCACCGCCGACCACGGCGAGATGGGCCTGGCCCACGGCGGCCTGCGCCAGAAGATGTTCAACACCTACGAGGAGACGACCAACGTCCCGCTGATCATCTCGCACCCCGGCCTGCCGCACAAAGGCACCACCCAGGCCCTGGCCTCCCTGGTGGACATCCTGCCCACCGTCGCCAGCCTGGCCGGTGTCCCCAACCCGGGCCGCTGGGCCCACAGCGGGGTCGACCTGACCCCAGTCCTCAACGCCCCCACGGCGTCGGTCCAGGATACGCTGCTGTTCACCTTCGACGACGACCGCGCCGGGACCGGCTTCGACCCCGGCTTCCTGACCGCAACCCCCATCGCGCATCACATTCGCAGCATCCGCTGCGAGCATAACGGAAAATCGTGGAAATTTGCGCGCTACTTCAACCCCGCCGGCGAACCGGTCGCGGCCGCTGAGTTTGAGCTGTACTGCCTGAGCGACGACCCGCTTGAGCAGACCAACCTGTACGACGCCGCCAACCCCAGCGCGGACCAGGTTTTCCTGGCCGGGCGCCTGGCACAAGTCGAAGCCGAGCGACTCACCCCGCTCTCCGCCACCTACCTGCCCGCCCTGCTCCAGCCTGCCCAATAAAAGACCGGCCCAGAGCATATCTGACCTCTGTACTGAAGTTTGGGGCCGTCTCAAAAGGAAGCCCCTCACCCCTGTCAGGGTGCATCTCCGGCCCGCCCCCTCCCTCTGTCGCCACGACACCCTGGAGAGGGCAGGGGCCGGGGCTTGCCCTGAGCATTCGAGGGGGTGGGTGCCAAAACCGTCCTTAAATTATGGAGAGAGACCGTGGGCATCAGGACATGCGTTAACCGCCCGCGATGTTTTCGTGCGCCCGATGACCGCCAGTTTAAGCCAGGCGCAACGCGTTGGACGTATAATTGCGATGAACCTATCCTGAAATTCAATGGACACCTTTTCCCATGCCGCAAACAATGATTGACGCCGCTAGCTACGCGCAGCTGTCCAGCCTGTGCGCGGACGCGATGCTCGCCTGCCTGAGCGCCAAACCCGGCGCACTGATCTGCCTGGCCACCGGTTACTCCCCGCGCGGGGCCTACCAGGAATTTGTGCGCCGCGCGCGCGAAACCCGCCTCGATCTCAGCCAGGCCGCTTTTCTCAAACTGGATGAATGGCTGGGCCTGGCGATGGATGACCCGGCCACCAGCGAAAGCTTTCTGCAGCGCGAGATCATCCAGCCGCTCGACTTGCCCGCGGCGCAGTACATCAGCTTTCACAGCAGCCCGCCCGACCCAGGCGCTGAGTGCCGGCGCGTTGCCGCCGAAATCGAACGGCGCGGCCCGATCGATCTGATGATCCTGGGCGTGGGGCGCAATGGCCACATCGCTCTTAACGAGCCGGCCGAAGAACTCATCAGCGAACCGCACGTCGCCAGCCTGGCCGAAACAACCCACAGCGACGCTCGCCTGCCCGCCGCAATCCGTCAGGGCCTGACCGTCGGCCTGGGCGGCATTTTCAGCGCCCGCCAGGTGGTCCTGCTGGTGGCCGGCGCCAGCAAAGCCCCCGCCCTGCGCGCGTTCCGGGGCGGGCAGATTAGCACGCGCTGGCCCGTCACCTTGCTCAATCTGCATCCCAACCTGCTCGCGATCAGCGAGCCAGACGCGGAATAACCTTTTTCACCAGGAGTCCCTCATGCGCACATTTGTCCTCGCCGGGGCCAGCTCACGCGGCCTGAATATGTATGCCGAGCCGATCACCCGCGACTTCGCCGCCAGCTCGCGGCTGGCCGGCATCTACGATCCCAACCAGCTGCGCGCCAAAGTCGTCAGCGATTTCTGCGGCGGCATCCCGGTCTTTGACGATTTCGACCGCATGCTGGCGCAAACCAAACCCGACTGCGTCATCGTCACCACCGTCGACCGCTACCACCACGAGTACATCATCCGCGCCATGGAAGCGGGCTGCGACGTGATCACCGAAAAGCCGATGACCATCGACGATGAGAAATGCCGCGCCATCCTGGCCGCCGAACAGCGCACCGGCAAGAATCTGATCGTCACCTTCAACTACCGCTTCACCCCCTTCACCACGCGCATCAAGGAACTGCTGCGCGGCGGCGCGGTTGGCAAAGTATTAAGCGTCCACTTCGAGTGGCTGCTGGACACCCGCCACGGCGCGGATTACTTCCGCCGCTGGCACGCCAACATGGATAACGCCGGCGGCCTGCTGGTTCACAAGTCCACCCACCATTTTGACATGATCAACTGGTGGCTCGAGGATGAGCCGAAAAACGTTTTCGCGCGCGGCGAGCTGAAATACTACGGCGCCAACCGCGCGGCGTATGGCGAAACCTGCCGCGACTGCGCCCACACCGCCACCTGCGAGTTCTACTGGGACGCCGCCAGCGACCCGATGATCAAGAAACTATACCTGGACGCCGAAGCGGCCGACGGTTACCAGCGCGACCGCTGCGTCTTCCGCCCCGAGATCAACATTTATGACACAATGACCGTCAACGCTGCCTACCAGCGCGGGGCTATGCTTTCCTACTCGCTGACCGCCCACAGCCCTTACGAGGGCTGGCGCGCGGTGATCAACGGCAGCGATGGCCGCCTGGAAGCCGATGAAATCGAAAGCGGTTTCCGCGCGCGCGCCGCCAACACCCTGCAGTGCCGCGTTTTCAACCGCGCCGGTGAGATGCTCACCTACGATGTGCCCAAGGCAACCGGCGGGCACGGCGGCAGCGACGCCAAGCTGCAGCGCCGCCTGTTTGGCGGTGAGAACCTGCCCGACCCGCTCGGCCACATGGCCGGCTCGCGCGCCGGGGCCATGTCGATCCTGGTTGGCGTGGCCGCCAACCGCTCGATCCGCACCGGCCAGGCCGTCGAGATCAAGGATTTGCTTTAACTGCTTACCCCACCCCCGGCCCCGCCCCTCAAAGGGGCGGGGAGTAAGGGGTTTGGAGATTGTTTGTGGCACTTTGTGCCACAAACAATCTCCAAACCCCTTACTC
>Ga0172368_10005351_pt1 | contig 14371 bp, 18 predicted proteins | sample Lak11m_FD_114540 | JGI IMG/M metagenome (GOLD analysis project Ga0172368, IMG submission 114540) | Freshwater microbial communities from Kabuno Bay, South-Kivu, Congo - kab_022012_11m | ecosystem: Environmental > Aquatic > Freshwater > Lake | place: Democratic Republic of the Congo: South-Kivu...
GCAGCAATTGCTGTGGGCGTATCTTTTGGGACAAAAGAATTATAAAATTCTTGATTTACAGTTTTAAAGGATTTATATTTTGCACGCTTAAAATAAAATTTGTTCTAAAAATTTTATTGGGGTTGTAGTTCAGTTGGTTAGAACGCCTGCCTGTCACGCAGGAGGTCGCGAGTTCGAGTCTCGTCGGCCCCGCAAATGATAAAAGCCTGTAAGATAATCACTTACAGGCTTTTGTGTTTTTAAATGGTTTTTTGTTCGCTACGATTTGGCTACGATTTTTAAGAAAGCATTTGAAGATAGAGCTGTGTGGTCTTTAACTGACTATGTCCAAGCTTTATCATGATTTCAAAAAGAGGAGTATTTTTCTTTGACAGTAGGCTTGCATATCTATGCCTCAGAGAGTGCCAACCCCAAACTTTCATTTTATTTTCCCGCAATGTTTTATCCAAAAATTTAGGAGTGTCATTCCATTCCGGGAATACTCTTCCCTCACCGGTCAATCCTTTTATACAATCTGGTATCTCTGCCTTTCTCGGAACTCTGTCGCTATTCTTTGACTTCCTGGTATAGAGAATTAAATAGCTTTCATTGATATCCTCAAAGGACAAGCTTAACGCTTCATTAATTCGACAGCCTGACGCTAAGACAAAATCAAATAAAAGTTTTTGGCGTGGATTAAAATATTCTCTCACTTTATTTATCTCGCTATCCGGGGGAATATATTTCAACATTTTTTTTACTGAATAAGGTTTGATCTTCCTTGCGGGATTTCTGATTACTAAGTCATAGCTGTCTATAATATAGTTGAATAATGATTTGATATTCTTGAGGGCTGAGTTTACCTGATAATTATCAACGTCATTTCTCTTAAGTTTTTCGGAATAGTCTAATAAGAAATCTTCAATCTCCTTTCTTGTGATTTCTCTAATTTCTTGATTTCCGATAAAGTCTGCAAAACGATTAAGGTGATATTCACTGTCTTGTTTATGCTTCTCGCTGTATTTAACGGACAGATATTTTAATCGGTCGTCAATTACCGAACAGAGTAATAAAGGTTTGTCCTGCTTACCGAATCTTTTTTCCTCCTCTAGGTAATTATATTTTTCTCTTTCGGCTTGTTGCGCTTCCCTCTTGCTGTGGTAAATACATTTTGAGTAATAGGTCCTACTATTGAAATCAAACTTATAGTAGAACCTAATACCTTTTCTGAGTTTCCGATAATAAGTTGCCATTGTTAAATCTCCTATAAATCGTTAAATTCTTTTCGTGGAAAAATTAATAGTCTTAGTATGTGGTGGTTCTTTGGTGTGCTGACTTGTAAAACAAAATAGGAGGTTGGGGAGTCTGAGGTTATTATGGAATCTCCCTATCTCACTATCAAAGAAGTAGCAAAATTCCTGAACAAGTCTGAAAAATGGGTTTACCTGAAACAACAGGAAATACCCGGATATTTCAAGCTTGCCGGAAGTATTTTTTTTGATAGGGATGTTTTGCTGTCTGCTCTCAAAAACAGAGCAACTAAAGCTGTTAAGTGCCGATAGGCTGTAATGGCTTAAAGGTTTAGACACCCCCCGGTGGTGTAATGCCACCGGGAAGTATTTCGCTGGCACATCTTGATTGCGCCGCATTAAATCCAGCCTCTACTTTTAGCTCTTAGTTGAGCTATTTCAAATGACTTCTTGTTTTCAAACGCCGCCTGTTTAAGTTTGTACATTACCTTTTCGTAATCCCTGTCTCGAGGTTTGCGGTTATTTGAATGTTTGTGTTTTTTAGGAGTGTAAAAAATCTGGTGGGCGATTTCTTGAAGTAATGTTCGTGACATTTTATCCTCTGTTTAATTACAAAGGAAAACTATTTTATATGTTGTTAAAGGGCATTGGAAACGATTGGAATTGATTGGAAGATTTTCTTAGGATTGGCAATAAATTCTTATGGTTGGTCTTCGCTTATTTTTAATATCATCTTTATTGAAGTTGTCTATCGACTAGTCTACAATTGTAAATTTAATTTTAGATAAAAAAACGTGATATGTTTTATTATACCACACTCTTTTAAAAATTCAATCTTTTTATTCTGATTACAAAATCATATTTCATAATAATATTTTACAGTTAAAAAATACTTTGCTCTTCCATTTAAGCCCAATTATTACAAAAATATTTAGATGCTGTTTGACATGATCGCTTACTGTGGTATAATTAAATCAGTCCTTCAGCTAGAATATCGGACAAGTCCATATCTCCGGCTACCGGACTAGATAATCAAAGCTCTTGACAAACAAAACGGTTAGGAGTAAAATAAAAGGGTAGTTTAAAATATAAGACGGGGGAACAGAAAGCAGTATTATGAGCTAATCACTCTTGTTCGTTGTTTGGCGTTCCCCCGTCGGCAGCGTGCAGATTAACTCAGAATATTGCTTTTTTATTTACAATGAAACCTGACTGCGTTTAGGAATTGGATAAATAGGCAGTCTTATAAAACTATTCCTTTAAATCCTGTGTGGTGGATAGATGAAAAAAGTGCCGGCAATGTTTTAACCTTAACAACCGGCGACCTGATTTGTTCATCACACGATCGACAAAATAAATCCCGAATAAACAGACGCTTTTATAAGCGATAAAAATCATTGAATATTGCATCAATTGATTCTGGTGGGGGGACCCGAACATCTAGGGTGGGAAGTTATTAGTCGGAAAAAGGTTTCTACATAGAACAGTATAATTAAGTCTCTAAAATATCAGGGAGTTAAAAGGTTTGTTTATGGATATTGTTATTGTCTTAGAATAACAATTTGGAATAGACTCAGCTATGACTTCTGTGATTTGAATACACTATTTTCTTGATAATTATTTCAGCTTCTTTTTTAGGTGGTTTTCCGTTCTTCAACCAAAAGTTAATATGTAGATGAGCTTTCTTTGGAGTGATTAAAATATCGGCTGGCGAATTCCATTTATCAATCAAGAGATCTGAACGAACTCCGTGTCCATGATAACTTCTGAAACCAATTAAGTCAGCATTGAACAATATAGAGTGTGTCGAATAATTTCCTTGAAGATTCATTTTCAACCGATGCGGTTTATGCGGTTGAACGGTATATAATGTTTCTTTATTATAAAACTCGATGTCAATTTCTTTCTTATCATTTTCATAAATAAAGAGACCAACAACTATATTCTTATCTAAAAGCTCGACATTACTAGAAACATAAAAATCATATTCTCCATACCTAATTGGTTCTTCGGTAATAATCTCGGCACAATACCATTTATCAGCAAGCTTATTTATTCTTAAATGCAGGTTCCCTTCAAGGTCTACATAAACGTTATTCTCATTCCAATTATTACTTCCCGGCCCTCTGCCATTTCCACTTTTAATAATCCATTTTTGACCGGAGAATATTATTGTCTTCATAAAGAAATTTACTAAATAATTTTTATGCCTTCTATAATCGTCTATCTTAAATATCAGGAAGTCGAGCGTCTTACTAAAAGTCTTAAAAACTAAGACTTCTGATGATAGAATATTGTTACAAAGACAGATTGATTTTTTACAAATTGAGATTAAGAAAGTGGAAAAAGCAGCGGAAGATTATTTGGGGAAGATGTGATTTAACAAAAATATACTAATCCTTTTTTTGTTTTATAACACCAACACAACATAAAGTAGCTATTGATCCAGCAATATTTTGCATTCTTCGTTTATCAACAGTCTTTTTAAGTAATAAATTCCCATGATATTTATTTTCTGGCAATTCATGTCTTTCATACCCAAGGAGACCTTTAATAAGGGGGAACTTAGCTAGATTATCAAACAAACTTCTATCCACGATTACAGCACCAGCTTTAAATTGAATTTTTCCATCAGCTTTCTTTTGACCAAGTATTAATTCGTCCGCTCCTTCATCATCTCTCCAAAATATAGATTCTTCATCGTTACCATCAGTTCTTTCCTCAAGTGGTTTTTTGCCAGTAAAATAGAATGCTGCTGAAGAAATGCTATCTCCTTCGCCAATATGACTCTCGTCGGAAACGCCCCGTAAAAATTGTTCGGAATAATCCATAATTAGACGTGACTAATAACGAACTGAATGAAGTTTAGCAATAGTTCATCAATTGTATCGTCATTAATGTTCCCAGAAGTATTTAATGAATCAAAGGTATGCGTTGAAACAAAAAACCAAGAAGATTCTTTTTCGTCTTTCTCGAAAGAAAAACCAATTCTAAATTCTTTAAAAATCCACTCGGCCAAAACAGATTCATCGTCAGGGTCTTGTACAATCATTAAAGAAGGTATCTTTCCAACACTGCTCAACGCATTTCTATAAATAAAGTTGATTGAAATTTATTTAAGAATGATTCTACCTGATTTTTTATTAATTCATTTTTAATCTGAGAAAGAACATCGAATTGCTTAACAACTTTTATGTTACTAGGAAACACAAATGAATATTTATCAAATTCATCTATTCCGCTAGCAGTACCATTTAGTTGGTATTCCTGCATCTGTTTTTCGTCGGGATAATTTAATGAGCCACTGCCGAAGGTTGTTCTGTCTGATAAATTGTTAAGAAGAGCATAATAATTTTTAGATAAATCTAATGACTGGTTCATTTTACAACTTCCGGTTTAAGTGCTTCATGTAATTTATCTTGAATAATACATCTCATGAGTCTTGAGGCTCTTTGATGCAAGAACTCAAGAATGGCAAATGCTTTTTGCAAATCGTTTTTTTGTATATTATGAAAATCGCTATCAACCATAAAACAATCTTCATTTGTTTTAGGTTCTTTAACTATTGACGCTATCATTCTAACTAAGCTAATATTATCTTCTAATTTAATTTCGTATATAGATTCGAAGCCCTGGACTTTATCTGCATATGCAGTAGATAATAGACCAAGAAATTCTGGCTTTATTAATTCATTCCAATTTGTTCCTTGTAATTCCAACTCTGTACGATTAAATACATCAATATATCTCAAACCAATTCTATTAAAAAATTGTGGGGCATAAATTTCATTAAAAGCATTTATAGCAAATTTGAAATTCTCAATAAAGTCTTCCCATTTTTTATACTCAGAAGTTGATAACGTGATAAAAGTTTTTGTTACGTTTATTTTCCAAACATTGTCCTCAGTAGAAAACTCATGATTCTTTCCAGTAGCTTGTTTAGCCAGTAATTGATTAGCTAAACCAGATATATTCTGAGGAAGTAATTGTTGAATATATTCTCGTTTCTCTAAATACAATGGGAACTTATTCCGGATCTTTTCTTGAAAAGATGCAGGAACTTCCGAATCAATTTTTAGAATTGGTGGAAATCTAAATTGACATATAACATTTACGAGTGGATTTTTATCGTAAATGACCCTCGTTACGTCTGGAAATGGCATTGTTACACTTTTATTAATCTTGAATTTAATTTAAATAAAAATATTCACTAATATCAAATCATAATACCTTCACAAACATGAAATGTTTCAGCAAATTGTAATATTATAATCGTATTGATGAAGATAAAATTAAGAAAATTATTGATCTAAAAAATACCATGACTGAACCCACAAATGATACAAACCACTTTTGGGGAATAAATCGTTCGAATTTGAAGCTCTATTTGCCCTAGGACAGCAAAAAGGCTCAAACTGGTACTTTATACCTTTTTGAGCCTTTTTCTTCGTCAGACAGGCTAATTTCAAGAGATTTTGATTAAAAAATGGGTGTTCTGAATCGAAAATCGAGGCTCGCTGCCTCTTTTTCCAATTTTTAATAAATTTCGATAGGGTTGAAACAGCTTATTTTAAAACTACAGTTGTTTAGATTCCATTGTTCTATTTACTCAACTCTTGTCTTGAACAGATAACGCTTGTTTTAGCTTTTTCTTTTCATAAACTACTTGCGTCGTTCTGTGTTCATTCATTTCAGGAGTATCGAATCCAAACATATTAATTGAGAAAAGTCCTTGAACTGAACCATTTTTAACTTGATTAAATTTCGATACCATTTTTAGTTCATTCATAATGGTCTGCAGCAGGAGATTCATTATCCACGGGATAGATGTTGAAATTATCATCAAACTAGCTGGTCAACAATCTTATCTATCTCTTTCATTATTCTTTCCGTTTCCCAAAGGGCAACAATTATTTTCTGATAATGTTCAATATCCTCATTTGTAAGCGTTCTTTCTTTACGGTCTTTCAACCATTTTTGCGCTGGCTGGTAACCGCCTATATAAAAATTCCAGCACTTTTCTGGAACATTGCCAAAGTATTGTTCACTGTTTATAAATACGTTTCCATCTTTGTAAACTAACTTTTCAACTTTGTCTGAACCTGCATTTGGATACGTTGTTATAAACCTGTTTACCTTAGGAGATTCCAGTAAGTGAATAGAACGTAATTCTGTTCCATACTTTATCAGCGCATTAAAACTTTCTGAATCTTTTGGATATGGAACGCGCGGAAAATCTATTTTTAGAAACTCTTTATACTTTTCTCTGTAACTAGGTGAGTGTAATACTGCATAGATATAATCAAATATATTTTCTGGAGAAACTTTACCAACAACCTCTTCTATTTCGTCAACTATTTCTTGTTTCAGATTAGGATGTTTTGTTCCGTCTTTCGCATATAGGTAAAGTGGAAAAACCTGATTAGCTTCCCTACTTACCGTTGACATTACACAATCATTAGCGGGCATATTAGTCACAAAGACATGCCTAAAACCAGGTGTTGCTTGTTGTCGTGAACATAAAAGTCCAAGATTTTCCTTGTTAACCATATTGCGAACTATCTCAGTTCTTGGTCTATCAGAGATAGCTGGATGCAGAATTACAAACCTTGTATCAAATGGTCGATAAGCTGTTTTAGAGATGTAATCATGGATGCTAACGACTTGTAGTTGCTTACGACTGGTATTCATATCCCAACTTTTAATATTCAGTTGATATTTATGAACTAAGTTTTGCGAATCAATTGAAAGATCAATAAAATCATCAAGACGTTTTTTTAGCTCTTCTTGGTTTTCTGCAACTGCAAAATTATCTCTATGCGTTTGGTAACCCAAAACATTAATTGGAAAAAGATCAGCAACCGAGAATCCTGAGATATACTTACCACCTAATTTTTCATCATGAGATACCCATTCATAATTCGGGGATGATGGTCTGACCTCCTCCCATTTTATAGATTCAATTGAGTTTGCATTCAAGAATTCAAATTTTGATGAGCGGGGACCAAAACAATCTGCACGAAATATTTTAACATCATTAGGCTTTGGTTCTCTCTTTTTTATTCCTAAAAAGATTGCTACACCCTGCTTGATATCAAAAACATTTTTATCATCGCTTCCATCTGGGGATTTTTCTTTTTTATTCGCGTTTCCATGCAAATCAATTACATAAATTACATCGAACGTTTTCATTAGATGAAAGCGCATGCCGCGGAACGTGGGATTGTCTAAATATCCATGTGCGGTAATCATTGCTACAATACCCTCTGCGGTTTTCTCTATCATACTTTCAGCTAAACGGATGAATTTCACATAATCATCATTAATCCATTTGGAATTCTTTTCCTGCAATTTCCCACCGCTTGGTTCAATCTTGTAAACATCATGACTTTTATATTCTGTGTTACTAGATTCCCCTGAATAAGGCGGGTTTCCAATAACAACCATTATAGGTGTTCTGTTTTTAATTTTAGCTGCTTCTTTGGATTCTTCTGCAATGCTTCCGGCAAAACCAAAGTCGGCAAAAAGATCATCCCTTATCTCACTTTCCTCCAATGAATTAGTAAGATAAATTCCAAGCCGGTTATTAAATTTCCAAAAACCGGTTTTCTAAAATGCCATACCAAGTTTAAGATGTGCAATTGTGTATGGGGCCATCATTAGTTCAAAACCATGAAGCCGTGGAAGCAGATCGTGATGAACATACGCCGGCCAGCGTCCTTTTTGTCCGCTCTTAATTAATCGTTCATAAATAATTCTTATTGTTGCGCTAATGAATGTTCCCGTTCCAACTGCCGGATCGAGTATTTGCACTTTGTGCGTACCGGATGATAATTTGCTTGTATCTGCTATTCCCTGCGCAAGTCCGAATTCAGTTTCAAGAATATGGTCAACAGCCCTTACAATAAAACGAACAACCGGCTGCGGCGTGTAATACGCGCCAAGTTTTTTTCTTAGTTCCGGGTCATACTCTTTCAAGAAGTCTTCATAAAAATGTATTACCGGGTCTAAACCTTCATGTGTATTGCCCCATAAATCATCACTAAAATATTGCTTCATCAATTCTGGTACATTTGCATGACTAAAAACTTCGCACAATTCATTTACTATATATTCAAGCCTTATATCGAAATCTGTTCCAACAATATGATCAAAGAAATGCCTAAGGAGAGGATTTGATTTTGGAACAAGGTCTCTTGCTTCTCTTCGTGAAAAATTATTGGGTGATTCATCATAATAACGTGCAACAAATAATCCATATACAAGAGTTTGCGCATACATATCGGCAAAAGATTCTGGAGTAAGATCGTGAACAAGTTGTTTTTTAATTGCATCATACACTTTCATAATCGATGCATTTTTTTCAGATTCATTTGCGAGAAACTGTTTAACGTTATCACGTATTCTTTGAGCTTTACCTCCCATTATTTTTGCAAGATGGGCACCGGAACGGATTGGTTCTTTGTGTGTTTGCGCAAAATCAATCAGACTTTTTGAAACATGTTCATAGTTTTCCGGTAGTGGTGTAATCGTTCTATGTTTTAAATCATAGCTGGCAATCTTTATAGGCTCTTCATACCGCATTCCATTTCTATAAAAACGGAACTCCACATAATCAGTAAGAACTAAGTTTGAATAGCCATAGTATCTTGCCATTTGTTCGGACGATTCAATCTTGTCTAATGAAACGCCTATAGTTTTTGCCTCTATATACAAGATAGGTACGCTGTGTTTGAGTATAACAAAATCCGGCTTGTTACCGTCTTTAGCTTTTGCATCATGATCTATACGCTTAACGTTTATCGATTCAAAAATTCCTTTTACAAGAATCTCGAAATCCGTCCGGTAGCCCATCTCGCTTGTTTCTGCATAAGAAAATTTCTTTGAGACGGATTGAATGTAAGTTTCAAAAATGTTTTTCATTTAGACTTCGGTGTGTTTTATTTACAATTTGTCTCTTACTTCTAGGTTTAATCTCTATCACAATAGAATGACGGCTTTTTTGATTGTCCCAAGTCTCAATGCAATCATAATTTATTTCCGGTCTAATTAATCCAGCAACGTCGCCATTTAAAGAATCATCTATTAGCTTTTCTATGAATTCATCTTTTTGCATAATATCCTTTATAATAAAATTCTATTTTGGCTTCTTAATATTTTCATAAGCATACTGAAGCATTCTTGATAATTGATTGAAATGCAGATAATAACCGTCTGTAAATTGCAATCTCACTAATTCAATTCCTCCAACAACAGTTTCCCTTTCTCTGTAATAATATATTTTTGATTTGGACTGTTCGGCTTTTCCGGTGATGACATTTTTAATAAAAAGTTTTCCATTAAAGGAATTAATCTCGTTTTACGAAAATGTTCTCTATCCGCCAATCCAAGATGGTCTTGGATTTCTTGTCTAAACTTGTATTCTACGCAAAATTGCAAGGTTTTTACAGCTTGCGGGGTGCTTGCGGGATGGTTGCTGGTTACTTGCGGAGAAGCTTGGTCCCAACTTGGTTCCAGCTTAGTCCCAACTTGATCCTCTCCTTTTTCAGACTGATAATCCTTTTTAATTAACTGAATTTGAAAAGAAAGACCTGGTTCATTTATTTTTAGCTCAATTTCGGAGTATTCCTTCAATTCATCTGAAAGCTTTTGAAAACCGGTTCCCCATTGTTCAATGAGCTGAAGTTCCTTAAATATTGGCCCAAGTGTTTTGTTGCGTATTTCCGATTGCCCGGAAGAAAGAGTTCCTTTGAATTCAAGCTTACAGCTTTCTAATATTTGGAATAGATTTGTAATCATTTACGTCATTTCAGAAATTTTCTGCCAATAATAATATGCTTCCGGCAAAGGGTTTTTCAAATTTTCTAATCTTTGATATTCTGCTTTTAATTTGGTGTTAGATATTTTATCTATTGAAAAATTTCTACTCTTCCAAAAGTCATTTTTTTGTCTGAGCGAAGTTGCTATAAAAGCTGCCTTAGCTGCATTAATTTTGGCAATTTCAAGATTGTAGTTTATCCCAATTAAATGTGATCGAAGTTTTGATATACCGTCTTGGAGTTCCTTTGTATTTTTATTATTTACAGCTTTTTTTAATAGAATTTGCGATAGTAAAAAAGAAGTCTCGATTATATCTTCAATAACACTATTTACGGAAATAGTTTTATTTCGATAGCTCGATTCAATTTCGACATATTTAGTAAAAGATTCTCTAATTTCTTCTATGTCTCTGGCAAGATTGAAAAGTTCTCCAATATCGAATAATTGTTTTTGAATTTGCATCGACTTGTCAACACCAAATGGGATACCGGTAGTATTGGGGGCGAACGCTGTAAGTTTATCACCCAAAATAGAATCCGCAGTTGGAATAATACAATGTATCACTCTATCAGCAACAATGAATCTATTTTTTATTTCTTTTTGAATGGTTTTAGGATAGGGGTTTTCTTGAAATATCACATCTAACAAAATATATGAATTATAACTTTTGTTAATGGATGAATCAAAATAAAGCTTATAATGTTTTTTAGGAATATCAGAAATCGTTCTTGGATTTTCTTGCCAAGAATTAAAACGAGATTCGTTTATAATATTCGTGAGTAAAGATTCAATTTCTTCCTTTGATACGTTAGTTGATATATCGATATCTATGGAGAGTCTTTTCGGGTTTTCAATTAAAAGAAGGAGTGAAGTTCCTCCCTTAAAGATGAACTCGAAATCTTTTTCAGATAATTTTGATAAGAGTTCAAAAGCATAAATTGTTTTTTCTACAATTATAGGATCTGCCGGTGGGTTATCATCCCTAACTTTATTAATCCATTCTAACGTAAAACATTCATTATTTATCATAGATACCTCAATGCCACCTATTTGCCTAAAGTGGCATTAGTGTATGTAACAACTAATTTTTGAACACGGTTACTAACTTTTCTTCTTTCGGAATAGTCTATAAGATAACTTATATTAAGCCGATAACCGGTTATAACAGCTTCAAATAATTTTTCATATTCAGAGAAATCAATCAGGTTGAGTTTTTCTGATTCAATTAAAAAATCGACTAATATTTTTTCTATGGAGGAAATATGATTTTCTTCCTTACTGCGGGTTACATAATCTCTGAGAATAACGGTATTGTTTTGAAGCACAATATTTTTATCATTTACGGATGGATTGAGATAAGCTTTGAAGTTATTCTCAATGAGATAATCGCGTAAAAAGATAAGTGAATCTTTATCAGCATAGAGAAAAATATAGAACTGATTTTGAGTATGATGAAAAAATGGAGAAAGTAATTTTGTTGACCAAATGGAAAAAGTAAGAAGAGGGTATTTAGTTTTTATTAATTCAATTAATTCATTTAGATCGTTAGGTGTGGGTTGAAATTCATTTTTTATTTTTGAATAAAAACCTCTTCCGGCGGTAAATATTACTTCCGATTGTTTTAAGTTATGAACATACTTTTTAATTGTTTCTTTGGAATAAGAATGCCCTTGATCCGATAAAAAACTATTTAACTGTTCTAACGAAAGATAGTTCATCCCCTCACAATATTTTATCAGCTTATTGTATGCTTCTGTGTTTATTCCTATTTGTTTTTTATCTGTCATTTATGCTAACAAAAATTTTTTAATTGTGCGTTTTTGATGCCGATATAAATCTCACCCCCGGCATCATTGCTGAATGCAACTGCTGTTCTCTCTATCTTATTACCGGAAGGAAGAGTTTCTTTGAATTCAAGCTTCCTGGATTCTGGTATGTTATATTCTTTCTTAACCATAATAAATCATATACATGTTATTTTATTGCAACTCCAAAATATATTTTGATTATTCATATATATAGAATACTTCTTGCATCAATTTCAGCTTCTTATATGTATAAAGCTCAACACCCGAAAACTCGTTTGGAGGGATAAAAGTATTCGTTCTGATAGAGCTTATTCACTAAGAAGACCTATTTGTGTTAATAATTTTTTCAACTTACACTAAAATATCCAAAAATACAGCCATCGCAAATGAATCATTTTCAAAACTATGTAAATCTCTGAGAAAAAAAATGATGAACGAGTAACAACTGTTGCGCAAATATTTCCAATTAGTAATATACGAAACGAACAATCTTCAATATAGGATAAATTGCTAAGGCGGACGACTTGAAATATTCAGATCAATTAAAAAGGCGGTTCGCTATTCGCATACCACCTTTTTAGCTATCAGGTTTTAGAGTACCTTATTGAATTGCGTTGATAATTTGGGTGAGCAGCAGTATTATCAAATCGAAGACTCTGGACATAGCTGAGATTAACCCGTTTACAATTTCGGGATGAACCATTACAAACCAGATGAAAAAAATTGCAACTATAAATTGTAGAACACAACCCGATACGGCTTGCATATCATTGTTTTTTAATTTTTAAGAGTCTGAAGGTGATTGGTAATAATCATTTATCATATCACTTTATTATAGCCGTCTTAGCCGGGTTGTCAAGTTTAATAAAGCCCTGCCTAAGCAGAGCTTACTTTTACATAAGAATTTCTTGCCAACCGGACTAAAATATTCTCTGGTTCCGGGTGAACAACAAGAATATTAATAAACTTAGCCAATTGTTCGGCTTGTTTATCGGTCATGGTTTTGCCAATTAGTGAAACACTTGGAATATCTTTTTTAAGATAATCTAAGGTTTCCCAAATGGAAATTGTTAGAACAACTTCTTGAGCAGTAATGCGGTGGGCATTGTAAAGAGTGCGCTTAAATCCTTTAGGGAAAAACCATTCGTCTTTGGAAATGTTATAGGCAACATATCCGCTATGGTTAGAAAGTTCGTCATAGACTTTAAAGGCTAACTTTCCGGAAATAATAGAATGCTGCTTTACCAAACCGATCTCGTATTCCTTGGCCATTTCCCGGCTGATTCCTTTTTCCTCTAAGAACTTACAGTAGTGTAATTCAAGATTAGGCAGTTCTCTTTTCGGTTCTTTGGACTCCGTTAGGAAATTCTTTTTAAGCTCTTGTGCTGCGATTCTTAGATCCATTCCTTTCTGCTTGGCTAGAAAATTAATAACACTTCCTTTATCCTCGCCAATTGGATTGAAGTAAAGATTCTTTGAAGTGGTAATTATAAATCCTTCGCCTTTAAGCTCGCCGTTTTGTGTGGCGGTGTAGGGAATGTTAAGCCAATCCAGTAAATCTTTGAAAGGGATTTTTTGGCTAATCTCTGAGAAATTAATGAACTCACTCATTGCTAACTCCTATGATTTTTATGAACTGCTTTTATTATATCATAGGTAAAATAAAAGGCCAAGTTTCCTTAGCCTTTTATTCTTGGATTACCAACAAATAATATCCGAAAAGGTATGTCCTCAACTTCCCGGCTTATCATAATCGAACCGCTGGACATTCCTCTTAAGCTAGGTCGTTACCCTCCCGTTAGCCTTTCGGCATGCTTAAAAGATTATAGGCACTTTGCGGCAAGTTCGATTCGGCTAAGAGCTTCCCCTTAGCAGTCTTGGCATTTTAATTATACCACAATCCAGTCATTTGATAAAAAGTTATAAACTGGTTTATGTGGTTCTTCTTCATGGGGTGGGACAAAAGAATTTTCTAATGGAGGAAATGTTTTTATTAAACTGTTATTTATTCCCAATCTCAAATAAGCGTGATAATCCGGTAAGTCCATTAAATCAGATTTCTTTGCTCTTACTACTGCTGACAATCTTTCGGCTTCTGTATCACCACAATTAAAAACAACAAATGAGCTGACAATACCGAATATTGAACTTAAGACTTTAGGATTGATTTCTAAAAAATCGTGGTGTGATAAAGTAAACCCAACTTGGCAACTTCTCGCGAATTGAAGTAATGATGGGAAACTGGAATTAACGCTTGTCTGAAATTCATCTATGTAAACCATTAAAGGTTTTTTAACATCATTATCTTTGATATATGAAAATATAGAATAAAGGATTAACGCTGATAAGAAACGCTGGTTATCTTCATCGCTTGTGTTAGTATTTATTAAAAGGAGACTGTAAAATAATTTGTGTAAATGGAAAAATTGATTTAATACAAATCATTTAATCTATCGTTAAAATAAATTGAAAAAACAGAAATTACAACAGCCCAGTTTTTAATCGGCATAGTCC
>Ga0172368_10005352_pt1 | contig 14365 bp, 15 predicted proteins | sample Lak11m_FD_114540 | JGI IMG/M metagenome (GOLD analysis project Ga0172368, IMG submission 114540) | Freshwater microbial communities from Kabuno Bay, South-Kivu, Congo - kab_022012_11m | ecosystem: Environmental > Aquatic > Freshwater > Lake | place: Democratic Republic of the Congo: South-Kivu...
TATGCTTGTTCTCGCCATTGATTTGAATATCGGGTTGCCGCTTCCTGAATCATACAATCATTTGCTGTTGGCAAAGAATAATGAAGCATAGCTTTGCAATTGATTGGTGAAGACATCGTATAAAAATCATTCTTGCGTCTTTATGAAAAAGCGGACATTGAATGTCGCAGCATAACTACCTACACTGTTATTGATATACGGCATAAACGTTCTTCCTGGAATCGTTGTCCCTGTAGATGATCTTACGGTAATGTCCCGGGCCGTGATGTAGGTATTTGCCGCTCCTTGGGCTGCCCGGCTTGCTGTTCCCAGTCTCGCGGCACCATAGGTGACTGCTGTGGGGCTAGGGCTTATAAATCTGATGGTCCAGATTCCCGCTTGTCCGGTCGCCACGGATATCGTACATGGAATATATCCTCAAGTATTTGGCAATGGTCATGCCAATTCACCGGTGATATTGTTTATTCTACCCGTAGTCGTGCTCGTTCAACAGCTTCAGGTGACTCCTGTAGGGGACGAATAATTGATCCTTCCATTATTAAGTCCTTGAGCGCTCGATCAAAGATAGATAGTCTCTCCTGTCGACGCGTAGGTATAGAAGATATTTGTACGTCTTACGATAGTCGATCAGAATGTATAGGTCGAGCTACTGTCTTCCAGATACGGACGGTAACCGCTGTATGATACGAGTTCTTTACTTCATTCTGCATGCGCTGTATTTCACGTGAATTTTTGTCCTGAAAGCAAAAAAATCAAGCCGAAGCTCGCAATACTCAATAAAAATAGACGCATGATTTTTTTCATAGAATATCGTAATGAAGCATAAACATTGAAATGATTCTACGATATAAGTATAGTCGCTTATATTTCTGCTGTCAATTTAGTTCTCTTATTACTATATATAGAGATTGACAAAATACAGAAAAATTCTATAGTATTGTATAATTTGCCGTTGAAAAGGACAAATGTTTTGTATATACTTTATTGGATTTATTTTTTTCACAAAAATGAACGATTTCAAACAAGAAATTAAACGTCTCCAGAAGCTCTCATGCATAGCTCTTTCTCCTGAACAAGAAGAAAAACTCTGAAAACAACTCACCGATATTATCGGATTCCTCGGACAACTCCCGGAAACGAAAGCTCAAAGCTCAAAGCTTAAAGCTCAAAGCGATAAGCTTACCCTAAGAACTATTAAAGGAATTACAAATGATGGAGATAGTAAGAAAATCCTCAAAAATGTGAAACATGAGGTCGTCAACAATTCCATAGTCATAAAATCAGTATTATCTTAAATATAATGAATAATGAAAAGTGAATAATGAATAATGTTGGTTTTTTGTATTTGTAGACTATTGTTGTATTATAATTATATATCACAATAGTCTGTAAAATTACAATTCCATCATTTTTCATTTTTAATTATTAATTTTTCATTAATTTGTTATTTAGTAGTTCCTCTTGAATTTTAGGGGCGATTTCCTATATAAAGTCTCGAAAGAGATTTTTTTTATATGAAAAATTTCAATAAAACGTATATACAACGTTTTATCAATTCATCATTTTATCATTTCATTTACTATTATGGCCGAGCGAAAAGACCTGTTGCACGTGAGAAACATCTGAATCATGGCGCATATCGATGCAGGTAAAACCACTACTACAGAAAGAGTTTTATTTTATACAGGAAAGAAACACAAAATCTGAGAAGTGCACGACGGTGCTGCAGAAATGGATTGGATGGAACAAGAAAAAGAAAGAGGAATTACTATTACCTCTGCTGCTACGACATGTTTCCGACATGATTGTCAGATCAATATCATCGACACCCCAGGACACGTTGATTTTACGGTTGAAGTAGAAAGATCTTTGAGAGTCCTTGATGGAGCAGTTGCGCTTCTCGATAGTTCTCAAGGAGTAGAACCACAAACAGAAACAGTTTGGAGACAAGCTGATAAATATGGAGTACCAAGAATCATCTTCGCAAACAAGATGGATAAACTTTGAGCTGATTTCTATATGTCGGTAGAATCTATCAAATCTAGAATCACTGATAAAGGAGTTGTTCTTCAATTGCCAGTCGGACAAGCTGATGAGTTCAAAGCTGTTATCGACTTGATTACGATGAAGATGTATACTTTCGAAGGTAATATGGGTATCGATCAAATAGAACATGACATCCCAGCAGATATGCTAGAAAAAGCTAAACAATACAGAGAAGAAATGATTGATAAAGTATCTATGTTCGACGACGAATTAGCAGAAAAATTTCTTGGAGGAGAAGAACCATCAATCGATCTTATCAAAAAAGCTATTAGAAAATGAACAATTACCGGAGAATTATATCCAATCATGTGTGGATCAGCACTTGGAAACAAAGGAGTTCAATTAGTATTGGACGCAGTTATTGATTTCTTGCCGACACCATTGGATAGAGTATCTATCAAAGGAATAGATCCAGATGATGAGACTAAAGTTCTTGAAAGAAAAATCGACGATAAAGAACCAGTAGCAGCTATTGCATTCAAGATCGCTACGGATCCATTCGTAGGTACGCTTACCTTCGTAAGAGTGTATTCCGGAGTCATCAAGACAGGAGATACATTGCTCAATCCGCTTACCAGACAAAAAGAAAGGGTAGGAAGGTTATTGCTTATGCACGCAAATAAGAGAGAAGAAATTTCAGAAATACATGCAGGTCATATCTGTGCGTTCCTCGGACTCAAAGACACAAGGACAGGACATACTTTATGCGATATGAAAAATCCTATCATCCTTGAAAAGATGGAATTCCCTGCGCCAGTTATTGATATTGCTATCGAGCCAAAATCAAAAGCTGATCAGGAAAGAATGGGTATTGGACTTTCCAAGCTTGCATACGAAGATCCTTCATTCAAATATTATTCTGATCCTGATAGTAATCAGACTATCATCGCAGGAATGGGAGAATTACATCTAGAGATTATCGTAGATAGATTAAAGAGAGAGCATAAAGTGGAAGTGAATACCGGTAAGCCGCAAGTCGCGTATAGAGAAACCATTACGCATGACGCTGATGGAGAAGGAATCTTCAAAAGACAGACAGGAGGTAGAGGACAATTCGGACATGTATTGATGCATCTTCAAAAGAACATGGAAAAAGATTACGAATTCAAAGACGAAGTGACAGGAGGTACTATACCTAAAGAGTTTATCCCAGCTATCGATAAGGGAGCAAAAGAAACCGTAGCTCAAGGAGTGTTGGCAGGATTCCCTATCATCAATATAAGAGTAGTTCCTTATGACGGATCTTATCATGATGTGGATTCATCAGAAATTGCGTTCAAGATCGCTACCTATAGAGCGTTCAAAGACGCCTTCATGAAAGCGGGTCCAGTCATTTTGGAACCTATCATGGATGTAGAAGTAGTGACGCCAGAAGAGTATGTCGGAGATGTGATGGGAGATTTGAGTTCTAGAAGAGGAATGATCCAAGGACAAGACAAGAGAGGAAATGCAGCAGTCATCAAGGCTAAAGTTCCATTGTCTGAGATGTTCGGATATACGACAGACTTGAGATCAAACACACAAGGAAGAGCTCAATCGTCTATGAGCTTCGCATCATACGAAAAGGTGCCTGATAATGTCGCTAAGAAAATCATCGAAGAAAGATCAGGGAAAATCAAAGCTATGGATGCTGAATAGAAATTATATATGTAGGAACGGTTTCAAACCGTTCCTTACGCTATATTACAAAAAGAGCTCTGTTGAAAGGCGGGGCTTTTTTGCTTGAAAACTTTTTGGACATGCGTATTAAGATATTGTTTCAATATTTAATCGTTTTAGCGTTTCATCGTTTGTCATGCAAAAGAAAATAGTCGTCAACGATAAAATGCAAAAAAATTATACCTATTATCTGACCCAATCCATGGGGAAGCATTTCTCTCCTTTTTTTCATCCGGAATTGACGCCGCAAGAGATGCTCGAGATGGGCGTTTTCGGGGGCAGATACATGACGGATTGTCAGAAGGAATTTCCTTCGTCTTGGTTCAAGAAAGCGAGATTATATTCCACGAAACATGATCCGAAGTTGAATTTCTTCGGCATCAACGCTTCGCAGCCATTGAAAGTCCGACAGGAGAAATGACGGATCTACGAAGAGGATCCGCGCGGACGGTTCCAGCGATACTGTAGATATTACATGGGGAGGAGAGGACCGGACGATGAACGTCAGATCAAACGCCGGAGAGCGATCAAGAGACATATAGTTCAGATCAAGAGATGATGCTACCCGTTAGACCGAGACTACAGAAAAAGGCAGAGGCAAGCGGTGCTTCATCGAGCTTACGACAGCAGAAAAATATAATCGGATATAAAAAAATACTGACTATACAGTCAGTATTCCAGATGAGGAAGAATTACTTCCAGATTAATAATAATGTTTTTCTTATCCAGATCAGGCAGTAGATGTACATCACTGATAATACGGTAATACATAGGATGATGCCCTGATACGGATTGTTATTGAATAGCACTTTGCGCGATATCTTTTCAATAGGCAAAAGCAGTTGCCCTGTGTAGTACATGATACGTATCACGAAGAATAAACTGAGAAGCATCAAGCACCAGAACCAAACATTTTTCAGCGTAGCGATAGAGTGTTTTACTAGAATATTTGGATCATGTTCTTGGCGTTCTACATCCCATTGGAGAAAAAAAATCACTAAGAGTAGGAATATTGGTATAGTTATAACTATGTAATATGGGAAGGTATCAAAGCGTATGAATGTAAACCCTGATATATATCCGGTAACCACATGTATCGAAAAGATTATGCCAATAATTCGATTGATAAGTTTTTTCATATTTTTTTTGTTTTATTTTATATGTTTATAAATTTTTTGAAATAAAAGTCAAAACTTTGTAGTTATATAAAAAAAGAAAATACAGTGGTTTTTTTCTTTCATTTCATTATATATTCAAAAAACAAAAATCAATATAATTTATGGAAATACTTCAAATTGATATCAAAGAGATTCTCAAAAAAGAGAGTCGCTTTTTAGCTAAAATTCCTTTCTTTGGTGCTTGGTTGAAAAGAACTATTCATCAAGACGAAATGAATGAATGTTTGCGTAGTTGCGGACATCTTCATGGAAATGCATTTGCCGCAGCAGTGCTTGAATTCTTTCAGATTCGCGTAGAAGTTGTTTTCACCGTACCCTTGGATACTCAAAAAGGCAGATATATTTTCGCTGCCAATCATCCTCAAGGAGGAATAGATGGTGTCGCTTTGATAAAAGCTATCAGTGATACATTTCCTGAAGTGCGATTCCCGGTCAATAGCATTCTGCTCCATCTGAAGAATTTTGATCCGATATTATTACCCATCAAGAAGAATCAAAAAGGGAGCCAAGATCGTGCATTAGCAGAAAAAATCAAAGAAGCATATGCTTCACATGATCAACAGATTCTTGTTTTTCCTGCAGGATTAGTCTCTAGAAAAACAAAAGGAAAGATTGAAGATCTGCAATGGAAAAAAAACTTCATCATTACCAAAGCGATTGAACATGAGCGGAATGTTGTTCCCGTGTATATCGATGGAAGAAATTCTGATCGATTCTATCGATTCGCTAACTGGCGCAAACGATTGTGGATAAAGCTGAATATCGAAAGCCTTTATCTGCCTGATGAGATGTTCCAACAAAAAAACAAGACAATCAGGATTATTGTCGGGAAACCTATTTCTTACAAGATTTTTGAAAAGCCAATAGACAAAGCTTCAAAAAAATCTTCTGGAGAAGATGTAAAAAAGTTTCCAAAAGCGATGTATTGGCAAACATGGGCTGATTATATAAAAAAAAAGGCTTATAATCTTGCCAACTTAGGACTGGATGGGTAACGCTCATCCAGTTTTTTTATTCGAGGTATAAAAAAAAGCAGGCATAAATACGCCAAAATTTCTATTACGCCAAAAAATAGATAAGGATTGTTTCTGCTTTTTTGTACCGACTACTTTTGTAAACTAAAATCACTTCATTATATTTATGCTTTAGTTTTTCGATTCGTCGATATACATATTCTTTTGAAAATAATTTCTATTTTTGATTGAAGCGTATATGGTTGCACTATCCAATCATCCAAAAACCCGCATTTTACTTATCTTTTTGGCGGTTGAGTTTGTCTGCTTCATATGCTTCCAATACATCGTTGACGTTACCCTTATACATGAAATATTCTTCAGGGACTTCATCGAGTTCTCCGTTGAGGATTTTCTCGAATGAAGAGATAGAATCTTCAAGCTTCACATATTGCCCTTTGAAACCGGTGAATTGCTCCGCGACAGAGAACGGCTGAGAGAAGAATTTTTCGATTTTTCTCGCTCTGTAGACCGTCAATTTATCTTCGTGTGATAATTCTTCCATACCCAAGATTGCGATGATATCCTGGAGTTCCTTATATTTTTGGAGGATCTTCTGGAGATCTTTAGCCAGCGTATAATGCCTTTTGCCGACGACATCTTCTGCGAGGATCGTAGATGTACTATCCAACGGATCAACCGCAGGGTAGATACCTTTTTCTGTAATCGCTCTGTTTAACACAATAGTCGAATCCAAGTGCGTAAATGTTGTAGCTGGAGCAGGATCCGTAAGATCATCCGCAGGGACATAGACTGCCTGTACGGAAGTGATAGATCCTTTATCTGTTGAGGTGATTCTTTCCTGCATGATACCCATGTCGCTCGCGAGTGTTGGCTGATATCCTACTGCTGATGGGATTCTTCCTAGCAATGCTGATATTTCTGATCATGCCTGCGTAAATCTGAAGATATTATCTACGAATACTAATACATCTTTCCCCTCTACATCTCTGAAATATTCTGCCATCGTAAGTCCGCTGAGCGCCACTCTTGATCTCGGCCCGGGCGTTTCATTCATCTGTCCGTAGACCATGGCGGTCTTATTTAAAACACCAGATTCTTTCATTTCATTATATAGATCATTTCCTTCTCTTGTCCTTTCACCTACTCAACATACCACGGATACTCAACTGTGAGCAGTAGCAATATTATGGATAAGCTCTTGCATCACGACAGTCTTACCTACTCATGCTCCGCCGAAAAGTCCTACCTTACCTCCTTTAAGCATCGGAGCGAGAAGATCGATGACCTTGATTCCTGTTTCGAGTAATTCAGCTTTGGTAGACAGACTCGTAAATGCTGGTGATTTTTTGTGGATAGCGTGTTTTTCCTTGGTTTTGATATTTGGGGTACCGTCGATAGTATTTCCCAAGACATTGAACATATGTCCAAGTACTTCAGGACCGACTGGCACTTTGATTGCATCTCCAGTATTGTTTACGAGATCTCATCTCTTGAGTCCATCAGTAGAATCCATGGCGATACCTCTGACGACGCCATCTTCAAGAAGCTGAAGCACTTCGATAACGACCTCATCGCCATTGCTATTTTTCTTCTCTACTACAAGAGCATCATAGACTTTGGGTAAATCTTTTTCGAATTTGACTTCTACGATCACTCATTTGATAGCAGTAATTTTTCCTTGCATGATAGATATTTTAACAAAATAAATTTACTATATAGGACGATCCGTTATTGCGAATACAGTGTGCTAATCTGGATTGTTTAGCAGTAGATTGCTTCGTTTCTTACAATGACACCGCAGGTTCTAATTGTTTTCGATAGCGATTTTAGCACTTACGATCTCGGATATCTCTTGTGTAATCTTTCCTTGGCGAGTCTTATTGTACAGAAGGTTCAAATTGCCGAGGATATCTCCACAGTTATCTTTCGCATTTTTCATAGCAAGCATACGCGCGGCGTGTTCTCAGGTTTTATTGTTTATTACAGCATTATACACGATATGTTCTACGAGTTCTTGGATCAATAATTGTTTGAATTGTTCTATATTCGGCTCTATTACGAGGTCTCCAGGAGACTTGAAATGCACCGAACTGAGCTTGATTCATAGATCCCTCAAGAATGCTTCAAAACTTTCTTCGTCAAGCGGATAGAGTTTAAATCTCAAAGGCACTTGGGTAACGGTATTTTTGAAGAAGTTGAAGTAGACTTTTATCTTGGAATATGATTTTCCTATCAAGGCTTTTCTCACATAGGCGAAGATACTTCTCAAGTCATTTTCATTAATATCATCTTTGAGATGGAGTGATCAGACAACATTCCATTTGTCTCTGATGAAAAATTCCAATCATTTTTTACCTATCGCTAGAATATCTACTTTCTCTTTTCGATCTTGATATTTTATGCTGATATGTTTCAAAAGTTTAGCATTAATACCTCCACAAAGCCCTTTGTCTGAAGTAATAACGATGATCAATCTTTTACCATCAGGGTCCCAAGATGTTTTATCAAAGTCGAAGAGATTTACCTTATCTTTGAGTGATTGGAGGATGTTCAAAAAATCAAGAACAAAAGACTTGAATCTGTTTGTCTTGTCTTTGAGTTTCTGTAATTTGATCGTAGAAACCACCTCTAGAGCTCTGATGATCTTCTGGAGGTTTTTCACTGATTTTATCTTGCTTCTGATCTGTTTGGTGTTTGCCATATAACAAGTGAATTTTAAATTCTAAATTGGTCCATCATTGCGAGGAGCATGGCGACGTGGTAATCTGGACCATCTATAATCTGTGTTTATGTATCTTATAAAGCTTCAAGTCTGCGGTAATCTTTTGTAATGATAAGAATGCCTTATCGATTTCATCGATATCTCATTGTAATTTTATCTGTTCAATCTCTTTTTCCATATTTAATTTCATCTCTTCCAATGCTTTTTCATCGGAGATGAGTTGTGTCGTGACCGCATTGACGAGCATAACGACATTTTGACCATCAAGATAGAGGAGTCATTGACTTACCGAGATAGTTATTGTATCATTATCAAATAAGAATTTTGTTCCCTTAACGAATTCATGTGCGTTTTTATCCGTTGGCAAAATTCTCGCTATTCAAGGTTTGATAATACTTGAAAGCGGAATATGATGAGGAAGAATTCCTATATCACCAGCCATAGTTGGGATGACAACCTTTTCGACTTCTCACTCAAATATTAATGTTTCTGGGGACATGACTTTTAGATACATGAACTACACGAATTTTAAATGCTAAATTTTAAATGCTAAATAAAACGGATTTTTCTTATGTAACATTAGACATTCAATAGTCAGTATTATTTAAAGTTTCATTTCTTCCTTGGTCTCTTTGATGATTTTGATCATTTCTTTCTCAATATCATCTTCCAAAGTTTTTTTGTCAATAATTTTCTTGGTGAGGTCAACATAGACCGTATCAAGTTTTTGATATAATTTCTTCTCAAAATCCAATATCTTATTTACCGGCAGATCATTGAGATAATCATTAATTCCAGCGTAGATCAGGACAACTTGTTTGTTGAATGGGATAGGATCATTGTTTGGTTGTTTCAACATTTCTACCAATCTCTTTCCTTTTTCGATTTTTCTCTGTGTGGATTCATCAAGGTCAGAAGCAAATTGCGCGAATGATGCTAATTCACGGAAGCTAGCAAGTTCAAGTCTGAGTTTACCAGCGACTTTTTTCATGATCTTGGTCTGTGCTGATCCTCATACACGGGAAACAGAAAGTCCCACATCGATTGCAGGTCTGATACCTGAATTGAAGAGTTCAGTTTCCAAAAATATTTGTCCATCAGTGATTGAAATTACATTGGTTGGAATATATGCCGATACATCAGAATCTAATGTTTCGATGATAGGGAGAGCAGTCAATGAACCTCATCCAAAGTCTTTATTGAGATTTGCGGCTCTTTCCAAAAGTCTTGAATGTAAGTAGAAGACGTCTCCAGGATACGCTTCACGTCCAGGCGGTCTTCTGAGGAGCAATGAAACTTCTCTGTAGGCGACGGCATGCTTACTTAGATCATCGTAGATGATGAGTGCGTCTTTACCTTGTGCCATGAAAAATTCTCCCAATGCACATCCTACATATGGAGCGATATATTGCAATACTGAAGGGCTGTTTGCAGGCGCGCTGACGACGATAGTGTATTTCATTGCATCTTTTTCTTTGAGTGTTTCTACGATTCTTCTTACTTTACCTTCTTTCTGTCCGATAGAAACATAGATACAGATAACATCTTTCCCTTTTTGATTCAAGATCGTGTCTGTCCCGATAGTCGTTTTACCGGTTTGTCTATTTCAGATGATCAATTCTCTTTGGCCTCTTCCGATAGGCACCATCGTATCGATAGCCTTAATACCGGTTTCGAGAGGTTTATTTACTCATTGTCTAGTGATGACACCAGGAGCGATTTTTTCTACAGGATTGAAAGTTTTTGGTTTGATATCGGCTCCGCCATCGATAGGCATACCGATACCATCAAGTACTCTACCTAGATATTCTTCACCTACGCCGACGCTGAGGACCTTTCCTACTGCTTTGACGGTGTCTCATTGATTGAGCTTGCTATAATCTCCGAGAACGAGTACTCCTACGCTATCATTAGAAAGATCGAGAACCAATCATTTGATTCCATTCTCGAATTCTACGATTTCGGAGAACATCGCATCATCAAGTCCGACGACTGTTGCAACTCCATCCTTAAGCTCAAGTATTTCTCCCTTCTTAGAAAAGGAATCGCCGATATCAGCATTCTTGATGTCTTGCTCGATTCTCTCCAAGATTTCCTTTATAATCTGCATGAATAATAATTTTTATAAATTAAAATGAATATATTTTTAATTTAGAATTTAAAATTTAGAATTTAGAATTATCAAAGTAGTAAGTTGAGATCTCTATCCAAATCCCTCTTGTAGCGATAACCTTCTCACTTTACATCGACGCCGACCTTAGACGAATCTTGATAGTCAAGATCTACATTTTTGAAGGTGTCCGTCACGAAAGATCAGATTTGATTTTGGATATTTTTGTCCGTAGTGACAGCGAATTCTTTTTTGACGCCAGCATACCTTTTTTTGAGGAGAGTAGCTATTTGGTTAATATCTCTAATTTCTAATTTATTTAAGCCTTTGAGAAGGACCACAATTTCGTGTGCCGCAGGACAATGCTTTTTTAAGGATTCCAAATACACAGGTATCTCCAACGATCTTTTGCCGTATCTTTTGATCATCTGTTTGATAATCATAAAATAACGCAAAAAATCTTTATCCTTTATATAGGCATCGAAATATTGATTAACTAATGTTTCGTTGGAGATAAACATAAATGAATTTCTAATGAAGTATAAAAGGAATTGTCATCCTGAATGTAATGAAGGATATATTCCTTGCCATACCCTTCGACAAGCTCAGGGTGACCGGCAACCTATCCCTTAATTTCTTTCACCAGCGTCGTTAAATATTCGTTCTTCAAATTTTCATCTGATCAGATCATCTTCTTGACGACAATCTTACTAGCATACTTCACAGAATCTTCTCGATTGTTTTCAAGTTCTTTCTTTATCTTTTGTGATTGAGATTCGGCATTTTTGATTATTTCATCTGCTTTCTTCTGGGCGTCTTCGATAATTTCTTTCTTGTGTTTGTCGACTACTAGCTCATGTTCTTTGACGATGATTTTCTGTTTTTCTACGACTTCAGAAATCATACTGTCTCATTTGATTTTAGCGTTTTCGATGATCTTATTATATTCTTGTTCAGCATTTTTGAGCTTCTTCATGAGATGCTCTCTTTCTTCGAGAGCACTCGTCACTTTGTCGCCGAGAAAATATTTGAACGCGAAAAAGAAGATGGCAAGATTTACTACTTGCACCAAAACATTTATGGCAACGGTTGTTGTCGAAACTGCAGTTTCTTCCATAATTAATGACTAATGATTAAAGACTATACATTAAACACTAAGAAGAGAAAAAGCGATCACAAATCCGTAGATAGCTACTGCTTCAGTCAAGGCCAAAGTTAAGATAGCAGGTACGAAATATGCTTTAGCTCCATCAGGGTTTCTTCCCAATGATTCTAACCGTCATTTACCAATCATTCCTAGTCCGATAGCTGCGCCTAAACCAGCAAATCCAATAGCAATTCCTGCTCCGAGATGTTGTAATGTCATTTCTTAATATAATTATAAATTAAAAGATAACGAATTTATCTGCCTTTGGTAGATTAATGTTCACCGTGCCCTGCGGCAGCGATTTTGAAATATACAAGCACGAGCATAGAGAATACGAATGCCTGCAAGAATCCGACGAAGAGTTCGAAGAACACGACGACTAAAGGTAGAAGCAAAGGTATTTTCATAAGCGCCATAGTTGCACTGACGATCAACCCGAGAAGCACCATACCAGCAAAGATATTTCAAAACAACCTTAGTGATAATGAAAGAACTCTGGATATCTCACCGACGAATTCTATGATTCATAAAAATAATCCTATGATGATATCGAATATTTTCCCGATGAAAGATCAGATTCCAGTGACTTTATGTACGATACCCAGACCCTTATATCCTATATATTTCTCTATATAATGACCCCCGTTTTTCTTAAATCCATAAACGATAGTAGTGAATACGCAAACTAATGCTATGGTCGTATTAAAGAAGACATCAGTTGATACCGGCCTGAAGTAGAAATGTAGGCTAGGAGCAGCGAGAACAAAGAGATCTCCTATGAGTCCGAATAGATTACACCACAAAATATAGATGAAGATAGTAACAATGACTTTGATGATTTTCAATGGAATTTCCGGACCGATATCTTGGAAGAATGTTAATATGCTTTCTATACCCATATCTACGAGATTTACGAATCCATTATGGCGATTCTTTCTTTTAAGCAAAGAATAGATCATTATGAAAATGAAGAATAATACTGTTCACATCATAGATGCAAGTATTGTCTGAGAGAAGTGTATCCCGAATATATTCACTTCATATAATGGCATAAAACTTATAGCTTCCATAGATAGACGTCTATACATTCAAAGAGATAAAGTTTACTATCCCAATAAGTCGTTTAAGAATTATTATGACAACAACTTTGTTTTCTTTTTAAAGAAAACGAAAAACCCCCCGAAGGCTGGCTTTACAGAGAGTATATAGTTTTTGGTGTACATATTTCAAGACATTTTTAGAAAAAAAACAGATGGATACATCATTTTTTAATAAGGTGTAAATTTTGGACATATTCGCATAAAATTGAGATTGACTTTTTGGTATCATTCTTTATAGAAACAAACTCTCGCAAAATATGAATAGGTGGAAAGGCGAAAAAATGTAAACAAAAAGAAATAATAAAATAACAAAAAAAAGCTTATGAATACAACAGTAACTAGACAGGATGTACAATTTGTGGCCTTACTCAAGGAGATAGGAGCGCTGAAAGATGTGACTGATACGCACATCAAAATAACTAAAGAAAGAGGTGGAGAAGTTATGTGTCTATGCGGTGATGGACAACAATTTGCCGATATTTATGCGCATCGTATGAGAAAATCTGGTAAAATCAGACCGGAAAATCACCTAGCTCATATTGCTGCTTTAAATGGTGGACCGCTTTTACTTTCAAAACAATCGCCCTTATATGACAGAGCGATGGAAAAAAATATTCTCTTTGCGGTTTTAGTAAACGCCATACCCAATGTGGCGCTTTATGGTCACATACCATGTGGTATGGCATATCTTGAAGACATAACTTTGATAGAAAACATCAGACTTGTAATTGATGGAGAAAAAACTCTTTTAATGCAATGTAAAAAATTAGCAAAGAATCCAAGAAAATACTTTGCAAAATGGTTTGAAAAGACCACTAGCCCAGAAAATTACGAGGGAAAAGTTGAATGGGTGAAGAACTTATTTAGTAAAGTTGAAACAGCAATGTATTTCCATGCGGACAATGGAGACAAAAGAAGTTACTTTCTCTCTATTTCAGCTTGGGATGAACAGCAGAATGTCATCCAAAGAAAATGGCAAGAATTATATCAAAGAGTGTAGTAAAAAATTTTATGGATCATCGCGCTATATTAGGCGATGATTTTTTTAAACAGAAAAATACATTTTCTTATTGAAATAATAGGGTAAATAGATAAGTAAAGTCCATTGTAAAAAATAATCTCACAAAAAATATTCTGATTCTTTATTTCTATTTTTATTGCTAGCATGTATGTCCTCGATTTCATCCAGGAGTTTCTCTCCAAAATACATGACAAATGAATTAAACCGATAGATACAAAAACGCATGGAACCCTACCTAATATACTCAAAAAATCTCTTAAATTGAGAGTCGTGGACGGTGGCGATGATGAGGGGACCATGGCGGAATTGTACGCGCTCGAAGGTCCGCAATATAGTTTGGAGTCCTATGGAGTATTTTTTACTGCATCGCCAAAACATGCAGACGGAATAGTAGTTGTGGGAGCA
>Ga0172368_10005353_pt1 | contig 14363 bp, 5 predicted proteins | sample Lak11m_FD_114540 | JGI IMG/M metagenome (GOLD analysis project Ga0172368, IMG submission 114540) | Freshwater microbial communities from Kabuno Bay, South-Kivu, Congo - kab_022012_11m | ecosystem: Environmental > Aquatic > Freshwater > Lake | place: Democratic Republic of the Congo: South-Kivu...
ATGAACTGTTTTTTTTTCAAACTTAGTCAAAAGTATAATCGCAATGATATTTTTAAAATCCTTTTGGATTTTGTATTCAAGTTATCTGTAGTGATGTTCCCAGTTTTATTTGGGAGGACACTATATTTGAAAAAAGAATTATCATTATCCATGCAATTAGCACTTTTATCTCCCCGAAAATCCCTCAATAAAGCCTACCTCAAGGTTAAACCATCCAGGAGCGAAATTGAATTGTTTAAGGCAAATTTGATCAAATTACTTGATGGCTTAGATGAATCAGAATCGGAAGAGCATGTGAAAAATGACCTGAGCGATTTTCTTAAGAAGACTTTCTATCAAAAGTTTTATATCAATACAAAAGGCCGGAATGACCTTGTAATCCATAATGGTACCGATGCAAAGAGCTTCGCCGGAGTGTTGATCGAAGCTAAAAAACCTTCGAATAAAACTGAGATGATCCGACCGGATAACTTGAATGCAAAGGCATTTCATGAACTTATTCTTTACTATCTAAGGGAACGGATCACCAACCATAACCTGGAGATCAAACATCTGGTGGCCACGAACATTTATGAATGGTATGTATTAAACGCCGGACTCTTCGAGAAAGTGTTCGCTCAGAATAAGACCCTGGTAAAACAATTCACCGATTTTGAAGAAGGCAGGCTGGCTGGAAAGACCACCGACTTTTTTTACGAGGAAATTGCAGAACCATTCATGACAGTGTTAACTTCCGAAATTTGCTTTACCTGGTTCGATTTCCGGGAGTATGATAAACCCCTGCGTAATAAGGATAAGATCGATGATTCCAAACTTATTGCTCTTTATAAACTGCTTTCTCCGGAACATTTACTGAAGCTTCCTTTTACCAATGACAGCAACAGCCTGGACAAAGCTTTTTATACGGAATTGCTTCACATCATCGGTTTGACGGAAACAAAAGAAGGCAGTAAAAAACTCATCGGCCGGAAAAAGGAAGGAGAGCGAGATCCCGGTTCACTGATAGAGAATGCCATTGTCCAGATAGACAGCCGGGATATGATCGGCCGGATAGACAAACCTTCCCGTTTTGGAGAAACAACCCAGGAACGACTTTTTAATATATCGCTGGAACTGACGATCACCTGGATTAATCGTATTCTGTTCCTGAAACTGCTTGAGGCGCAGTTAATCAATTACCACAAGGGTGATTCTGCCTATGCATTTCTGAACAGTGATAAACTCAAGGGATTTGATGCCCTGGATAGTCTGTTTTTTCGGGTACTTGCCAAAAAAACCACCGAACGCGATCCAGCGGTGGCTAAATTATTTGAGAAGGTCCCTTATCTGAATAGTTCCCTGTTTGAGCCGACAGAACTGGAACGCGACACCATTTTTATCAGCAACCTGCAGGATGACTGCCTCATTCCGTTTCACCCGGGAACGGTATTGAAAAATAATACCGGAAAACGGTTAACCGGTTACATGAATGGTTTGGCTTACCTTTTTGCTTTCCTCAATGCCTATGATTTCTCAGGCGAAGGCGCTGAAGAGATTCAGGAAGATAACAAAACACTGATCAATGCTTCGGTTCTCGGCCTGATTTTCGAAAAGATAAACGGTTATAAAGACGGTTCATTCTTCACACCGGGATTCATTACCATGTATATGTGTCATGAAACCATTCGCAGGGCAGTTGTACAGAAGTTCAATGATTCAAAAGGCTGGGATTGCACGACTATTGATCAGGTATATGATAAAATACAAGACCGGAATGAGGCCAACAGCATCATTAACAGTCTTAAAATCTGTGACCCGGCAGTTGGTTCCGGCCACTTCCTGGTATCGGCCTTAAATGAGATTATCGCCTTAAAAAGTGAATTGAAAATATTGGTGGACAAGGAGGGAAAATGGTTAAAGGAGTATCACGTTGAAGTGGTAAACGATGAACTGATCATCACAGATGAAGATGGTAAGCTTTATGAATATTATCCCGCCAGTCATGAAAGCAGACGGATCCAGGAAACACTTTTCCGTGAGAAACAGACCATCATTGAAAATTGTCTTTTTGGCGTTGACATCAATCCCAATTCAATCAAGATATGCCGTTTAAGGTTATGGATCGAGCTGCTTAAAAACGCATATTACAGGGCTGAAAGCAATTTTACAGAACTGGAAACCCTTCCCAACATTGACATCAACATCAAGTGCGGGAATTCCCTGATCTCACGCTATGCACTTGATGCGGACCTAAAACAAGCACTAAAGAATAGTAGATTTTCGATAGTAAGTTACAGGGCGGCGATCATGACTTACCGAAATGCAGCCAACAAGGAACAGAAGCAGGAAATGGAGCGGCTTATTGCCAGGATAAAAAACGATTTTCAAATAGAGATTGGGAGAAATGATCCAAAGAAAAAGAAGCTTGACAAATTGTTAGGTGAATTATATCATCGATTTACCGGTACTTTTCTTTTCGATCCGGAAGCAGATTATGGAAATGATAAATTAAAGGAAAAGGCTAAGAAGGAGAGACAAAAACTTGAAGATGAAATAGCACAACTCAATTTGGAAATAGAGGATATAAAAACGAATAAAATTTATGAGAACTCTTTTGAATGGCGGTTTGAATTCCCGGAAGTACTCAATGATGAAGGAGATTTTGTGGGGTTTGATGTGGTGATTGGGAATCCACCGTATGGTGTTAATTTTAACAGGAAGTCAGGACAAACTTTTGAAGCAAACTTCATTACATTTAACTGGAGAGGAGAAAGTTATATTTTATTTATTGAACAAGGCCTCAAACTCCTCAAATCTAATGGAAATTTTGGTTTCATTGTGCCAGATACCTTATTAAATCTGGGTTTTACTGAAGCATCAAGAATACACATCTTGAAAAACTCCAATATTCGTGAGGTTGATTTATTACCTGCTTCTGTTTTTCAAGATGCCACAGTGGATACCATTCTACTATTTTTTTCGAAAAAGGAGAATAAGGAAGATATTACTTGGAACCCAATAAGTGTGAATGTTTTTAAAAAACGATTATTTATTGAAAATTTAACAAAACCAGATAGAAAGTTTAAAATTTCTTCCCAAGTGTGGTACGATCAAAAGGTCTTTAATTTGCAAACCGAAGCAAAAGAATTGTCCATTATTCAAAATATAGACACACGATTTCAGGCTATAGTCGAATTTTCTGAAATTTTCTATGGCATAAAGGTGTATCAAGTTGGGAAAGGGAGGCCACCACAAACAAGAGAAATTGTTGAATCAAAACCATTTACCTCTCAATGCAAAGTTGGTAATGATTGGCTGCCATTTTTTGATGGTAAGGATATCGGGCCATATCAACTACTTTGGAAGAAAAACAATTGGTTAGATTATGGTCCATGGCTTGCAGAACCCCGCATACCTTCAAAATTCAAAGATGAAAAAATCCTAATTCGGAAGATAACTGGAAATAAGTTGATTGCACATTATATTGCTGAAACATCGTATTGTAATACATTGCTTTTTGTTCTTAAACTATTGCCTGAAGAGAGCCAGATATCTTATAAAGCACTTTTGGGAATCCTAAATTCCACTTTCATTGGATGGTACTTTCATAAAAAATTCCAAATAAGTGAGGAGGATACCTTTCCTCAGATTATGATTCGTGATATTCTTCAAATCGCCGTTCCAAATGTAAATAATGAAACTACAAAAGAGTTAGAATCAAAAGTAACTATGATTATTGAAATGAAACAATCAAATGATCAATTGAATACAAAGGATTATGAAGAAGAAGTTGACCATCTTGTTTACGAATTATATGGATTGACAGAGGAGGAGAAAAGGATAATTGAACAATCATTCTGATATATCCGAGAGCACTATTTGAAATAAAACTAAAGGGAAAAAACAGATGAAGTCAGAAATTATAATCTATCAAGCCAAGGGTAGCGGGCAACGGGGAGTGGTTGCCTTAACCGAAAACCTGTCTGATAAATCAATCCGGAATGGTTAAGAACGAAACATCCACTGCCACCGTCATTTTCAATGGTGAAATGGCTAATGCCACCCTCATACAGTTGTCCTATTATCTTTAAAAGCAATATCTTTGCTGCCCGGCCGGCAATCCGGTTGCTCACCTGCAATGGAACAACGTAACTTTGATCCCCTGATGATCCTGGGCGTAACTGGTGTTTTCCTGCTTTTGTTAGCCGGGGTCATGCATGTTTTTCCGGGGAAACAACCGGTTCAGGCGGCCACGAAGTCCATTCCTGTCACAGCACCTGCAATACCCATTCAGTCTCCAGATAAACCAGACTCTCTTCAGGCGATCCTGAGTGACCGGGATTCGATCACAAGCATGTTTACAGGGCTTGATCCGTTTTTTCAATCGGTCCGCCAGGTTCAAACCGGCAATACATTGCTCCACATCGCCTATTTCGGTGATTCCATGATCGAAGGCGACCTGGTGACACAATCGCTTCGCCGGTATTTGCAACAGCGTTTCGGGGGCGACGGCGTCGGTTTTGTCCCCGTTACCACCCCTCTCCCGGGGTTCCGGACTACCATCAGGCAGAGCTTTAACGACCACTGGAATATATGTTCCTTTGGTCATACGGGTAATTCCGGGGGAGAGTCTCCTGGGATTTCAGGCTATGCCTATATTTCAAATCCGGGGGCAGAGGTGAAATTTGAATCAGGAAAGGGCTATGGCCCATTTCACCAGGCGGAGATCATTTACGGCGGCAAAAACAACATCATTCTTGAAGTCCTTACCGGCCATGAATCGAAGGTTTTATCATTAGCGCCGATCAATGCTGTTTCATCTTTTACCGTTACCCCTGATTCTGCATTTCCGGTATTTGAACTCAGAGTCAGAAGCGCTGAACCGGGAATTGTTTATGGTGTTAATTTTGAAAACGGTCCGGGCGTTTATGTCGACAATTATGCCTTCCGCGGAAATTCCGGAATGCCTATGACCACCATTCCTGTCGAAATTTTTGCAGGATTCAACGCAACGCTTCATAACGAGCTGCTGATCCTTCATTTCGGCCTCAATGTATTTACGCCCGGTGTGGAGGATTATCATTGGTATGAGATGGCGATGCGACAAGTGATCAGGCATATAAAGCAGTCTTCACCGGGTGTTTCCATCCTGATGATCAGCATGACCGACCGGAGCACCCTCATTTCGGGTGAATACCATACTCCGTCGGGACTTCCTGAATTCATCCGGCTTCAGCAGCGGGTAGCGGCCAAAGAACAAATCGCCTTTTTTAACCTGTACGAGGCCATGGGAGGCGCCAACAGCATGAAAAGGTGGGTGGAGGGGCACCCAATGCTGGCCGGGTATGATTACACCCATCCCAATGGTGCCGGCGCTGCAAAGATCGCCTTGCTGGTTTACGATTTTCTAATGAAAGGCTATGACAGGTATCTCCAAAAATCCGATTCCACCTCAACTGCAAACTTTTCCGCCCCTTCGATATGACAATCTCCGGTTATATTTTTCTTGCAGTGATCCTGATGCTTCCTTTCAGTTCGACCGGACAGGATACGACACTTATCCAGGAAAACCCGCCGCGATATGATTCTTTAAGATTGTTATATCCCTTTCTGAAACTCCGGGAGAACCGGATCACCGGGGATGAGGCTTCATTGATGCCGTTTTACAGGAAACTTGAGCGGATCGGGAACGGGAGTAAAGAACAGGCTGTAATCGTTCATATCGGCGACTCGCACGTGCAGCCGGGAATTTTCACAAAACCCTTGCGTGACTACCTGCAGGCGACTTTCGGCAATGCCGGATATGGCATGATGTTTCCATACCGCCTTGCAAAATCGAACGGTCCGTCGGGTTATATTTCACATGCTGATACCCCGTGGATTGCAGGAAGAAATGCCACCCTGAAGAGGCCGCTACCCACGGGAATTTCCGGATTCACTTTATGGTCGACAAGTTCAACAGCATCTTTTACGCTGGAATTTACAATGCCGTTAATTATGAATAAAGATACGATCCGCCTGATTATATTTCATGAAAGCAGGGACAGTTGTTACTTCCTTTCCCTGAGCAACGACCTGACTGGTCACCTTTATCCTGTCCTGGATTCATCCTGGACATTCAGGACGACATTCCTGATCGATGACCTGCCACAAAAGGTCCGCATCCGGGCAGTACGAACAAGAGAGATGCAGTCTTCCGCGACTTTCTATGGTATGAGCCTGGAATCGGCGGATCCCGGCGTGATCGTGCACACCATCGGTGTCAACGGGGCCATGTTTACCAGTTATCTCGAATCCGAACACTTTATAGGACAATTGGCCATGCTTCATCCCGACCTGCTGATCTTCTCCCTTGGCACCAATGAGGCGTTCGATGTAAAAGCTTACTCCTCCGGCAAGCTCCTGGCCGACGTTGACACGCTCGTACACCGGATCCGCCAAACAGGTAACCAGGCGGCCATCCTCCTGACAACCCCGCCGGGTATTTATAAAGCTTACCGTAAAAAACGGCGGACCCATTATAAACCGAATCCGTTGGCCGATTCGGTGAGCAACGTACTTCGTCAGTATGCTGCATCAAACGGAGTGGCCCTGTGGGACTGGTACACCATCATGGGAGGAAAAGAGGCCATGTCGAAATGGAAGGCCAAAAAGCTGACCGACCGCCGTTATATTCATTTTTCCGGCAAGGGGTATGGGATCCAGGGCGTATTGCTCCGGGAGGCGATATTTGAAAGCTATGATAAGCGTTACTGACACCATTTCAGGTTTTTATGAATGGATCCTGGCCTCATTCCGGTATGATCCCGGGAATCCATTGTTCTTTACCGGAGCCTTTTTCATGTTTTTTTTCCTGATATTTTTTTTGGTATACATACCCCTGGGAAAGACACCGCACAGGCGTGCCATAATCATCCTGTTTTTTTCCCTCTGGTTTTATTATAAATGTTCCGGCTTCTTCATCCTGGTGATCCTCGCTGCGGGAAGCCTGAATTACCTGATCGCGATTATGATCGGCTCCACAGTAAACAGCCGCAGACGCGCATGGTTGTTGTTCGCGGGAGTGCTTGTTAACCTGGCGATGCTGATATTTTTCAAATACACACCCACTTTCCGTAAGATCGCGGAGCTTACCGCAACCATGCAATGGAATGTTGCTGCACTTGCCTTTCCGGCCGGGATCTCCTTTTATACTTTCGCCAACCTCAGTTACATTATTGATGTAAAAAAAAGAATACTCCTTCCTGAACGGAGCTACACGCGTTATCTGACATACATAACCTTTTTCCCGATCGTACAAATGGGGCCTATTGAACGCGCCGTGAATTTCCTTCCACGGCTGACCCGGCCGTTCCGCTTGTCACGGGAGGATGTTGGCGAAGGTTTTTTTCTGATCCTTTCGGGTTCATTCAAAAAAATGGTGATCGGTGATTATGTGAATCTCCACCTTGTTTCTCAGATTTTCAGCGCACCGGAACGTTACACCGGGATGGAGAACCTTGCGGCCATTCTGGGATATTCACTGGTGATCTATTGTGATTTCAGCGGGTATACCGATATGGCACGGGGAATTGCACGATGGATGGGTTTCAACATCCAGGTCAATTTCAATTTCCCCTACCGGGCGGACAGTATCGGTGAATTCTGGCGCCGATGGCACATCTCCCTTACCAACTGGCTGAGGGATTATATTTTTCTTCCACTCGCTTATCGAATGTCGAGGATGTTGAAACAGGAATATATTTTTCCCAAAAGTTTCCTTCGTACCGATCTTGTAATTTTTGATATCGCTGCACTGATCACATTCACCATTTGCGGATTATGGCATGGTACCGGATGGAATTTCCTGATCTGGGGCGTGTTGCATGGTCTTGCCCTGGCCATTCAACGGTCTTGGAGTTATGTCACACGGGGACTCAGAAAGTCGAGAGGATCACTTTTCAAAGAAATTAACCATTTATCCGGCATCATTCTCACCTTTTCTTTTGTTTCCATAGCCTGGGTCTTTTTCCGGATGCGTACCCCTGGAGAAAGTTTCACGGTTTTTTCGCAAATTACAGGTAATTTCTATCTCTGGGGTTTTGCGGCATTCATTACTGCTTATTACCCGGTTCTGCTGATGATCGTGCTGGGTTACCTGCTTCATTTTATTCCCGGACGTGCTCATTATAAAGTGCGTGAAATTCTCATTTCACTTGCCTGGCAATGGAAAACGCTTATCGCCATCGGCATGGTATCGCTCATCATTTATTTCAAATCCCTTGGATCGGCCATGCCCATTTACATTCAATTTTAAATTTTGAGCCCACCCGGAAAAGAAATTTCGATACCTCGTTACCTCGCTATTTAAGGTTTGTACACAACGCCAAAATTCTTCTTCCCGTCGAGCTCTATACGGATGTCCTTGTCGAATTGCACATGGCGTATGAATTCATCTTCGTAAACGGCGGGCTGGCTGTTTAAAAATTCAATGTCGTAGAAGCCATCATGTATGAAAGGATTAATGGTAAAGTAACCCACGCGGAAGGAGGTGAGGTTTTGAAAAAAATGCGTGCCCTGGCTTGGATCGATGCGGTAATGTTCAAGCCCCGATTCAACGATCACCCGGGCTGCACTGATCTGCGGCCATTTTACCGGGATGCCGAGCCAGGGATCGCTGGAACCCCAGCGACCGGGTCCGACCAGCACATAATTTCTCTTCTCATTAACGAACTTCGCATTAAGCATATCGAGTCTGAGGGCAATCTCCATACTCTTTGAGGCGTTGAAACCATCCGGCTTCACATAGACAAAATCCCGGATCCCCTTGATGATGCCGTTTCCAAGGGCTGTATTGGAGATCAGCAGAGTATCTTCGTTACGGATGAGTTCAGGTTTGAGGTTGATGCTTTCGTCGCGGCCGGCAATCGGCCGGATCTGAAGGAGGCTGAATACTTTATGCTGCCCTTTGGGCATATCGAGGTTCACTGCAAATTCGATCTCAACCGGTTTGTTCATCTCCCGCTGACCGATCTCCAGTATGTTGCTTAAAATGGCCGCCAGTGGAAGGGTATTGTGATTGAGTAACTGGGAGAAAGTAACGATGATCTTACCTTCCGACAAGGTTCCATCTTTCAACTGATGGCTTTCATAATCGAAAGTGGAGGCCACGAGTTTCAGTGCATGGTCATCGCCGGCATCCCTGATGCGTAATTTCATCAGGTTCACAGTGTCGTCGGTATCAGGTGAAAAACTTTCAGGCCGAAGGTCAAGAGCAAAAAAGAACTTCTGTGTTTCGCTCAACGCCAGTTCGGGAGTAGAAAGCTGCAGGATTTTCTTTGGATATTTCGGTGAAAACCTGATCCCGACACCACCATCCACAATGTATTTTCCCAGTCCAAAGGCGATATTTGCGATCCCATCCGCTGGCTTTTCAGGGGCAATCGGGTAAAAGTTTATCGAACGTGCAACCCCTGAAATGACGGGATAGAACCGGTCGCCATACTTGCGGCCAGTCACTTCCTGCAGTACAATACCCATCTTTTCTTCATCGATCATGTTGAGGGTTGCAGCCATGTATGATTTGCTATCCTTGAAATAGGCTGAAGCATAAACACTTTTAATGGCTTCGCTCAACTTATCGATCATCAACCGGTCGTTAAATTTAACGTTCGGGATCATATAGGTAGAATAAATTCCGGCAAACGGCTGATAATGTGAATCTTCAAGCAGGCTTGATGACCTGATCGCGATCGGGTTGTTGATGCAGGAGATAAAGCGGTACAGGTCCTCATGGATCCTGAAAGGTAGTCTCGCCTTGACAAAACGGATCAGGATCTCCTGATCACTCCGGTCGGACAGGGCAATTTCATAAAGATTGTTCTCCTCCATGAATTCATCAAAAATATCGGTACCCAACACAACAGTCCGGGGAATCGTGATCACTACATCCTTGTAATGGTCGGTCAGCCGGTTCCGTTTGATCATGGAATCGAGAAAAGCCAGTCCCCGGGCTTTTCCTCCGATAGAACCTTCGCCGATTCGCGCAAACTGGAGGTATTCATCGTAACGCTCGCGGTCGAAATCGGCAATCACTCCCTTGGCCTTGTTGATGCGGAACGCGGTGATGGCATCGAAAAGGTAGCGTTTGGCTTCATCCATGTCATTGGCAAAAGATGTTACCGACACTTCCTTGAACATCTCTGCAATCGGGAACAGGGCGCGGGCATTGAGCCATTTTGAAAAATGGTTTCGTTGCATATGATACAGCAGCGAATCATCCGGGATCTCAAAAATCTTATCCTGCAGTGATTTAAGATCCACTGCCCGGGTTATCTCCCGGCCATTCCTGGGATCAATAAAGATAAAATCGCCAAAAGAGAAATATTCGGTGATGTAGTTCCTCAGTTCTATGGATATTGTTTTTGAATTTTTATTCAGGAACCCGACCTTCATCTCATGAGCCAGCGATTCATGTTCGGTATCAGTCGATTGAAACAGGATGGGCATATACTTGTCTTCTGCCCTGACCAGTTCCACAAATTTGATACCGGCGGTTTTATCTGTCTCACCGGCCCGCATAAAAGAAATATCGGTGATGATGCCAAGGAGGTTACCCTTGTATTTTTCCCACATATTTACGGCTTCTTCGTAATTGGTTGCCAGCAGGATCTTGGTGCGGCCGCGCATCCGGAGCATCTTGTTGTGTTCATTCAATCCTTCGGCCATGAAGGCTTTGGACTGCTTGAGAAGAATTTTGTAGATGTTGGGCAGGTAGGAGGAGTAAAACCGAATAGAATCTTCAACAAGTAAAATTGCCTGAACTCCCTGGAGGACATCCTGATCGATATTCATTTTGTCCTCGATCAGTTTGATGATTGCCAGGAGGATCCCGGCATTGCCAAGCCAGCAGAACACATAGTCGATGGCGCTCAGGTCCTTTTCGGTTAGTTTCAGATTTACTTCCCTGGAGAAAGGGGTCAAAACAACGATGGGAATTTTCGGATAATGTTTCTTTATCCGCATGGCAAGGTCGAACGTATCGGTTTTCTCAATGTTGAGCATGGAGATGACCAGTTCTATGTTTTTGTCTTCCAACACTTCGAATGCTTCTTCCTCGGAAGTAACCTTGATGAACTGGGGCGGATAGCGGAGGTTTAGTGAAACGTATTCCATAAAAATGGTTTCATCGATCCGCCCGTCTTCTTCTAGCATGAAAGAGTCGTATGTGCTGGATATCAGCAGGATCTGATAGATCCTGCGTTTCATCAGCATATTGAACGAGGTATCGATAAAATAATACTTCTTCGGGTCGAGGGCATTCTGGGTTCCAGCCATGAAAAGACACTTTGTAACCCCAAAAATAAATATCTTTTCCGGGAATGAACTGATTTAATAAAAAAATCCGGGAGGCAGATCATTCAAGACCGTACCTCCCGGATTGAAATTATTGTTCAATACCTGTTATTGTGCTTTGATCAGCTTGATCGACTCGACATTTTCACCAGAAATCACCTTTACAAAATAGAGTCCGACCGGGAACCCGGAGATTGAAAACTCACGTTTGCTCACTCCGGTCATTTCTCCGGTAACCACTTTCTCTCCCTGCATACTGTATATTTCAATTTTAATCCCGGTATTTGCACTTTTACCCATTTGCTCAAGTGAAAAAGTACCATTGGTGGGATTGGGATAGATCGTGAACCTTGATTTCTGATATGTAATCACATCAGGTTCATCTTCTCCGCTAACAACGGTGGGTATCGAAGGAGCCTGTTGTCCGCAGTATTGGTTGTTGGTGGTTATGTAACCATGCATGTAACCGCCGGGCTGAACTGCGCTACCTGGCAGGTAGATGATGTTCTGACCTGCAACCAGTGTCGAACTTCCGCCAGTATAAACGATGAATGAAGTTCCGCCACCTCCGACCGCCAGGGTATTTAATGCGTTGTAGCATTTATCCTGACCATCCGCAACCTGACCCGTGATATTGCTGCTTACCGGAACTCCGGTCACTTCCATGATCACCGTATTCGAGGTGGATGGATTGCCAGAAACACAAGGAAGGTTGGAAGTAAGTATACAGGTGACTTCATCTTCATTGACCGGGATATAGGTAAACGAATCAAGATTTGTTCCTGCATTAAACCCGTTCACCTTCCACTGATAGGTTGGCGTCGGGCCTTCATTGACCGGCGATGCAGTGAAAGTCACCGGAGAACCTGCCTGAATTGAGTTTGCCGATGGCGTTATCTCAACGCTGACAGGTAACTGGGGATCGATGGTAATATAAACACAATCATACATATGGTTGACGCAATGGGTTGTGGTATTTTCCGCGATCACCCAGTAAAATCCGGCTAATGATTGGAGGCCGAAGGTGATAGGCGATCCGGTTCCCGGAATAGGAGGCGATACAGGGGTCAATCCGATCCAAAGGGTATAATTGACGCCGATTTGCGAGCCTGCCAGACCGACGACCATTCCCGACCCACCTTCGCAATAACTGCCACTTCCGACACCTGAAAAGACAGTTGGCAGCGGATTTATCGTCACAGTTACCGGTTTGATATCAAAACACCCTTCAGCAGTAGTGGCTTTGATGTAGTATGTTCCATTACCTGCAACAGTCGGGGTCGTCATTGGGACCGTAACAGCGGCGTCTTTCCAGTATGTCAGCGTTGCGCCATACAAGGTGCTGCCGGCTGTGACTACAGGGGCGGTCAGATCAATCCTGTTGGGTGAACAAACTGCCTGCGGATGAGTAACAAGGGCCGGTTTTGGAACTTCAGTCACTGTTGCGCACAAGGATGGAAGCGAAGGACAAAGCTGTTCCGAAGAATAGACAATACACCTGTAATAGCGGGTAGCAGTGACTGGCGGGGTTAAATATCCGGAATTAGTAGCTCCCGGTATTTCGGTAAAACCACCATCGCAGTCAATTTCAGAAACATACCACTGGTAGGACACAGTACCGCTTCCGTCAGCTACAACGACAGACATCGAATGGATCTCTCCTGTACATACATTCGCACCTAAAGGTTGAGAAATGAACTCAGGACATACTGCAAAAGTAAGCGCAACCGTTGCCCCTTCAGGATCCTGCTCCCCTGCTGCATCTACGAAAGCATATTGGAAAGTCATGGTCACAGCTCCATCAATAGGGTCAGCAGTAAGCAAGGCTGAATTGTAATTGCTGATGACCTGATCCAGAGTCACAGCAATACCATTGTAGTAAAGGACACCATTTGTTGCCAGAGAGGTGATCACAATGGTTTCTCCTTCACCCAGCAAGCCATCCTCAGGATCTGTTCCTGCGAGTACAGGTACGGGTACCGTTATGGTTCCTCCCGGGTTTACGTATGATGCAAACTCATCGGACGAACTAGGCAATTGATCAAGGCCGAAGTTGGCATTGGATACACTTCCCTGGATGGTGCTGACTGCCAGGATCCCATCAATTGTACCATCGTTCCCGGCACTTATTCCAAGAATTTCACCGGTCGATACCCAGTTGGTCAGATAGGATGCGCTTGTAAGCGTACCCCCTTCAGGCTGAAGCGTATTCGTCAGTATCAGGTCATAGCTGGTATTAAATTCGACACCATCGTCTAACAAGAAATAATAGGTGCCATCGCTGTTAACCAGCAGGGATGCTACGACTCCTTTGACGGCATGTACAAGATTGATGTAGATGTTGCCGGCACCATTTGTCGGGCTCCCGGAAACGATCGTGTTGTTCATGCCATCGTTATCGTCATAAATATTCCCTGATATGTTCAGGAAGTCCTGGGTGTCATCATCCGTTCCGGTCACTGCAGGACCTGTTGGCGGAGTACCTGTGACGGTGGCCACGTTGGTAAACGTTCCGGCATCAATATCCGACTGCGTCAGGGTGTAGGTTGCCGTGAAGGTACTGTTGTCGGTTGCACCGGGAGCTAATGAAGTGATCGGGCCGCCTGAGACCGTGACAAGCGGATCGGTGACGGTCACGTTGGTCAGTGTTGTATTACCGGTGTTGGTTACCGTGAAGGCATAGGTGATCTGATCGCCCGCGTTGGCAATTCCATTGGGTGCCACGATATCCGTGTTCAGCGTGCCTGTCTTGGTCATCGAAACCGATGATGCAGCAGGCAATGCCTGGGTGTCATCATCCGTTCCCGTCACTGCAGGACCTGTTGGCGGAGTACCTGTGACGGTGGCCACGTTGGTAAACGTTCCGGCATCAATATCCGACTGCGTCAGGGTGTAGGTTGCCGTGAAGGTGCTGTTATCGGAGGCACCGGGAGCTAATGAAGCGATCGGGCCGCCGGAGACCGTGACAAACGGATCGGTAACGGTCACGTTGGTCAGTGTCGTATTACCGGTGTTGGTTACCGTGAAGGCATAGGTGATCTGATCGCCCG
>Ga0172368_10005354_pt1 | contig 14363 bp, 16 predicted proteins | sample Lak11m_FD_114540 | JGI IMG/M metagenome (GOLD analysis project Ga0172368, IMG submission 114540) | Freshwater microbial communities from Kabuno Bay, South-Kivu, Congo - kab_022012_11m | ecosystem: Environmental > Aquatic > Freshwater > Lake | place: Democratic Republic of the Congo: South-Kivu...
TCCTTGCACATATTATTATTTTCTATGGATATTAATGCCCTACGGGCAATGTGCAATGGTTTATTTTGATCCGCCAATAAAAGAAATAATTATTTTCCAGCACATCAAAATAAAATGTAGCCCTTTTCTGCTTCTTACTTTCAAATCTTATTTTTTCTTTGCCGTAATTTGCATCCAAAAATTTTTAAATACTTAACATCATGAAAAAGCATACTTATTTATTGATTGTTCTGTTTTCCGTTTTTTTAAGCCATTATCTGAACGCTCAGCAAACTGTAGATTCCTCAAAATTAACCCTCGACAGGATTTTTAATTCCGATGAATTCCAGCAGGAATATTCAGCTCCGATAAAATGGCTCGGAACTGGTGATTTTTATACAGTTCTTGAAAAGTCAGACTCAGTAAAGGGAGGAAGGGACATTGTAAAATATAATACAATAAACGGCGATAAAACCATTCTGGTAAAAGCAAATAAGTTTATCCCTCAAGGCACTGATAAACCTCTCCGGTTTTCAAGCTATACCTGGTCCGATGATCTGTCTAAACTGCTCCTCTTTACCAATACTAAAAGAGTTTGGAGGGCCAACACCAGAGGGGATTACTGGATTTATGACCTGAATAAGGATAAACTTTTCCAGCTTGGTAACGAACTGCCTGAATCATCACTCATGTTTGCCAAACTCACCACCGATGGTAAAAAGGCAGCATTCGTCAGCCGGCATAATGTTTATATGCAGGATCTCGAAAACATGAAAATCACTCAATTTACTTTTGATGGAACGGATGAAATCATCAACGGTACTTTCGACTGGGTTTATGAGGAGGAATTCAATTGCCGTGATGGTTTCAGGTGGAATCACGATGGAAACTACATTGCTTTCTGGCAACTGGATGCAACCGGTACCAAAAACTTTCTCATGATCAACAATACCGATTCCATTTATAGCTATACCATACCGGTTCAATATCCAAAAGTCGGGGAGCCACCTTCATCTGCCAGGGTGGGTTTTATTGATGTGAATACAGGTAATATCACCTGGATTGCCATTCCGGGCGATCCAAAACAAAACTACCTTCCAAGGTTGCAGTGGATCGGTAATTCAGACAAGCTATTGATCCGACAAATAAACAGAAAGCAAAATGAGGAGAATCTCTGGGTTTATGATGTCATCACCGGTGATCTGAAAAATATTTATACCGAAAAGGACGAAGCCTGGATTGATATTGACCATCCGGATATCGCACAAACCCGCCGGGGTATGGGGGAAGTGGATTTCCTGAAAAATGAAACAGATTTCATCTGGTGCAGCGAAAAGGATGGATGGAGACATCTTTACAAAAAGTCCATAGACACTGACAAAGAAATTTTATTGACACCGGGGAATTACGATTTTGCTGCTCTCTACGGAGTTGATGAAAAGAAAGGATACGTCTATATCAGCGCTTCGCCTGATAACTCCACACAACGGTATCTATACAGAGTTGCTTTAAATGGTTCGGATAAGCTTACCAGGATGACTCCCGCACAAATTCCTGGCGTAAATTTCTATGATTTTGCTCCGGATATGTCTTTTGCAGTCCATACCAATATCAGCCACAGCAATCCACGCACTGTTGATCTGATTCGCCTGCCCAATCACAATGTAATTAAGAACCTTGTAAAAAATGAAGCCTTTATTAAGAAAATGGCCACAATTTCATCCGGAGCAACTGAATTTTTCAAAGTAAAAACAGAAGATGGAATTGAAATGGATGGATATATGATAAAGCCTCCTGACTTTGATCCGAATAAAAAATATCCTGTATTATTCGATTTATATGGTGAACCCTGGAGCTCTACCGCCATTGACGTATGGGGCGATCTCTGGCATCTTATGCTTGCACAGCAGGGTTACATTATTATGACAATGGATAACCGAGGAACTCCTTGTTTGAAAGGCAGAGAATGGAGAAAATCAATATATAGAAAGATCGGTGTACTTAATTCGCATGATCAGGCAATGGCTGCCAAAGAAATTCTTAAATGGAACTTTATTGATCCCGACCGGATAGCCGTTTGGGGTTGGAGCGGTGGTGGTTCCATGACTCTGAACCTGATGTTCCGTTATCCTGAAATTTATAAGACGGGGATGGCAGTAGCTGCAGTTTCGAACCAATTGTATTACGATAACATTTATACTGAACGTTATATGGGACTTCCACAGGAAAATTTGGATGATTTTACCCAGGCGTCGCCTATTACTTTTGCAAAGGATTTGAAAGGTGATCTTTTGCTTGTTCATGGAACCGGCGACGACAACGTTCATTATCAGAATGCAGAGGCATTGATTCTCGAACTTGTCAAACACAACAAACAATTCCAGGTGATGCCTTATCCCAACTGCTCGCACGGGATATATGAAGCCGAAGGTGCGACTATACACCTTTATACTTTACTGACTAATTACCTTATGGAACATACACCGCCCGGTGGCAGGTAGTCATAGTTGATAAGAAATCTTCTTGTGATCTATTCATTAAATTCACAGGGGTAAAGAGGTGTAAAAGGCTGTCATTGCTTAGTTCTGATAGCCTTTTTATCATTTGAACAAATTGTTAATAAAAAAATTACACATTTTTCTTGTTTGTAAAAAAAATATATCTACATTTGCGTATTGAAATACATAAATACATAATTATAAATGAATACTCTCTTTAATCTCACGGAAGCCGCAACAATAGCCCTGCATTCGTTGGTAATTATAGGCAATAGTGAAGAGAGGCTCAACGTAAAAAAACTGGCGGAAAAGACTAAATTTTCAAAAAATCACCTTGCAAAAATCCTGAACCTCCTGGTCAGATATAACTATTTAGGTTCAGAAAGAGGTCCAAATGGTGGATTTACACTGAATTCAAGAACCCGTCAGGCAACATTATTTGAAATTCTTGAGGTAATTGAAGGACGAATTGAGGTTTTTCAATGCACAATTACTTGCGGCAATTGTTATTTCAGCAGTTGCCTGTTTGGCGACAAACCAAAAATATTTACAACCGAATTTGTGAATTACTTAAAAGAAAAAACAATAGCGGATTTTACTTTAAAATAAATTATGAAAAGGGATATAGTTTTAATTGATGAGGAAAAGTGCAACGGATGTGGCCAGTGCGTCCCCAATTGTCACGAAGGTGCATTAATGATTATTGACGGCAAGGCAAGGCTGGTCAGCGATTTGTTTTGCGATGGCCTGGGTGCATGCATCGGTCATTGCCCGGAAGGAGCAATTTCAATCATACAAAGGGAAGCAAGTGCATATAATGAATTAAAGGTAATGCAGATAATGGTGAATAAAGGCGAAAATACTATCCGGGCTCATCTTCGGCATTTAAAAGATCATGGAGAAATGGAATTTTTGAACCAGGGAATTGATTATTTAATTAAGAACCATGTGAACATTGATCTTTCGGAATTTATGGAACAAGAGGTTTTAGCTGAGAAAATCGTTAGTGAATTATTTGGTTCAAAATCACAAACTGGTATTCATCATTCCGATCGTGAATGCGGTTGCCCGGGTTCTAAAGCCATGCAATTTGGCATAGATATGGACCAGATTGCAGAAGCCGGAAAATCTACCACAATAGAAGTTAAGTCGGAATTGCGTCAGTGGCCGGTACAACTTCATTTGCTGAATCCACAGGCAGGTTATTTCCGAAATGCTGACGTTGTACTTACTGCAGATTGTGTAGCTTATTCCATGGGTGATTTTCATAGAAAATATCTGAGGGATCATACCCTTGCAATTGCATGCCCGAAGCTCGATTCCAACCTTGAAAGTTATGTGGCAAAACTAACCTCTATGATCAGTGATGCCAATATCAATTCTCTTACTATCCTTAGAATGGAAGTTCCGTGTTGCGGCGGCCTGGTTCAAATGGCTCAAATGGCTGCTAAAAGCACCAACAGAAAGGTCCCGATGAAAGAATTAGTGGTTGGTATCAAGGGTGAGGTTCTTTCGGAGAGAATTCTGGAGGTATGATCGTTACGGATTTTAATATAAATCATTAATATAAATTATATGGAAACAAAAGAATTTAGTCATTCGTTGGTAATGGACTTTTCAAAAAAAGTTGAATATTCAACCGAAGGAATCGTAAGTAAAAGGGTGTTACAGAAAGAAAAAGGTAACGTTTCACTATTTGCTTTCGACAAAGATCAGAAGCTAAGCGAGCATTCTGCGCCTTTTGATGCAATGATACAGGTGATTGAAGGCAAAGCGGAGGTTATCATTGATAAAAAGCCATTTGTTGTCAATGTAGGTCAATCAATCATTATGCCTGCCAATATACCTCATGCAGTGAACGCGTTGGAAAAGTTCAAGATGCTTCTCACCATGATAAAAAGCGATTAATTATGAAACTGTATTTCTTTCAGCATGTGCCCTATGAAACTCCCGGATATATTCTGGATTGGGCTAATGAAAAAGGACACAAATGCCATTTCGTGAATTTTTATGAAAATCCGGAGTTTCCGGACTTCAGGAAAATTGATGGCCTGGTTGTGATGGGCGGCCCGATGAATATCGGAGATGTTGCTGATGAATATTCGTGGCTTGAGGATGAGTGTGATTACATAAAACGATTTATACAATCCGGAAAGAAAGTGTTCGGTATTTGTCTGGGATCGCAAATGATAGCAGATGCATTGGGCGCTGTCGTCAAAAGAAATCCGCATACTGAAATTGGTTGGCATAAAGTAAGAGTTGAGCAGGCCAAAGTCCCGCAAAAATTCTCAGGCATTTTCCCGGATGAATTTATAACCTTCCACTGGCATGGAGATACTTTTGATATTCCTCAAAACATTACAGGATTTATAAGTTCGGAGGCAACAATAAACCAGGCTTTTATACATGATACTGTTGCAGCATTTCAGTTTCATCCTGAAATGAAAGCAGAAGGCGTGGTCAAGCTTGCAGAACAAAATGATGACGTTTTTAAAAACGGCTATCCATTTGTTCAAACAAGGAACGAACTTGTTGACACCCATTCTCATTTTGACACCAATAGAAATATTCTTTACAAATTTTTAGACAGGTTTTTTGCCATAGAAAAGTGAAAACAAAAAGAAATATCCGGGAACAGAAAACCATCAGGACTACGAATGACCCTTGAGCACCTATATCTTGCTTTAATGCATTGGGTGTATAGATATTATTGGAGGAATGGAATGACGGAAGAAGGGAACATTGGAATGATAGAATGTTGGAATAATGGAATATTGGCAGGATTGAATATGGGAAAAATGGAATCTGAATTAATTTGATTGTAAAAATTTATTTCATAAAAGTTAATAAAAATGAGTGAACTTATTAATAATTCTGAAAAGCGAAAGGAACTGCTCAAGCACATGATCCTACAGCTTCATAAAGGGGAGGCTCCGGATGAGGTGCGGAATCAGTTGATTCGACTGATGTCGAAGATCCCTTACGGAGAGGTTGTGGAAGTGGAGCAGGCCCTGATTTCAGAGGGTATTCTCAGCGATGAAGAAGTGCTGAAATTTTGTGACTTGCATACCCAGGCGCTGGAAGGCCACATCGATCATTCGTCTGCTCAGGAAATACCTGATGGGCATCCTGTGGATGTTTTTATTCATGAGAACAGTGAATTAAAAAAAGTTATTGAACAATGTGAAATTTTATATAAGGATCTACAAGCAGCTGAGTCTCAGGAAAAGGTAAATGAGGTATTGTTAAAGCTTCATCAGCTTTTCAATAACCTTACGGATGTTGATAAACATTATCAGCGAAAGGAAAACCTTTTATTCCCGTATCTCGAAAAAATAGGAATTACCGGGCCACCTAAAGTCATGTGGGGAAAGCATGATGAAGTACGGGAAATGCTTAAAAGCGCAGTTGAAACTTTAGCTATTAAGGAAACTATAACATCTGTAGAAGCTGCTGCTTTGGTTGAAATGATATTCCGGCCTGCAACAAACGGAATTGCAGATATGACTATGAAAGAAGAGGAAATCCTGTTGCCAATGTCAATGGATAAGCTTACCGACAGTGACTGGTATCAGATAGCACGTCAAACCAATGAAATAGGTTATTGCCTCTATGATCCTCCAGTCGAATGGAAACCAGGAATTATTGATTTGGCCAGCATGGTGAAAACCGATAGCGGACAAATCAAACTTCCCACAGGCAGCTTTACAAATGAAGAACTTCTTGCAGTTTTAAACTCGCTTCCGGTTGATATTACTTTTGTTGACAGGAATGACAAGGTAAAATATTTTTCACAGGGAAAAGAAAGAATATTTCAGCGAAACAGAGCGATCCTCAACCGTGATGTTCGCATGTGCCACCCGCCTTCGAGCGTTCATATAGTGGATCAGATTGTTGACGATTTTAAAAGTGGAAGACAGGACAGCGCTCCTTTCTGGATTCAAAAGCAGGATCAGTTCATACACATTGAATATTTCGCACTCCGGAATGAGAAAGGTGAATACCTCGGCACGTTAGAGGTCTCGCAGAATTTATCGGACAAGCGGAAACTTGAGGGTGAACAACGCATTTTATCATACAAAAACTAACAGAGATGGAAACTAAACTGATTATTACGCCCCACACAAAAATAGCTGAGTTGCTGGATGCCTATCCCGAACTTGAGAATGTTCTGATTGACCTGGCGCCGGCTTTTAAAAAACTTCAGAATCCGATTTTAAGAAAAACAGTCGCAAGAGTTACTTCAATTCGTCAGGCTGCGGCAATCGGAAAGCTTCCGGTGGATGTGGTCGTGAATAAGCTGCGGGGATTAACCGGACAGGGAACTCTTGAAAATATACAAGGCAATCCGGAGCTTCAAACCGAAACTCCTGATTGGTTCTCATCGAATAAAATTAAAGTACGCTTTGATGCCGGCGAAATGATCGCTTCGGGCGGCCATCCGTTGACAAAAGTTATGCAGGATTTGAAAGACTGGAATCCGGGAGATATTTATGAATTGACGACTCCATTTCTTCCTGCTCCTTTGCTGGACAAAGTAAAGGAAAGAGGCTTTATGGTTTGGAGCACCGAAAATTCACCGGGAAGTTTTAAAAATTATTTTATGATTAAGAAATAATTTCCAGGCCATCGTTGATATTTTTAATCAGAATAGAAGCAATGCAAAACGTAAATATAAAATTTTGAATTTAATAAACTTTAAAAAATGAAAAGACATTTTAAATTAGACGGAATTGTAATTCTGGCTTTACTCTTCATGTTAGCTTCCTGTGGCGGATCCGAAAGTAGTGATAAACAACCTGCTGATAGATCACTTTCCGAATCCAATGCAAAAGATAACCCTAACGATCCAATGAAGAATAAGGGTATCGGCCCGGTTCAAAGTATAACTTTGGGTAATCTTGATCAGGCAATGGCTGATGAGGGACAAAAAATTTATGTTGCTAAATGTTCAGCTTGTCACAAGGCTGAGGAAAAATTCATTGGACCTGCTCCCAAAGGAATTATAGAAAGGAGATCGCCTGAATGGATCATGAACATGATCCTGAATCCTGAGGAAATGGTTAAAAATGATCCGATTGCAAAACAGCTTTTAATTGATTTTAACCTTGCACCTATGGCTAACCAGCATCTCACCCAGGATGAAGCTCGAAAAATTCTTGAATATTTTCGGACATTGAAATAAATCTCTAACACTAAAACAGAACAAAATGAAAAATTCTACTTTAACCGGATGGGGTATCATTGCCCTGTTCTTAATTTCAGGTTGCAGTCCTAAGGGTTCAGATGAAAAAGCGAGTCCTTTCAGCAGCGATGTTGCTTCGAAGGTTTACGTGGCTCCGGGGCAGCATGATGAATTCTATGCTTTTCTTTCCGGTGGATTCAGCGGACAGATGAGTGTTTATGGCTTACCTTCTGGAAGATTGCTGAAGGTAATTCCTGTATTTTCGGTAGATGCTGAAAAAGGGTATGGTTTTAATGAAGAAACAAAGCCATTACTTCAGACATCATACGGATTTATACCCTGGGACGATGCTCATCATCCGGAATTATCCCAGACAGGAGGTGTTCCTGATGGCCGGTGGATATTTATAAATGGCAACAATACTCCTCGTGTAGCCCGGATTGATCTTTCAACATTTGAAACAGCCGAGATCATAGAGTTACCGAATAGCGGTGGAAACCACAGTTCTCCTTTTACCACTGAAAACACGGAATATGTTGTAGCGGGTACCAGATTCAGTGTGCCGGTGCCACAAAAAGATGTTGCAGTAGATTCATATAAAGAAAATTTCAAGGGTGCGTTGTCTTTTATTTCCTGTGATCCGGCTACTGGCAAAATGGATGTGGCTTTTCAGGTTTTGCTTCCGGCTTTTAATTATGATCTTGCCCATTCGGGGAAAGGTGCTTCACATGGCTGGACATTTTTTACCTGTTATAATGCTGAAGAAGGTAATACACTATTGGAGGCAAACGCTTCTCAATACGATAAAGACTTTATTGCAGCAATCAATTGGAAAAAGGCTGAAGAGTACGTTAAAGAAGGTAAAGCACATGATTTTCCAACTTCGTATTACCACAATATTTATGATGATAATGCCCATAGTGCGACGTCTGAGCAAATTAAAAGTGTAAAGGTTTTGATTCCTGCTGAATGTCCGGGTCTGGTTTATTATCTCCCGACACCGAAATCGCCGCATGGTGTAGATGTTGATCCGACCGGAGAATACATAGTCGGAGCTGGTAAACTATCTGCCGACATGTCGGTGCATTCATTTACTAAAATGCTAAAAGCCGTTGAAGATAAAGCCTTTGAGAAAGAAATCGAAGGTATCCCGGTGTTGAATTATGACGCTATCCTTGCAGGTGTGGTTAAAAGCGGTGGACTCGGCCCATTACATACTGAGTTTGATGCCAATGGAAATGCATATACCACATTCTTTATTTCTTCCGAAATTGTAAAATGGAAAGTGGGAACCTGGGAAGTGATTGACCGGTCGCCTTGTTATTATTCTGTTGGCCACCTGATGATTCCGGGAGGAGATTCACGCAAACCATTTGGGAAATATATGCTTGCCATGAACAAGATCACTAAGGACCGTTATTTGCCTACGGGACCAGAAATGAACCAATCAGCCCAATTATATGACATTTCCGGTGATAAAATCCAGCTTCTTCTCGATTTTCCGACAGTGGGTGAACCGCATTATGCACAGGGCATTCCGGCTGAATTGGTAAAGCCAAAGTCAAAACAGTTTTTTAACCTGGCAGAAAATACTCATCCTTTTGTTACCAAGAGCGAGGATCAGGCTAAGGTTGTCAGGGAAGGCAATGTGGTAAGGGTTTACATGACCACCATCCGCAGCCATTTTGCTCCGGATAATATTGAAGGATTCCAGGTTGGCGATAAAGTTTATTTTCATGTTACCAACCTCGAACAGGACTGGGACGTTCCCCATGGATTCGGTATCATGGGTGCTTCAAATGCCGAATTGCTGATCATGCCGGGTCAAACCGAAACTCTGGTATGGGAGCCCAAATCAGAAGGGGTATTCCCATTTTATTGCACCGACTTCTGTTCCGCCTTGCACCAGGAAATGCAGGGTTATGCAAGGGTGTCGAAAAAAGGTTCTGATGTAAAATTAAAATGGTGGACCGGTTCTGCCAATTAAGTTGCCTCCGGTTTCAGCCCCCGCCGGGGGCTGAAACTATTATTTAAATTTAAATTAAATGAAATACATACCCAGGATATTAATGGTTTTAGCCGCGACTGTCATGGTTCTGGTTTTCTTTTTTCCGATTTGGAGGATAACCCTGATCGCACCTCAATATCCAACGGGTATTACCATGTATATCTGGATCAATCAGATTACAGGTGAAGCTTCCGGAACACTTCAGAATATTAATATCCTGAACCATTATGTAGGGATGCAGATGATCGTACCGGATTCTATTCCTGAGTTGCATTATTTCAAGTTTGTAATTGGAGTAGTGATGCTTCTGGGACTTTTTGCAGCAATCATGAATAAAAGGTGGATTTATCTTGTCTGGATGATCCTGGTCATTATCTTAGGAATTCTTGCTGTTTACGACTTTTATCTGTGGGAATACGATTACGGCCATAATTTATCACCCACTGCCCCAATAAAAGTACCTGGAATGGCATACCAACCCCCTTTATTAGGTAAAAAGTTACTTCTGAATTTTGAAGCTTATTCATATCCATACTGGGGAAGCTTGTTTATTGGTATTTCCATCATTTTTGCTTTTTTCGCCTTTTGGTTTAAAAGAACTAAAGATATTCAAAATGAAAAATAAAATATTAACACTTGTCAGTTTTGGATTTTTACTATCTTCCTGTTCATCGGTTCCCGAACCGATTACGTATGGTCAGGATGGCTGCACATATTGCGAAATGACCATCATGGATCAGAGGTATGGGACAGAATTGGTAACTTCAAAAGGAAAAGTTTTCAAATTCGATTCAATCGAATGCCTGGTTCGTTATCTGAAGGAGGGACAGGTGGAACAATCGAATGTTAAACTTGTCCTGTGCACACCATTCAATCATCCGGAAACCCTGGAAAATGCCGAACATAGCCATATCCTTCATAGCCCCGGTATGCCGAGTCCGATGGGGATGTTTCTGACCGCCTTTAATGATGAGTCAGTTGCCATGAAATTTCAGGAGGAAAATGGTGGTGATATATACAACTGGCAGGAACTTTTAGATAAATTTGAAAACCTGAACTGATCCTGTTTAATGGTTGGAATGTTGCATATTGATTTAAAGTATAATCCCCAAAACAAGGTTCGGGGATTTCTTCTTCTGATGCTTTTTTGTTTTCAATTCACGTATGCTTCAGATACCATTCAGGTTTGTAAAAAATGTAAATGTCCGACCATTACTTCCGCGATCGGTGCAGCGAAAAATGGCGATTTCATATTGGTTAGAGATGGAGCATATTCCGAGGGAAAAATCCTGATTGATAAACAGCTTACGTTGTGGGGTGAAAACTTTCCGGTAATTGAAGGAAACGGACAGTCGGACGTGTTTTTTGTGGATGCCGACAGTGTCGTTGTGTCGGGATTCGAAATCAGGAATACCGGGATCAGTTATATTTATGACTTAGCCGGCATCAAAATAAACGGACACAGTCATTGCCGTATAGAGAACAATCACCTTTTCAATACTTTTTTCGGCATTTACCTCAGGCATGCAAATAATTGTATTGTTAAAAATAATGCTATCATCGGACAGGCTACAAGTGAAGCTTCTTCCGGGAATGCCATTCATTTGTGGTACTCAAAGAATGCTGAGATAAGCGGTAATACATGCAAAGGCCACCGGGATGGAATTTATTTTGAATTCGTTGAGCATAGTTATATTTCAGGCAACCTTAGCGAAGGCAATCTGAGGTACGGGCTTCATTTTATGTTCTCGAATGATGACCGGTATGTGAACAATACCTTCAGAAATAATGGTGCAGGGGTGGCAGTGATGTTTTCGAGGGTCATTGCCATGAAAGATAATTTGTTTGAAAACAACTGGGGACCTTCATCTTATGGATTGCTGCTGAAAGATATTCTGGATGGCGAGATCACAGGCAACAGGTTTAAAGAGAACACAATCGGGATTTTTGCCGACGGTTCGAACCGGATCAAAATTACCGGTAATGAATTCAGACTGAATGGCTGGGCGCTGAAAATTTTGGGCAGTTGTATGAACAATACAATTTCAGGCAATAACTTTATTTCCAATACTTTTGACCTCATTACCAATACTTCGACAAATTACAACCGGTACGAAGGAAATTTCTGGAGCGAGTACACGGGTTACGATCTGAACAAAGACGGAATCGGTGATATTCCGTACAAACCTGTCAAACTGTTCAGCATGATCGTAAGTAACCTGCCGGTTTCCATCATCCTTTTAAGAAGTTCATTTGTTGATTTGATCAACTTTGCTGAAAAGATCACGCCTTCACTCACGCCGCCCACACTTGCCGATCCATCGCCTTTAATGAAAATGATCCTGAAATGATAGTCATTAACAATCTGCAAAAAACATTCGGGCGTAATGAGGTTCTGAAAGGGATTAACCTCAATATCCGGGATGGTGTTATTACGGCTGTTCTGGGTCCCAATGGCTCCGGTAAAACCACTCTGATCAAAAGCATTCTGGGAATGGTCGTCCCGGGAGGAGGCAGCATTGAAATGAATGGAAAGAGTATTCACAATGACTGGAGATACAGAAACCAAATTGGCTATCTTCCGCAAATTGCCAGGTTTCCCGAAAATCTAAAGATGAAGGAACTGATACGGATGATCAAAGATATTCGCAGAAGTGAGGGTAGGGTAGAGCCCTTGGCCGAAACTTTTGATTTAAAACATGCAATGGATAAACCACTGCGTCATCTTTCGGGTGGTACAAGGCAAAAAGTTAATATTTTACTTGCGTTTATGTTCGGAAGCCCGAATTACATTCTCGATGAACCGACTGCAGGTCTTGATCCCTTATCGCTCATAAGGTTCAAAGAATTACTAATAACGGAAAAGAATAAGGGAAAAGCCATTCTGCTTACAACCCACATTGTATCATTGGTTGAGGAATTGGCTGATGATGTTATTTTCCTGCTGGAAGGGAATATTTTTTTCTCGGGTTCGGTTGATGAATTAAAGTCAAAATACGGTAGCCAGAAACTGGAACACTCTATTGCGAACATTTTATCCGGCCGACATGCTTAAGATTCTTAAATACAGTTTGTTCGATCTCACCCGCAGCCGCTGGACTTATGGCTATTTTTTGTTTTATCTCATTTTTACATTTGGACTGCTCTATTTCAGCAATGATGTTTCAAAAGCGCTCATCAGCATGATGAATATCATCCTCATTTTAAATCCGCTGATCGCCACTTTATTCGGAGCCCTTTATTTTTACAGTTCGAAAGAATTCGCGGAATTGTTGCTCGCCCTGCCGTTGAAGCGTTCTTCCATTTTTTTGGGGAAATACTTTGGTTTATCCTTATCCCTTTCATTAAGTTACCTTCTGGGAACCGGCATTCCTTTTGCGTTTTATGGAATTCAGGCTACCGGTCAAATCTGGAATTTCCTGTTGCTCACAATCGCCGGCCTATTCCTGACATTTATTTTTACCGGCCTTTCATTTTTGGTTTCAATCCGGTTTGAGAATACCATCAAGGGCTTTGGGATTTCAATATTTATCTGGCTTTTTTTTGCGATCATCTACGATGGAATTTTTCTTCTGACCTTACTGATTTTCGAACAATATCCCCTGGATAAATATGCACTTATCATGACTCTTTTCAATCCCATTGATTTATCAAGGGTTCTGATCATGCTCAAGCTGGATATTTCGGCACTGATGGGTTATACAGGAGCGGTGTTTAATAAATTTTTAGGAACCGGTATGGGAATGATTGTGGCGTTTGGTTCGCTGGTGATTTGGATTGTTGTTCCTGTATTTGTTTTTACCAGGTTTGTGAAGAAGAAGGATTTTTGAAATCAGAAATTAGATTTTTGATTTCAAATTTTTGAAAAAATGATTTGTATCTTTGTGAAATTGAGATTCAATATTTGAAATGAACAACAAAATCGGTTTATTCTTCGGCTCCTTCAATCCCATTCATATCGGGCATTTGGTGATAGCAAGCTGGTTTGTGGAATTTACAGATATTGATAAGGTCTGGTTCGTGGTTTCGCCTCAGAATCCCTTCAAGGAAAAGAAATCCCTTTTAGCTGACCATCACCGTCTTGCCCTGGTAAGGTTAGCTGTGGAAGATGATGCCCGTTTCCAGGTAAGCGATATTGAGTTCAGGATGCCCAAACCCTCGTATACCATTGATACATTGACTTATCTTGACGAAAAATATCCTGATAAAAAATTTGTCTTGCTTACCGGCTCCGACCAATTACCGACATTCGATAATTGGAAAAATCCTGATCGCCTGCTTGAGCTTTACCAGATGTATGTTTATTCCCGGCCTGGCTTGCCGGGAAGTAAATACGAACATCACTCCAGCGTGAAACTATTCGATACGCCATTAATGCAAATATCCTCAACTTTAATCCGACAGGCGATTCATGAGAAAAAAGATATTCGCTACCTGCTTCCACCTAAGGTTTGGGAGTATATAACAGAAATGCACTTTTATGAGTAGTCATGAAGTTTTGGGTTGAAAGGGGAGGGTTGGAATAAGGGAATAATGGAAAAGGGAAATCGGAGAAATCGGTGGAAGTAGGGGCTACATTTTATTTTGATGTGCTGGAAAATAATTATTTCTTTTATTGGCGGATCAAAATAAACCATTGCACATTGCCCGTAGGGCATTAATATCCATAGAAAATAACAATAGGAGAAAAGAA
>Ga0172368_10005355_pt1 | contig 14362 bp, 10 predicted proteins | sample Lak11m_FD_114540 | JGI IMG/M metagenome (GOLD analysis project Ga0172368, IMG submission 114540) | Freshwater microbial communities from Kabuno Bay, South-Kivu, Congo - kab_022012_11m | ecosystem: Environmental > Aquatic > Freshwater > Lake | place: Democratic Republic of the Congo: South-Kivu...
CTGCATCGTTGTTTCATCTCGCCGGTTTCCCCGGCCTTTTTCCTTGTCTTCGCTGACTGTCATCTTTATTCAATTTGTAAAGTTCTTTTCGCCGTTTTTAGGCCTTTTCTAAACCGTGCCGAAAAAGCATATATAAGTTACGAGCACTTCAAGACTTTGACAAAACATCAAATTTTTAATGGAGATGTTGTGATTGCTGCTCTTGGGGAGTCATTACCACGAGCCTGCATCATTCCGCCATACGTTGGAGAAGCAATAGTTAAAGCAGATTGCATGCGTTTTAAGGCAAATATTCGCATAACCTCTTCACCTTATATAAATATTGCATTGAATTCTGAGGTTGTTAAACGAATTGCTCTAAGCATAGTTCATGGTATTGGGCGACCAAGAATGAACCAACAAGAATTAAAAGCTTTGCCAGTTCCAGTCCCACCTGTAAAAGAACAATCCCGAATAATAGAAGTCGTAGATCGGCTGTTAGTTGTAATTAGTGAAACGGAATTGGATATTAAAAAACAGCTTGAACGCGCCGCGCGGCTGCGGCAGTCGATCCTGCAACGGGCGTTCGAGGGGCGGCTATGAGGCGGTCGGTCGGTTTGCGTCGGAGGGGCCAGGTCATCCAAACATTGGGGCCATATCTTGCCCCAAACCTGGCGGGCGGATGCTTCGCCGGTTCGGAGAGACCCCATCACATCGCTATCGGCGGTGTGGATGGGCGCAGGACGGGTCAGGTGTGTGGAGGTTCCAAATGATTGATTTTCTTTTCCCTGTTGAATACCATGAGCAATTTGATGTGCGAATGATCCAAGACTGGCAAAATTCCGGCCGGCCTTATCTGACCTTTGCTTTCAACCGCTTCTTTCCGTCCACTTTGCCGCGCGAGCCGTTCTGGCTCTATTTTTATTACACCAAGAGCAGCACGCAGGACCCATTTTTCCGGGGCCGCGCGCGTTTTCGTTTTCATGTGATTGACTGGGCGCCAAACGCTTTTCGCGATTCCTCAACCTATTTCTTTCCATCCCATCTGGAATTTAAAATCTGGTTCAAGGTCGATCTTTTCCAGGAAGTTGGCGCAAGCGGAAAGCGCATGCTGGCCTATGAGGATTTCCGCCATCCGGAGGGGAAAAACCTGGGGTCGTGCATGCGCAGCAGCATCACACCGGCGGTATGCCTGGCGGAAATCCAGGTTTTGAGACAGTATCCAGCGAAGTGATACGGTTGGGGTAAGAAATTTCAGGAGGCAGAACGATGTTAAAGGAGCTTCAATCTTACTACCAGGCGCACGGCATCTCTGCCGTGGGGTTTCGATGCAAACACCACGCCGAATGTGCGCGGAGCAGCCCCGGCACTTTCACCACCGCCAAAGAAACTTTTGTCAGCAGCGGGTATGAAGCGCACAGCCTGCCGCGTATTCTGTTCCTGTCTCTCGATTCGGGCAGCGCGTCGCATGACCCGGCCGAAAAGACGCTGGCCAGCGTGCGGCAGCAGGAAGAGATCGACTGCCAGGTGCTGGCGCTGCCGCGCAACAAACACTGGTTCCGCACGCATGAGCTGGCCTACACCCTGCTGCGCAGCTTTTCCCCCGGGCTGCGCCTGGAAGACGCCAAACGCTATTTCGCTCACGCAAACAGCGCGAAATGCTGCCAGAACAACCCGCAGCGCGCCCAGGCCAGTGAGATTCTGTTCGCCAACTGCCGTGAATACATCCCTGGGGAGATAACGATCTTAGCCCCGGATGTGTTGATCACCCAGGGCGATCACGCCAGGCGCGCGGTGGAGGGGGGCTTCCCAACGGCGGACCTTGCCCGCGCCCTGCCCGGCTGGGCCGAAATCCCCGAAGAGGTGCAGCTGCTGTCCATCGGCGGGCGGGCGGTGATCTGGATTCACACTTACCATCCGCGCAATCCGAATTCCAAGCAGAACCGGGATCGTTATGGGGTGTATGAAAAGCTGGTTTACGAGTTCATGACACGGCGCCCGTTGGAAATCCAGGCACAGACATTGCCCTTGAAACCTGTTGCGATAAACCAATTACAAACCACCATAAAAGGCACCGCCGAACCTATGCGAGTTATCCAAGAATCGAGCGCACTCGGGCGCGAAGAAGCCCTGGCGGAGGGTGACTATATTTATCTCGACAACCCTCCAGACACCCCCATACCATCGAGCGGGGATGTGCTGGTTAAAACCGATTGCGCGGGATTTGCATACATGACAATGGCGCAGTTTTGTAAAATTGCTGAAGTCCAAAAGAAGGGCGGAAGTAGAGCCTGCAATGCCTTTGGCGGTGATCGCGGAAAGTGTAAGGTAGCCTCAGATCGCAAGACCCGCGCAGCATGGGTTGGGCGAAAACTGCGTAAATATGTTCTGGTCAGCGCTGCGGAACAATATTTCCGCGAAAACGGCATCCGGTGGTAACTTGTTAGGAACAATCAGAGATGGCGGGCGGCGCTCGATGCGCCTGGCGGGTTACGATTACACCCAGGCCGGGGCGTATTTCGTGACGGTCTGCGTGCAGGGGCGGCTTCCGCTGCTGGGCGCAATCGACGGCGGGGTGATGCGCCTGTCGGCGGCGGGGGAGATGGCCCAGGCGGAATGGTTGGCGCTGCCGGGGCGTTTTCCGGGGTTGGTGTTGGATGAATTTGTGATCATGCCGGATCATGTGCATGGGATTTTGTTTTTGGGTGGGGGCGATTTGAAGAGGGCGGGGACAAGCCCCGCCCCTACGGAATCCGGCGCCCCACCGTCATCCGTCCCCGTAGGGGCACCCCTTGTGGGTGCCCAATCCCTTGTGGGTGCCCAATCCCTTGTGGGTGCCCAATCCCTTGTGGGTGCCCAATCCCCGGCCGGCGCACGATCCCTGGGCGAAATGATTGGCGCATGGAAATCGATTACGACCCATGCGTATATGCGCGGGGTGCATGAACAGAATTGGCCTGGTTTTACAGGCCGCCTCTGGCAGCGCAATTATTATGAACACATCATCCGCGGCGAGGCGGACCTGGCGCGCATCCGCGCGTATATCCAGGCAAATCCGTTGCGATGGGAACAGGATCGCGAGTATGACGAAAGGATCGATATTTGACCACCCAATCTTCTCCCATTGTCCAGCGTGTCTGGAATTACTGCAACGTCCTGCGCGACGACGGTATGTCGTATGGCGACTACCTCGAGCAGCTGACGTATCTGCTGTTCCTCAAGATGGACCATGAGAACGTCGAGATGCTGCAGCGCCCGAGCGTGATCCCGGCGGCGCACAGCTGGGCCAGCTTGCGCGGGCTGGATGGCGATGCGCTCGAGGGGCATTACCGCCAGACCCTGAGCGCGCTGGGCCAGGGCAGCGGCCTGATCCCGGTTATCTTCCGCAAGGCGCAAAACAAAATCCAGGACCCAGCCAAGCTCAAGCGCCTGATCGACCTGATCGACGGCGAGACCTGGATCGGGCTGGGGATCGACGTCAAGGGCGATATCTACGAAGGCCTGCTGGAGAAGAACGCCCAGGACACCAAGTCGGGCGCCGGGCAGTATTTCACCCCGCGCGCGCTGATCGAGGCGATTGTCGACGTGATGCGCCCCGCGCCGGGCCAGACGGTCTGCGACCCGGCCTGCGGCACGGGCGGCTTTCTGCTGGCGGCGCATGAGTACGTCGCGCGCAGCTACCCGCTCGACGTGGAGCAGTGGCAGCACCTCAACCAGGCCGCGCTGCACGGCTGGGAGATCGTCGACAACACGGCGCGGCTGTGCGTGATGAACCTGTATTTGCATGGGATTGGCGGGGTACCCAAGACCGGGCAGGGACGAGCATGGGGGAATCGCCGATCCGCGTGGCCGATTCGCTGGCGGCGCACCCCGGTGAATACTTCGACCTGATCTTGACCAACCCGCCTTTTGGCAAAAAGTCGAGCGTCACCTTCGTCACGGATGAGGGCGAGATGAAGCGCGAATCGCAGAACATCGTGCGCGACGATTTCTGGTCATCGACCAGCAACAAGCAGTTGAACTTTGTCCAGCACGTGCGCAGCATCCTCAAGCAGCACGGGCGGGCGGCGGTGGTCGTGCCGGATAACGTGCTCTTTGAGGGCGGGGCGGGCGAGACGATCCGCCGGCGGCTGCTGAGCGAGTGCGATGTGCATACCCTGCTGCGCCTGCCGACGGGCATCTTCTATGCCCAGGGGGTCAAGGCCAACGTGCTCTTTTTCGACCGCAAGCCGGCCTCGGAAACGCCCTGGACGCGCGAGCTGTGGATTTACGACCTGCGCACCAACCAGAATTTCACGCTCAAGACCAACATGCTCGCGCGGGCTGACCTCGACGAGTTTGTGGCCTGCTACAACCCGGCCAACCGCCACGAACGCGCGGCGACCTGGTCCGAAGCCAGTTCAGACGGGCGCTGGCGCCGCTACAGCTATGAAGAGCTGGCCGCGCGTGACAAGGCCAACCTGGATATCTTCTGGCTGCGCGATGAATCGCTGGAAGATTCAGCCAACCTGCCCGACCCGGACGTGCTGGCCAGGGAGATCGTCGAGGACCTGGAGGCGGCGCTCGAGCAGTTCAAGGAGATCGCGGGGGAGCTGGGGGGAGAGGAGTAGGATGGACTCCAAAAAATATTTTCAGATGAAGCGGTCATTTAAATAGAAAGAGCCACCGATGGGGATCGAACCCATGACCTCGCGTTTACGAAAAACTTGCACTGGTTTTTGCGCAAGCCGATCGCAGACCGCCAAATCTGGGGGTGACTCTCGCTCTATATCCGTATATACGGGGTGTGGTCATGATGCTTGCGACGCTTCCGGTGAAGACGTCTGGTCTAATTATACGCCAAAACAGCGGATGTTTTGTTAAGATTCTTACATACTTTCTAAACCCTTTTGATCAAAGGGGTTCTGGGTAAATTGGATTTGTAAAGACCCTTTTCACATGATGTGCCTTGCCTTCTAGACAAATAATCTGTTCACAAAAACGAATTCCGGATAAGTTTTCAATTCGCTATCACCTCGATCCTGCCTGAATGCAGCAGCCGCACCGAAGTAAGTTTCGGATTGACGCGCACCAAATCTACGATAGGCAGAAGCACAGACTGTTCCACACGCCGCAGGAATCCTGAAGCGCCATCTGGTTGCGAGGACAAGTCCAGAACGATGTTGAGCTGATCAACCTCGCTCATTTCAATTTGAACATTCGACCTGCCAAGCAGTTCTATGCTATGAGCCAGTTCTCGGTCCAACAAAACCGCATAATCCTCTGGTGAAAGCGCTTTGAAGTCCAGCACTTGATCGATCCCTGCCACCTGCCCAGGTGAAAATGGTAGCTCTGGTTCCGATGGGTTTGTATCAACTGTCAAAAGCATCAGATACCCGCGGAAACTCGCCAATTGACCTCGGCTGTTGCGCGCCTCACCGGTTTCAAACACCTGGAAAAGATAATCCCGCACCTCTGGATGAGCTTTGTCGATTTTCTCAAAAAGGATCACCCCATTGGGATGTTGACTGGCAAACTGAAATAAGATACCGGGCTGGTCGTGCCCAATCAGCCCGGGTGCTGCGCCGATCAAGCGGGATAGATCATATTTCTCTTTGTATTCGCTCATCCCCAGGCGCAAAAGGGTTCCAGGCATCTCTGGAAAGAGCGCCTCGGCGATGCACTGTCCTGTATAGGTTTTGCCGCATCCGGCGGGGCCACGAAACCAGAACACTCCCAGTGGCCGCGAGGTTCCTTTTTGTCTGCGAATATCCAAAATGGAAAACGCCTGGGCCAGCTGTTCCAGGGCAGCATTCTGGCCGACGATCTTATCCCCCAACGCTCTCTTAAGATCGCCGCGGTAGTGTTCATCCATCGGGCGCAGTTGAACCGAGTAATACTCCTCCAAAACCCGGTTCAGCACCGGCAGACCGACGCTGGCAGTGCGCTTTGCATCCGTGCGCGCGTCGATAGATGGGATGCTGGCAAAGCTGGCTGAGTTTTCCAGCAGGTCGATAGCTTTATCTGGAAAGCGGCGGTCTTTCAGGTATTTGCCCGCAAGGTTGACGGCTTCTTCAATCACTCCGGGTTCGAATTGGACGTTTTGCTGGCGCATAATCTTTTGTGCCCAGCGCTTGCAGATAGTAATCGTCTCTTCTGGCGAGGGCTCGGGCACCAGGATGGTTTGAAATCTGCGTTTGAAAGCGGCGTCATTTTTGATATAACTTTCAAACTCCTCTGTTGTCGTGGCGCCGATGCAGCGGAAATCATCACGCGCCAGAGCTGGCTTGAGCATATTGGCGATATCCAGCCCGCTGTTGTCAGTCGAGCCGGCATTGATCACCAGGTGAATTTCATCCAAAAATAAAACAATGGTAGGGTCACTGGTCAATTCAGTAAGAATGGCCGCGACTCTCTTCTCCATCTCGCCGCGGTATTTCGTGCCAGCGACCAGATCGGATACATTGACGTGCACAATCCGAAAGTCTTTGAGATTTGCCGGCGCATTTTCAGCCGCGCATTGCTGCGCCAGCCCTTCCACAATCGCAGTCTTGCCAACCCCGGCTTCCCCAATCAGGATGACATTGCGTTTCGAAGTACGGTGCAAAATGCGCGCAACATTCAAGATGAGGTTATCTCGACCAACCACCTCATTCAACTCACCGTTTCGCGCCAGCTGGGTCAGGTCTCTGCTGATAGAGTCAATCGTTGGCGTAGGCGGGTGAATAGGCGCAGTTTCGACAGTTTCCTCCTGAAACTGTCTCCCCGTTGAGCCTTCGCCTGCGGAATCCGGCAGTTCCAGGATTGCTGCCTGCTCTTGATCGATGTATTTGAGTAAATCCACGATGCTGGCCAGCGAATTGTTTTCATTCGCTTTGGAATCGAGGGCGGCTCGGAAAGTTTCGCGAACGCTGGCCGAGCGCTGCACCGACACATCCTCATCCGTGACCCTCTCGGGGAGCTTGCGTGACAGGCTTCTGCGCAAACGGGTAAGACCATCCTCGTCCAGCCCCAACACCGATAAGGCGTCGCTCTTCAACGCAGCCACCTCTTGCATGGCCGGCTGGTATTCATCGACTTCAAATGTTTGAAGATCAGGCACACCATCCAGCACCATCAGAGCGGAGAGATAGAGATGGTATTCGGCGATTTCGTCAAATCCGTAAGACGACGCCAGCCGTTCGGCGTTTTTCCAAACCAAAAGCGCGGATGGTGAAAGACTTGCGGAGCTCATTGTGGATTACACCTGCAAATCAGCGTGTTAAGGTTGAACCATACCCCATCTGGTAGCCGGCCTGTTTGTCTTCTGGGAGCAAATTAACAAGAGATCGCACGGCTGATTTCAGGCCCTCAAAATTTTGGTTGCGGATTGCCTGATCCCCTTCGTTGAAATAGCGCGCAGCCGCGGTCTGGCTTGTCAGGTCCGCCCTGTTTTCTTTCAAATATTCAAGATATCCTACCCACCAGGAAGGCTGGTTGAACAATATCGATAAATTCAAATTGCGGATTTCTTCTGTTTTTCGCTTGAGCAGCTCAACCTGGCGATTCTGAATAGCTCTGCGCGTATCCTGGTCGAGACTGGCGTGGTATTGACGCACCTTGTCATTGCCATATTCTTCAACCGTAGAACTCAGCCACTCGAGGCTGGAATTGGCTTTGCCTACCAGGATCGGCCATTCAACATCGCTCTCGATCTGGTCGAGTTTTACCTGTAATTCGTTCAGCCGGGTCTCTGCCTGCCGCGCTGTTTCAGGATCGGTGCCTGCATCCTTGATCAGCTTTTCGAGCATGCGCATCTCACCCGATTCTTGTAGTTGTGTCAGTCTGGCAACATTTTCGTCCTCACCAGCTTCACCAGCGTCTTCTTTCAATTGATTTATTCGCGATTTTTCCCTCGCCAGGCTGGCGGAGAGATCGGAGCTTGACCGGGTAACGCTGCGAAGATCGATGACTGCCTCAAATTCCTCGTCCAGGATGGGCAGGTACGCTTTGGCTCGAATCAGCCTGCTTGTATCAATCGCAATCGTCACTTCGATTTCACTGCCGGCTGGCACATCCCGTTTTGCAGAATCGCCTTGAATGGTCAATGCGCCCACCAAAGTGTTACGGTCAGCCTTTGAACTTTCTCCCTCCACGATTGGCACATGTAAAAACTCAGCATTTTGTCCCCGGTGAAGGTCGACACTGGTGCGAAATTTTGCAAGGTGGCGGGATGGCAGCGCGGTTCCCTTATCGAAATAACGCGTGATTTCGTTATTCGCCAGAGCAATGCTGATCGAGTGGGTGATGGGCTGTTCCGAAGAGGTGTTGCCAATCGTGTACTTCAACTCATTCGGCGAAACTGGCACAGGCTTGCCGGTCGGATCATAAAGCCTAAGCGTGTAGACGTTTTGCTTCCCCTTTTCTGCCTGTAGGGTGGTCATAAATGCGCCATTTGCCCCGACTGATAACCGGCCGCTGCTCCATAAATCATTGGCCAATTCAATCGTGTACCCTTTGTAGTTGTTCTCGCCCAGCACTTTGCCGCCGACAATCGGCTCTGGGTCCGACCCGACGGGCTGGTATTCCAACTGGATAGCAAGCGTTTCGGCTGCGGCTGAAGGATATATTTTGGTATCCAAACGCTGTGAACCCGCGAAAATGGCAGCTCCCTGGGCGACAACTGTGAACGGGTCAACCGAATATTCAAGCGGAATCCCTAACCCAGTTTTAGGATCGGAAAGCATATCCCTAAGATACGGCGCAAGGGTAGGTCCGCCAACCAGAATCACCTTTTCTATATTCCTGGGGTTAAGGTTTGCGTCTTGCAGCACCTTTTTACTGCTTTCAATCGAACGAAGAATAAAAGGCTGGGCAATATCAGCAACCTCTGAACGTTTCAACTCGTAGTAAAAATCGTAAGGGTCATTTATAAACAGTGAAGCTGGATTGACGGGCGAAGTCTCGTTTTGGGATAACTCGATTTTTGCTTTTTCAGCGCTGGTTTTGAGTTTTGCGAATACACTGCGCCATTTGGAATTTTGGCGACTGAAATTGTCAATGCGTTTTTCGTGCAGAATTTTGGGGACAAAAACTTGGTCGACAATCGCCCAGTCGATATCTTTCCCGCCCAGGAATTTGTCGCCCCCGTGGTTGACGACCTGGAACATGCCATCGCGCAGCTGGATCACCGCGGCGTCAAATGTGCCGCCGCCAAAATCATAGACCAGCCAGAAGACCTTATCGCTTGGGTTTTGAAAGCCATAGGCCAGCGATGCGGCGATGGGTTCTTGAAGCAGCGGGCTGATCTTGAACCCCGCCAGCTTCGCGGCCTGCTGCGTCGCCAGATTTTGCGGCAGGTCGAAGTCCGCGGGTACCGTGATCACCGCGGCCTCCAGGTTTTCGCCTTGCATACGGGTTGTTACGTTTTTTCGTAGCTCTTTAAGGACTTCAGCAGATAATTCAACCGGCGTCATCTTCCGGTTGGCATCGCGAAATGTGTAAACGTGGTTATTTCCCATGTTGCGTTTAAATTCAGCGACCGCATTATCCGGGTCATGTTCCGTCTGTTCTTTGGCGCGCTGTCCAACATAAATGCGCTCATTTTTGATCCAGACGGCCGAGGGCGTGTTTTCCATGTTGGTCGTGCTGCGAATGATCTCTGCTTTTACGCCGTTCAGGACAGCGATTTCGCTGTTGGTTGTGCCGAGGTCGATGCCGAAGTCGATGGTAGAACGTGCCATGTCATTCCTCTTGAGCTGATTCGTTTTTTAATTTGGGTGGAGCGCCAACAACGATCTCGCCTAGCTGGATCGCGTTCCCGTGGTACAAAATGGTCGGCTTGATCGTTTCTATAACCATTTCTCTATCTAGTCCATCGACAGCGTCAATCGCTATCACTTTTTCAGAAAGGCCCATAATATAGGGCTGATTGACCCGGTCAATGATCTCCAAGCCTGCCTGTAGCATGGATTGATAGGTCGACTCCAGTGGACGAAACGCCTTGCGATATTCATCAGCCGGCTGGTCACCACCGGGAACGAGCATTTTTTGCCGTGTCCGCCAGATTCCCGTTGCCATGACGGCCAGCAATTTCAGCAAATCAAATAAGGCTGAGTTGATGGGGAGCAGGGTGGGCGCAGGCGCTTCTTGCACCTCGCGGTTAACTGGAAGAGTTGATTGGTGAGGTGATAATCCTGCTTCGTTTGGAACAACAGGGACTTCAGATTGTTTCTTTTCAGGCAAATCTGGTCCTTTGGGTCTCAGCTTTTGACTAAGATCATGTAACAGATTGCTGCTTTTTTTAGATGGATGCTTGTTTCCCATATCATACCCCCTTAGAAAAATAGTATTCCAATTCGCACCTTAAGTACATCGTGCACCTTTCTATTATGCCAAATAATTGAAATTTAATATAAAACATTTTAAGGGACAATTTTGATGAAACCGTTAAAAATAAACCTTCATAATTTGATTTTTATGCTTTAATTGTATCCTCTCAAAAAGAAGGGATGTTGTGTGTGAATTTGGCGCGAAGCGCCAAATTCACACACAACTTACCCCACTTTATTGAGAAGATACCTTTAATTCAGTTAACGATCTTCTTATCAGCCGTCTCTGGGGGCTATATTCGATTAAGGATAACAAGATGTTTGCTAGCACTCGTTCATTAGAAGAACAAAATATCTCTGACCTATTGATGAAACAGGTGTCGATCGAGTTTTTTCAGAATCATCCCTTTTATCTTTTTCAAATTCCTGTCGATATCTCACAAAAAGATTTTACCAAGCGACGTAAGATTGTTGACATTGCCATTAGAACCGAAGCGCCCATCCCAGAAGGCGCGGCTAACTATTTGCAGAAGAGCTTCACTTCTGACCAGGATACCCTGACAAAAGTATCGGACAAGCTGGATGACCCTATAACTCGCATGCTTTATGAGTTTTTTTGGTTTTGGCCCAAAAGTGGCAAAAACTGCAGCGAGGATATTGGCCTATCCCTCGCCCTTTCAGATGGTTTAGCCAAGTCAGTACCGTATTGGATAGCGCAAACCAAGAGCGATCCGGACGATGGAAGCGCGGTGCACAACTTAGCCGTTTTTGCGCAGCTGCTTGCATTTGGCACCATCGAAAACGTGGATATGTCAATCCTGGGTGGGGCAAGAAACGAGAACCCCTCGATGATTGCCTTCCGCTGTTGGCGCTCCGTCTTAGGAAATGACCGGTTCTGGTATGACTTTTCAGCCAGGATCAAACAGCTTGGCGATCCCAGGCTTACAGATGGCGTAATTCAATCGCTTCGCAAATTATTACCCGTTTTCCTGATCAATCTGCATCTTGAAATTGTCCAAAAACTTTTGAGGGATGGAAAAGAAGCGCTTGCCGCTCAAACTGCGAAAGCGATTCGCGAGGGCGGGTTTGATAAGGATGCTTATGAAGAAGCCTGGGAAGTGTATCTAAAACCGTCAAAAAGCCGCCTGCAATCGCTCAAGAGTCGATGCAGCGAGATGATGGACAAAAATCCGTCCAAGAACCTGATTTTAGATTACGTCAAGAAGACTGCGAATGAGTTTTCTCAGATTGGAATTATAGTTCCAAGATATTCCATCCATGTTCAGGATATTTATGATGAGACAGCCGACTTTCTTTTCGTTTCTGTTTCTCAATACGTTCATGATTCCGATGATTTGATTGATGGACTTGCCTTGCTAAAAAACGCACTGGATTGTAGCGTCAACAGTTCATTGAAATCGCGCATTCAGGAACGGTATGACGAATGGGAAGACATTGTCCAAACCATGAATTTGTATCGGAACCAGTATTATGCGGAGGTCAGCTCTGAAGTCTTCAAATTCTTAGAAAACGCGCGCAGCCTGTTGCATGAGGGCAAGCTGGACCAGGCCGTGACGCTCCTGGACAATTTGCTAATGAAAGAGAATGGGAACGTCACCGCCTGGAACGCAATCGCGTGTTCTTTGGCGTTTGTCCTGAATCAGCGTGGTTTTCGGCATGTCAAAGCGGCGTTTGATAACATGGATTTCCAAACCGCCGTGATGAAGCAGGTCGCAATCATGCATGCCACCAGGCCCCGCTATGTGATTGCCTCACAAAACATCTGCCACTGCTGCGGAAGCTCCGTACGCGGCCAGCATTTTTATTATTTTGACAATGACGACGGCCCCCGCACAATTTTGTGCGTCAGTTGCAACAACAGTCATGACCGCGAAACGGCTCAATTCCGCTCTACGATTGAAAATGAACTGCGCCAGGCTTTCAAAGATTTTTCACTCGCCATCGTTCTGGCACCAGAAAACACCTCTGCGCAGGAAAACAGGCGGCATGCTACTGAAATTCTCCAAAAATTTGGTCTCACTCCACAAACGCCAGCCGTCCCGAGCCATTATCGATCCAAGCGTTCTGGTTCCTCTTCTTCTGCGACGAACCAGCCAGCCAAGCCAGGCGTTCCCCAGGCGCCGGCTGCTGCGGCTGTTCCGGCGACTTCGAAGCCAGCGCCCGCCCAGCCTGCAGTCAGCACTCGCATGCCAGTTACAACAGGCGATGACGCCCATAGAAAAGAGCGAGAACGCAAGCAGGCCAATACAACCGGGATTTACTGGGCCATCGCATTGATTGTCGGGGTAATACTTTGTGTCTCGTTGTTTAACTTACCCCCATCTGTTAATTCCTCTGTTTATAATCCCCAGAATTACGATCCGAAGGCCACTGATTCTCGCATCTTGAATGGCTCGGAATCAATAAATACAGCTGAATCGATTGTTTGGGCTGAAACGCCGACGCCAACGCCCACGCAAACGCCCATCACCGTTACCACCGATACCATCGATGCCATCGATACCCCCGTGCCGACGGCGATAATTATTTCCCAGCTAAAAGGATGTTCCACCGCCAATTTAAATATTCGGTCAAAACCCGGAACTGATCAAAACATTGTGGGGGTCATTCCATCCGGGAAATGCTTTGTTGTGTTGGGACGTTCAAAAGATGGTAAATGGTTGTATGTAGATGAATATGAAAAGAAAACCGGCTGGGTGTATGTGGATTTTGTCAAAGGTGATACCGGAAAATTCCCAATTGAAGCTTTACTCGTCTTGCAATGACGCCGCCAAATTAATTTTTAGCGCGATCACTTCCACCTCTCCTTCGCCCACCGCTTGATCTCCTCCACGCTCCAGCCATCCGCGAGCAGCTCAGCCAATTTCCTTGCCCAGCCGGCCAACTTGGGGCGGTAGCGCCCGTCAGGGGTGTCAACTACCAGCAGGCGGGCAGCCTTGAGTGCAGCCAGCTGTTCTTGGTTCAGGCCCGAACGCTCTTGCAGCGCCGTCTCGCTCAGGTATCCCGCGTATCGGTCCCAGGGCTGCGGTACCACAGCCGGTCGCTCATCTCGCATGAACCTGCGCTTGTACCAGGTTACCAGGTCCATCATTTGTTGGCCAGGATAGGCCAGGTTATGGCAGCGCCGGCAGGCAAAGGCCTTGCTCAGCGGTGGCTTGTAAAGGATGGCGCAGCGCCGCTCGCATTCCGGGCAGACCCACCAGCATACTCGCTGCCCGTGCAGACCATTGGTCCAGGTCAGGTGAATGAGAGATTCCAGGTTTTCCTCTGGTCTCCCAGGAATTTCGACCGTGTAGCTCAGCCGGGCGGTCAGGTCTTTACCGCATCCCTTGATTTGCAGTTGAGCCTCGCCCACCGGCCGGCCATTCATGTTCCACCGCAGGAAATGGGCCAGGTGCCCGCCCGTCTTGCTGCTTACAATCAATTGGATCGTTTCGCGATATAGAGCAATCTCCAGCCGATTGCATTCATTTACCGTAGATTTTGGCTGGTAGTCCCAGCCCCACCGATTTGATCCTGATCCGCCCATTCAGCCTCCGATTTATCGAAATCGCACAGTTTCCCAAGACAACCTGCACATGTCAGTTTTTTGCAGTCACTCGGGCAGAGCCGATTTTCACGAGCCCGGACGCCCCAGCCGCAGCGTCTCCATCACCCAGGCCGCCACATCACCGCCCGCTGTGAAATAATCGTTGATATCCTTATACGGGGCGGGCACGCGTGCATGGAGCACCCGCCCGCCCAGGCTGCCCCATGCTTCCGCGCCCGCTTTCCCGGCCGTGTCATTGTCGTAGGCCAGGTAAATCTGCGCGACGGGCAGGAAATCCAGCCCCCAGCGCGCGATGTCCAGTCGTTCGCTGGCGCTGCCCAGTGTGCAGCTGCCCACCAGGTCGCAGGCTTCCTGGAACAGCACCAATGCGTCGAACTCGCCTTCGGTGACAAAGACTATGTCGACGTTGATCCAGTGATAGCCGTACAGCCCAGGCCCGCCTCCGGCCAGCTTGCGATACTTCTCTTCCCGTTCAGAATGGTAAAGCCAGGTCTGCTTGGGCAAGCGGCGGACCTTGATGTAA
>Ga0172368_10005358_pt1 | contig 14357 bp, 14 predicted proteins | sample Lak11m_FD_114540 | JGI IMG/M metagenome (GOLD analysis project Ga0172368, IMG submission 114540) | Freshwater microbial communities from Kabuno Bay, South-Kivu, Congo - kab_022012_11m | ecosystem: Environmental > Aquatic > Freshwater > Lake | place: Democratic Republic of the Congo: South-Kivu...
AGGCGACTCGACGATCGGGCGCCACCAGTCCTGGTTATCCACGTACCAGCGCACGGTGCGCTCAAGCGCGGTGTCCATGTCGTGAAGGGGGCGCCAGCCCAGCGCGTGTGCTTTCGCGCAGTCGAGGGCGTACCGGGCGTCATGAGCCGCGCCGCGCGGATCCGCGATGGGGTGGATCAAGGAGGGAGGCTTACCGAGAAGGTCCAGGATCCGCTGGGTGATAGCCATGTTCGTCCATTCGTTCCCGCCGCCGATGTTGTACTGCTCGCCGGGAATGCCGCGCAGCAGTACTGTGCCGATGCCCGCGCAATGATCCTCCACAAACAGCCAGTCGCGTACCTGGTCGCCGGCCCCATAGAGCGGCAGAGCCCGATCCTGCATGGCGCGGGTGATGAAGAACGGGAGGATCTTCTCAGGGTACTGATTTGGACCGAACGTGTTGCTGCCTCTGGTGACGAGCGTTGGCGCCCCGAACGCGATATGGTGGGCGCGGACCTGCATCTCGCCACCGGCCTTGCCGGCTGAATAGGGTGTCCGCGGGAGGAGGGGATCCTCTTCTCGGAACAGCCCCGATTGGATCTGCCCGTAGACCTCGTCGGTAGACACGTGCAGAAAGCGCTCGACGCCTGCGCCGCGCGAGGCGTCGAGCAGGGCGCCGACGCCCGTCACGTTCGCGGCAATGAGACCGGACGGGTCCATCATGCTCCGATCGTTGTGCGATTCCGCGGCAAAGTTCAGGACGTGCGTGATGGGCTCACACTTGAAGATGCCCGCGACGACCACGGGGTCCTCAATGCGACCGGGGTAGAACCTGAAGCGCGTGTCGTCCCAGACGGACTTGAGGTTGGCAAGGTTACCCGCGTAGGTCAGGGCATCCAGGACCACGACGCGGTCTGCCTGTTCTCGACCCAGCCAATACCGCACGAAGTTCGAGCCGATGAAGCCCGCACCGCCCGTGACGAGCAGGACCCTCTTCACAGTGCGAACTCCGAGACGGTATCCTCGTGACGGATCTCGTCCACGGGCTCACGCTTGCCCCAACCCGCGTAGAGGGCATCCGGCAGGTTGATCACGTACGCGTCGGTGTCTCCAATGTTGCTGTAGCCGTGAACCACTCCCGGCGGAACGGTTACCAGTGCCGGGCAGTCCTGGCCGAGCTCGTGCACTTCGTCCGTCGGAGGGTTGCCCTCCCTTCGATCCCAGAGCCTTAGCCGGAAGCGGCCGGACACGAAGCAGAATACGTCGGTCTGTGAATGGTGCTCGTGCGGGCCGCGCCCGACCCCGGGGCGGGTGACGGACAGGTAGGCCATCCGAGGCACGATCTCGTTCGGCAGGGCATCCTCTCGGATCAGCTCCACCAGCCATCCGCGCGGATCCTCATGCCTCGTCAGCGGGCGCAGCAGCACACCCGGAATGCGACTCTCCAAGGCTGCCATGGCTCAGTACCTCCGGTTCTCCTCCCAGCGCCAAGCCGTGCCGACAATGTCGGCCAGTTCTGTGTGCCTCGGCGACCACCCCAGCTCGGATCGAGCCTTGGATGCCGACGCAACGAGCCGGGGCGGGTCGCCGGGGCGGCGTGGGCCGCTGGTAGTTGAAATGGGCCGGCGTGTGATGACCGCGCACGTTTCGATGACGTCGCGCACCGAGTGCCCGATCTCCGACCCAAGGTTGAGGAAGCAGGAGTCGCCGCCCGCTCGAAGCCGGTCAAGCGCGAGACCGTGGGCCAGGGCGAGGTCGTCCACGTGCACGTAGTCGCGAATGCAGGTGCCGTCGGGGGTGTCGTAGTCGTCACCGTAGATCGTAACGTGCGGCCGCCGTTGTGCCGCGACCTGCAGGACGATCGGTATCAGGTGCGTCTCCGGGTCGTGGCTCTCTCCGATCCGCGCCTGCGGATCCGCACCGGAGGCATTGAAGTAGCGCAGCGAAGCGAACCGGAAACCGTACGCGCTGTCATATGCCTGGAGCATCCGTTCGCAGATGCGCTTGCTCTCCCCGTAGGGGCTCACCGGGGCTTGTGGATGCGCCTCGTCCATGGGTATGTACTGAGGATCGCCGTATGTCGCGCACGACGACGAGAATACGATCTTGTTCACGCCGTGACGCCGCATGCCCTCGAGCAACTCGACCACGGCGGCAACGTTGTTGCGGTAGTACCTCTCGGGGTGCGTCACTGACTCCGGTACCGACGCGAAGGCCGCGAAGTGGACAACGGCACCGATGCGGAAGGACGAGAACACCGCGTCGAGGACGGCGGGATCCGAGACCTCGCCCACCAACAGCTGCGCGTCAAGAACCGCCTCGCGATGCCCGAGGGCGAGGTTGTCAAGCGCGAGGACGGCGTTGCCTCTCTGCCGCTCGTGGAGCACGTAGTGGCTGCCTATGTAGCCCGCTCCGCCCGTAACCAGGATCATCGCTTGCAGTGCGTCCTCCTCAGTCTCCTATACGGTACCTGACGATGGTCCATAGCGCCGCCAGTCCATCGCGCCAGCCGATCTTCTTCCCCTCGTCATAGTCGCGGCCTGAATAGGAGACCGGCACCTCGTAGATGCGGCACTTGCGCCTCGCGACCTTCGCCGTGATCTCGGGCTCAAACCCGAACCTGTTGCTTCGCAAGTGGATGCTCTTGAGGACCTCGGCACGAAACGCCTTATAGCCGGCCTCCATGTCCGTCAGGTTCAGATTGGTCATCATGTTCGACAGGGTCGTCAGTATGCCGTTGCCGAGCCGATGCCAGTAGAGATGAACCCGGTGAGCGGCGCCGCCCACGAACCGCGTACCGAAGACGACATCGGCTCGGCCGTCCAGAAGTGGCTGCAGAAGGGTAGGGAGGTCCGCTGGGTCGTACTCGAGGTCGGCATCCTGGATCACGATGAAGTCGCCGGTGCACGCAGGGATGCCGGTCCGAATGGCCGCGCCCTTGCCTCTGTTCACAGCGTGATAGAGAGCCGTGAGGTTGGCATAGCGCGGCCCTATCACGGAGCGCACGATCTCGACCGTTCCGTCCGTGGAACCATCGTCAACGACCACGACCTGTTTGGGGATCGGGCTCCTCTGAACTCGAGCAACGATCTCCTCGATTGTGGCTCGCTCGTTGTAGACGGGTATGAGAACGGACAGAGTGTAGTTTGCCGTGTCGGTGCGCTCACCTGTCACCGTGCGCTTCTCCGTCGGGCCTCGTGACCCGGAGCATCGCCGCGTAGACCTCGCGCCTGGGTCTGCCCGTTGCTGCGGCGATCTGCTTGGCCGCTGCAGATGGACTCCGCCCGTCCGCAATGGCTGTCCTTATGTCAGCCTCCAGATCGAGCGGGAGCGCCCCGCGTTCGGCGCCCATGGGTGGATACAGCACGAGGGCATACTCGCCCCTAGGAGGGGCTGCAGCGAGCCACGCCTCTGCAGCAGCCAGCGACCCGCGGAAGACCTCCTCGAAGCGCTTGGTCATCTCCCTTGCGATCAGCACGCGCCGGTCGCCGTCGGGATCGGCGAGAGCCGCGACCGTGTCCTTAATGCGGCGGGCCGACTCGAACAGAAGCACTGCGCGCGTTTCGGCGTGCAGACGGGCGAAGAACTCGTGGCGATCTGCGCGGCCCCGGGGCGGGAACCCCTCGAAGGCGAACCTGCCGCCCGGTATCGCGGCGACCGAGACCGCCGCAGTGGCGGCGCTGGGACCCGGGATCGGTACGACCCTGGCCCCGACAGATAGCGCAGCCAGCACCAGCCGGTCGCCCGGGTCCGAGATGCCGGGGGTGCCCGCATCTGAGAGCAGGGCGATGCTCTTGCCCGCTGCGAGACGGGCTGCGTACGCCGCGAGCCTCGCATCAGGGGTATGAGCGTGGCACGCATCCAGCGGAGTGTGGATGTCGTAGCGGCTCAGCAGCTTGCGCGTAACGCGCGTGTCCTCGGCAAGGACGATGTCCACCTCGCCGAGGACACGCAACGCTCGCAAAGTGATATCCTCGAGGTTGCCGATCGGCCCGGCGACGACATAAAGCACGCCGACCGGCGCAGCTTCCTGCACGAACGAGCTATCGGCCGTTGGACCCGCCGGAGGACGGCGCCGGTACCGTGACGGTGCCACTGGTCGCGGACGTGCTCGGAGCGTTCGCCTTGGGCCGCGCGGCTTCCGCCTTCTGCTTCTCTTGTTCGGCCTTCTCTGTCTTTTGCTTCTCGGCGGCTTCCTTGCGTTGCTGCTCCTCCTTGGCCTTGATGACCGCTATCGTCTTGGCCTCCTCGTCGGCCAGCTTCGGGTCACCCAGCTCGCGAAGCGCCTTCTCGACCTGCTCACGGATGTACCGTGCTTCGACGGCTTCGTCCCAGGCCATCAGCCGATGCATCATGCGGTACTGGTTGAGCGCCTTCTCATCCTGTTTCGCCTCGCGGTAGAGCCTGGCAAGCGTGAGCCGCGTGTCCTGGTCCTCGGCATGCTCGAGCGCGATCTCGTAGTTGGCGATGACCTCAGCGCGCAGCTTCTCCTTATCCACGGGCTTCTGCGGCGCGGGTGCGATCCCGGCGGGCATTCCGGCCATGATCAGATCGCGGTAGAGCATCTGCCCGAGGATCAGGGCGGCCGCCGAATCCGTCTTGTGAGTTGGCACGTACGCCTTCAGCTTCTTGCGGACCGCCTCCTGCCCTTCGGCTGCGTTGGGCTGGAACATGCCCGCGGAGCCCATGGGGTTGCTACGCGAGTAGGCGTAACGCCACTCGAGCGATGGATCGTTCCAGACGACCTTTGCCTTGGGCCGCGCCTCTTCCATGAACGTCCGTAGCGCATCGGACATACGTCGGTTGCGCAGCCCCTCAAGCAGCTGGACCTTGGTCTTCTCGTAGTCCTTGGGCAGGTTGCGCCGGATCTCGTCCACCTTGATGATGTGGTAGCCGAAGGGGGTCTTTACGAGCCCGCTGGTCTCGCCTGCCTTGAGCGCGAAGGCCGCATCCTCGAACTCCCTCGCGAAGCCGCCTCCGCGCTTGTACCATCCCAGGTCGCCGCCCTTTGCCGGCGCCTTCGGCGGCTTGTTGCTCGGGTCGTCGGTATACTTGTCGGCGAGCTCCGCGAAGGACCCTCCGGTGCGAACCTCCTGCAGCACCTGTTCCGCCCGCCTCTTGGCTTGGCCCTCCGGCAGCCCCTTGCCGGCCGGCGACCGCGGGCCGGAGACAGCGACCAGAATGTGGCGCACCTTGATCTCGTCGTGCGATCTGGCGAGGTCGTCGAACGTCAGGCGGCTCGCGCGGGATAGCGCCTCGCCCAATGCGCGTGGAAGCAGGTCCTTCCTGACACCGTCTCGCAGGTCGCTCATCGTCTCCATGCCGCTGATCTTGAGAAGGTCCTCGTCGCTGAGGCGCTCCGTTCGGTTGGCCTGCCTAATGGTGCGCATCTCGGTGATGGCCCTGTCAACGTCCGCGTCGCTGACGGCAAGGCCGCGTCGTCGCGCCTCGGCGCGCAGCAGCGCGGAGTCGACAAGGTTGGCCAGTATATAGCCTTCCTCCGTGACAACCATGGCGATGCTTCCGCCCGCGCGGCGTCTCGCGCTCTCAGCCATCTTCTCGTACTCGCCACGAGACACCGGTTCACCGTTCACAGTCGCGATCGCGTCCGCCAGATACTCGTGTCTCGCGGTTCCGGCCCCACCGCCCCATGGACTGGTGCCGAAGTAGGCAACAATGCCCAGCCCAATGATGGCCGCCAGGCCGATGTATATCGCCCGGTGAGTGGCGAACTTCCGCCAGTAGGTGATCGAAGTGACGCTCGGTTTGCGCCGTGATGTGCGCGGTGCTTGTTTTCTAGCCATGCTACGATCGGCCCTTCACCAGTCTGTTCAGCGCGGCAAGGCTGGGCCTGGACCCATCCTCGTTTGTTCCGCCACTCGGGATGTAGTGCGTCTCCAACGAGATGAAGCCCTCGTAACGGGCATCGCGCAGCGCGGAGAACTGCCCCGCGTAGTCCACCACTCCCTCGCCCACCACACACCACTCCGGCGCCCCGGCGGGCATGACCGCATCCTTCACGTGGACGTGGACCACTCGGTCTCGTACGGCCTCGTAGCCGTTGGGGAAGGGGACCTCTCCGGCCGCCAGCGCGTTCCCGGGATCCCAGCATATCGCCAGCCGCGGCGAGCCGATCCGTTCAGCAACTCGCGCGACCTCGGACCCGGTGCCGAGATAGCATGCGTGCTCGTTCTCCAGACACAGCGTCACGCCGCGACGCTCCGCGACCGCCAGTGGCTCATCGAACGCCGCGATGATGCTGTCCTCGATCTGTGGAGTAAGCGGCCCCCGACGCCAGAACGAGAACACGCGGATCAGGCGTGTGCCGAAACGATCGGCCAGGTCGCAGAGCTTGTCGAGCAGGTCGAGCTGCTCGCCATAGCTTCGAGCCTGCGCAAGGTGCATGCGTCCCGCGGTGGCCGGCTCCGAACCGGCGAGGTCGCACTTGAAGAAGGGGCTCGCAAGGCAGCTCACTACGAGCCCGGCATCGGCCAGTGCCTGCTCGGCTCGCTTAGCCTGCTTCTCGGACAGCTCGCCGATGTTGGTGCCCCAGAGTCCCCGAAGCTCGGCGCCTGCGACGCCGTACTCCGCCATGACGCTCAGGGCGTGCTCAAAGTCCTGCGAGATCTCGTCCGTAATCGCTGAAAGCTTCATCAGGGCGCTCTCACACACAGATTGCGCCCGGCCGCGCTCGGCTCGGGACGCTAGGCGCATGGTACCGCACGCCCGAGTCTCCTGTCAAACCACGCTCGATCGCCTCGTCCGCAACAGATGATGACAGAAACATTTCGCTGTAACTATTGACAGTAGACGGCTGTTGGTGTACACTTCGCTTCGAAAGAGAGGGCGCGGTCATGACAAAGGGACTTACCGAGAAGCAGGCGCGGATCCTCAACTTCATCGTGGACCATGTGAACGCGCGCGGCTATCCGCCGAGCATCCGCGAGATCGGGAACGCGTTTGGGTTCTCCAGCCTGCGAGGGGTTACAGTGCATCTCGACGCTCTCGAGCGCAAAGGCTTCATCAAGCGGGCGAGCACATCGCGGTCCATCACCGTCGTAGGGCGAACCGGTACCGGCAGCTCTGCGCGGAACGTCGCCTTTCTGCCGCTGGTCGGCACCATCGCGGCGGGCACACCGATCACGGCCACTGAGAACATCGAGGGGTTCGTGCCCGTTCCGCAGGACGTAGTAAGGCACCATGAAGGGGCGTTCGTTCTGCGTGTCCGGGGGGACAGCATGGTTGACGACCACATCCTCCCGCGCGACCTGGTCATCATCAGGCCGCAGGACACGGCCCAGAACGGCGACATGGTTGCGGTCCTGTTAGGCGACGAGGCAACGGTGAAGCGCATTCAGTTCGTTAACGGCAAGGTTCGGCTGATGCCGGCCAACCCCGCCTACCAGCCGATCGAGGTGAACCGTGAAGACAGCAGGGTGATCGGCAAGGTGATCGGTCTGATCAGGAGCTACCAGCCCCTTAGCCTCTCGTAGCCGGCGGGCCGATCAGCGGCGCCGCAACATAGAGGGGCGTAAGGTCCAGCGGGTCGGTAACGTCGTGTGCGTTCGCCCTCAGCTCAGCGAGTGCCGCGACGTCTGTTGCGCGGGGCCGTGCAACCGCGATGGCGCACGAGCTGATGCCTGCTTCCGCGAGCATGCTTGCCAGCGCCGAGCGTTCCTGATCCCGGAGATCGCATCCAGCCAGCAGGCAGTCTGTCCAGTTCATGCTCACCAGAGTCGGCCCCAGCGCGGCCAGGTGTATAAGTTCCGGACTGCGCTCAGGACGGAGCCGTCCCTCCAGACAGCGAAGGGGTTGCCAGTACACCGTGCCTGGCCGTCCCCGCACAACGGCCACGATGCGGTCCACGCCGGGGGTTACTGCGCCCCAGGCCATGGCCTCCGTAGAGGACACTCCTGCCACGGGCCGGCCGGTCGCCCACGCGAGCGCCTTGGCCGTAGTCACGCCAATGCGAACGCCTGTGAACGAGCCCGGGCCGACATCAACCGCGTAGAGGTCCGGCGCTTCCCCCGCCAGTCTCGGGTCGTCCAGAGCATCCGCTACCATCGGCATCAGGCGTTCGAGGAGGCGCATCTCGTGGGGGAAGTCGCTGGACGCAAGGACATCTCCGTTGCGGACGATCGCGAAGCTGCACACGGAACCGCTGGTGGAGATTGCGAGCGTTGTCACAGGTCGCTCCTCGATCGCGCTGCCATGCCGCGCCGCCGGATCTGGATGTGACGCACATCCCGATCATCGGCAGCAATGGTCACGGACACGCGCCAGGGCGAACCCATCGGTCCCAGACGCTCGGGCCACTCGATCACAACGACCGCGTCGGTGTCGAGATAGTCCGACAAGCCGATACCCTCGACGTCGGCAGCTCCGCCGAGACGATAGGGGTCCACGTGCACCACTTGCCGCTCTCCCGTGCCGTACACGTGGATTAGCGCGAACGAAGGGCTGGTGACCGGGCAGTCCAGCCCATACCCTCTGACCAATCCCCGGACGAACGTCGTCTTGCCGCTTCCAAGGCTGCCGGAGACAAGGACGACATCGGAGGGACGCAGCTTCTTGCCGAGTGCGAACCCTGCGGCGATGGTGTCCTCCGCGGCGGGGCACCGCACGCGTGACGTTGTCACGGGTGTACACTCGCGTAGGCAGGCCACACGTAGGCGAAGCAGAAGGCAGCCGACAGGGCGCATAGCAGCGCCAGGAGCAGTGCAGTCACCAGCGCAGCATGCCTTGGCGGGATCACCCGTGCGGCGCCAATGCCCCACAGCAACGCCGCAGGGAGCAGAGCCGGGTACAGGTAGCGTCCCTGCGCCTGGAAGTAGACCGTGGTGAACGCGACGAATGACGCCCCAACCAGCAGCACAACGGCGCATTGTGACACGATGACGAGCCGCCATGCGTCCCCCGTTCGCCACGCGTGGCAGACGGCAGGGAGCGAGGCCGACAAACCGAAGAGGGCCAGGAGGGCGTAGAGCGCGTATGCCGGCACGGGCAGAAACGTCGGCGCGCCGATCGCCTGCCTGGACGGAGGCGTGTAGGCAGCGAGGAATGTGCGCGAGGTCCAGGCGCCGACGAGAGTGGCATAGCCGACCCGATCCATGGCCGGGCCCGGTCTCAACTCGGCTGTCACCGGGTCCACGGCGACAGGCCTGCCGATCCAGTCGCCGGCCCGCGACGTGTTGGCGAACTCGGCATGAAAGGCCCGGAGGGGAAGCGCCTCACCGTATATGCGCGCGTTGCGGACAAACCACGGTCCGGCGACCGCTACCGCGCCGGCAATAGGCAGGACGCTTCGTGCCACCCGCCTCCAGACAGAGGTCCTTGGCGAGGCGAGCCAGAGCACCGGAAAGGCAACCGGCAGCAGCAGGACGCAGCTTGCCTTCGTCAGCAGGCCGGCGGCCAACAGGAAGGTCAGCGCCACCACCCGCAGCGCGGACAGCCCACGCACGGACACCACAAGCAGCATGCAGAGGCTGAGTGAAAAGACGCACTCAGTAGCCGAATCATTGCCGACGGCTGACATGACCGCCTGGCGCATCGGTAGCAGCGCCACGAGCATCACGGTCAGCGTATGCGCAACGTAGCGCCCAGGGGCCGCGACCCTTGCGGCGAACCAGATGGCCCAGAGCGAGATGACCGCGAAGAGGATCGAGACCGCGCGCATGCCCTGGAGACCCAGCGGCGACGCGAGCGCGGCTACCAAGTAGTAGAGAGGCGGCTGGTGCCACTGGTAGGTGCGGAAGACAGGGTCGTCTCTCAGCGGGAGCCTGTGGCCCTCAGCGAGGGCACGCACATAGCCAACGTGCGCGAACTCGTCGGGAGCATTAATCAGGCTCCCGTTGCGGACAAGCGGAGTGGCCCTGACCAGGCTGAGCGCAAAGAACACGAACGCGAGGGCCGAGCCCGCGGCGAGCAGACGCCAGAGTCGCTCTACGGCCTCGTTATCGGACGCATGGGGTGTCGGCGCCGGCGGAGGCGCCGCCGACCTGGCGTTTCGAGCGGATCGTCGCCGGCTCACCGGCCGTCCTCCGGCAAGTCACGGAAGCGCAACACAGCCGCCCCATGAACGGACGCCTCCTCAACCATGGTTGCGTCCCCCGATCCGATCGCGTCCGCAAGCAAGGTGCGCCACGGCTCGCCGTAGCGACCGGCCTCACGGTACCAGTCCAGCAGGAGCCCGGCCTGCGAGCCTGATGCGACTGCGTCTCGCAGGCGCTGTGCGCCTTCCGGACTGGCGGCCTGAGGGGAGAACTGCAAGTTGACCAGGGCGTAGTGGACGCCATGGCCGACGAACCACCTAACCATGCTCCGTCCATCGTCGAACCGGGCATACGGGATCCACGTCGAGTGTGGGCTGTTGCCCCAGAGGACCGGGCGGCGCAGGTAGAAGCCGCGCGTCTCCTCATAGAGGACCACTCCCTCGTGCGGTCCGGCATGCTCGTTGAGCCAGCGCTGGGCAGCGTAGACGTTAACCTGCCGGCTCAGGTAGCGCTCCGCTGCCTCGGGCGACCACAGGACCGGCGCTTGGCTGAGCGCCCGCGGAACTGTCTGCGAGAGTACCACAAGCCCCTGCAGCACCACAGCGGCCCATCCAACCCAGGGGAACCAGCGGATTTTCCGGGATGTCGCCACCCAGCCGAATGCGCACAGAAACGCGAGTATGGGCATCATGGGGATGAGATACCTCGCGTATTGCATGGACAGGCTCCACATCACGTACCACGACGCCGCGACGCCGGCACAGACGACCACGGGGCGGGGCGCCCGGCGTGCCAGCAGACTGAGGGGTGTGAGAGCCACGGCAAGAAACCCGATGCACATTAGCGGGCCGGGGTCGTTGTAGTTGTGGAAGAGCCTCGGCACCCCCACAAGCGCGAAGGGCGCCAGCACCAGGTTCCGGACCCGGTCGGCAACGCTCGGCGGCAGATGCGGGCGGCGGGCGGCGCGCAAGTCCTCGCCGACGGTGGGGAGGCTGCCGTCGAGGCCGAAGCTTGTGTGCTCGCCGGCATAGAGGCGTGCGCGGTGGGCGTCCCAATACCGGCCCCCAAAGACGGAGTAGGCGAATGGGTAGACCGGGTTGCCTGTCAGGACGAGGGCGCGTAGGTAGAACGGCGCGCCCAGGACGAGCAGCAGCGATGCGAAGGGCGCCAGGTGCCGCACACGTGCTCGCGAAAGCATGAGCGAGGCGGCAAACGCGGTGACCGGCATGAGGCTGAGCGTCTTCACGCCGAGGGCCAGGCCGCACATGGCGCCGCAGAGCGCTGCACACTGGGACGTGCGCGTCTCGAGGTAGATCAGGAGCGCATGGAAACCCAGGGCCACGTAGAGCGCCTGGGCCAGATCTATGTAGGCGACCCCCGCCTCCCAGGCCACGACCGGTGTGAGGCCGACCGTCAGCGCGGCGATCCACCCGCCGCGTTCGCCGAGCGACCGCCTGGCCACGGCGAATGACGTGAGAACCGTCAGGACGCCCATGGCGAAGTGCACGAGCTTGGCGGCCGCAAAGCCATCGAAGACGAGCCCGGCAGCGAACAGCATCTGCGTCAGGAATGGGAAATACGAGTGATGATCGGTTGGCAGCTCAATGATCCGTCCAGCCTCGATATACGCCCGTGGCGCGGCAAGGTGGTAGGACAGGGAGTCCCACTCATGCGCTCCCGGCGGCACGAAACACTGAACGAGGGCGGTCACACCTACGGCGACAAGGAGGCTGCCGAAGAGACGGAACAGCCACAGGCCGCAGCGATCCTCGAGGGCGGGTGATGCGTGCGACCCGCTTCTAGAGAGAGCTCGAACGCCCCAGACCGCGGGAACCCCCAGGACAGCAGCGGCCAGAGTCAGATAGGTCGCGTTGAGAGCGCCTACCAGTCCCAGGGCGAACACTCCGTAGCCGCACACCCCGAGGCCCAGGGCGACGCTAAACAGGACCTGGTCGAGCCGCGTCCACGGCTCGGTGCGCAGACGCACGAGCAGGGCGCGCCCCAGACCCGCGCTAAGGACCAGCAGAACAAGCAGGAACGCGATGGCTCTCATAGGGCGTGCAACGACGCCGACATACGCCAGCGCCCCTCGGCGGGCTGGATGCGGACCGTGCCGTAACGCCGAGCATGCGAGCCTGCGTGTACGATCAGCGTCTGGGCGACGCGCTCGCCCTCGGGCAGCTCGATGTGCGAGTGCCCACCCACGATCAGGTCGAGGCTCGGCACGGCTCGCGCCAGCTCGCGATCGCGCTCAATCCCCAGGTGGCTGATGCAGATCATGACATCGCAACTGCGCCGCCACTCGGGCGCCAGGCGCGCCGCCGCCACGATGGGATCATCGAATACATACGCGCTCAGGTGTCGCACAGCCATGGCGTCCGTGATCATCGGTATCGTAAGGCCGAAAAGGCGAACGCGAGGCGACGCCTGGCCGCCGAGAGCCACGCTCGGCAAGCACGGCACACGAGCCGTGCGGCGGCTGCGGACGTTCGCGCACAGCACCGGAAAGGTCGCCCGGCTCAGCTTGGCCCGGAAGCCCGCCTCCGTGAGGTGAAACTCGCGGTTGCCTACCGCCATCGCATCATAGCCGGCGTTCGTCATCAGGGCCAGGATCGGCTCACCGTCAGGCCGATAGGTGATGTTACCTGCGCCGATCGCGTCGCCTGCGTCCAGCAGTAGTGCGTTTGACCCGGCGTCGCTCCTGGCCTGCGCGAGCGCAGCGGCGCCGTCTCCGGTGAGACGATCGTGGAGGTCGTTGGTGTGAATGACAGTCAGCACCGTTCCACCCACGATCATCGTTCAGTCCTGGAACCTTCGCGCCGTCTGTTCGTCCAACCACATATGCGCGTCATGCCGCTGCATGGCGCGTAAGAGGTGCATGTCCGGCGCAATCTCATATTCGGCGCGCGGAAGCGCGGGAGGTGAGAACATGCCTGATGGCGTAGCGCAAGCCAAGTGGGAGTACCTGGTGGTTGATGTCCATGCACGTCACACGGACACGCTGCAGGACAAGCTGAACGAGCAGGGGACGCAGGGCTGGGAGCTCGTGTTCATGGCGGAGCCTGTGACCTGTGAGTACCGCTGCGTCTTTCGGAAGCCGGCGTAGGCCGGACGTAGCTCAGGAACTCGTAAGCACGGCCATTCCTCATTCGCCCGGCATGCACCATCACGGGGCGCCGCGAAGGCGCCCCGTGCGCTTGGGTACCGGTTCAGCGCAGCGTCTCCCCCGGTCGCATGGCATGTATCTGCACGTTGTCCAGCGGAGCGAGCAACTGCGCGAGCTCCGCCGGCGAGCCGGTCAGGAGCGGGAACGTGCCGTGGTGCATTGGCACGATGTGGTCGGCGCCCAGAAGCCGAACAGCTAGCGCCGCCTCTTGCGGCGACATGGTGTAGTGCCCTCCTATCGGAAGTAGCGCGAGGGATGGGCTGTACAACTCCCGGATCAGCCGCATATCCCCGAAGACGTTGGTGTCACCGGCATGGTACAGGGTGAAGCCCCCCGGCAGCCGGACGATGAAGCCGGCGGCTTCGCCGCCGTAGAGCGTTCTCTCTCCATCGTGGATCGAGCTGGAGTGATAGGCGTGGACCATGGTCACCGCGATGCCGGCAACCTCCACCGTACCGCCCTTGTTCATCCCGACGATGTTCTGGAGACCCTTGGTCGTCAGCCAGGATGCGACCTCCACCATTGCCACCACGGCTGCATTGAGCCTCTTCGCTATCGCGACCGTATCGCCAACATGGTCGCCGTGGCCGTGCGTGATCAGGATCACGTCGCACCGGTCGGGGGACCTGAGTGAGTCTGGGCAGGCCGGGTTGCCGGTCAACCACGGGTCAATGTATATCACCGAACCCTCATCAGTCACGAGGCGGAACGCCGCATGCCCGCACCATGTCAGCGTGCCCGGAATGCCTATCGCCATCAGATACCTCCCGTCTGGCGTTCAGGCAAGGCGAGCCACCTCGCGGCGGCAGATCAGCAGGCAGGCCGCAAGCGCGACCAGAGTGAACCCGCCGAGCCGGAGAGACACACCGACACCGAGCGCCTGTGCAATCGTACCCGCGATGGCCGCCCCGAATGGCTGTAGCCCGCCCATCGCGAACATGTGCAGCGACACGGCCCGAGCGTGGAGCCCTTCCGGGGCGAGGGTCTGCGTGAGGGTGTTGGACGTCGCGAGCTGGGAGACGGCCGCCATGCCGACAATGAACAGGACCGGGAGGGCAAATGAGTACGAGTGCACGCTTCCCAGCGCGACCAGGGCTGCGCCCAGGGCGAACGCGCCGGCGAAAACAATGTGGCCGCGCCTGCCGGCGTTCGCGCTACGACCGACCAGGTAGACGCCGATCAGCGACCCGCATCCGATCGCGGAGAAGAGAAGGCCATAT
>Ga0172368_10005359_pt1 | contig 14355 bp, 12 predicted proteins | sample Lak11m_FD_114540 | JGI IMG/M metagenome (GOLD analysis project Ga0172368, IMG submission 114540) | Freshwater microbial communities from Kabuno Bay, South-Kivu, Congo - kab_022012_11m | ecosystem: Environmental > Aquatic > Freshwater > Lake | place: Democratic Republic of the Congo: South-Kivu...
ACGCCTCACTTGTCCAACTGGGCGGCGCCGGACTGGCAAACGGAAACTTCGCTTCCGGCGAAACCTACACAGTGGATAAGACTCCCCCGGCAGTCGTTTCGATCACACGCGCGAATCCTGACCCGACCAAAGCTGGTTCAGTCAACTTTACAGTTACCTTCTCTGAATCAGTGACCGGCGTGGATAAGTTCGACTTCAGTCTAGCCACGACTGGCACGCTCTCCGGCGCCTCGATCACAACTGTAAGCGGGACCGGCGCAACACGCACAGTCAGAGTTGGAACTGGCAGCGGTACCGGCACGCTCCGCCTTGACGTGATCGACAATGACACCATCAAGGATGCCCTGCTCACCCAACTGGGCGGAGCTGGCCTGACAAACGGTAATTTCACGAGCGGTGAAAGCTACACCGCCGATAAAACTCCGCCGACTGTGGTTTCGATCACCCGCGCAAATGTTGACCCAACGAGTGCCGCCACTGTGAATTTCATTGTGACATTCTCTGAGGTCGTGACCGGCGTGGACAAATTTGACTTTGCGCTGGTAACTACCAGCAGTATAAGCGGAGTTTCGATCACCAGCGTGAGTGGAACCGGCATAGCCCGCACGATTACCGTCAATACTGGAACGGGTTCAGGCGCGTTGCATCTAGATTTGATCGACAACGATACAATAAAAGACGCACTGCTCAATTTATTAGGCGGAACAGGTCTAGCAAATGGCAACTTCATGTTAGGAGAAACTTACTCAGTTCGTTGATAAAATAAACTTCAGCGAAGAATAAACAGGGAAAGGCAGAATATTCTGTCTTTCCCTGTTTTGAATTTAAATTGCTGATAGAATGACGCCATTATCGAAGACACCATATCCTGAAAGGATTTCTAGAAGTATGAAGTCGTATCGCAAGGAACTCTGGTTCAACATCCCCGCTCGGCGCGGATTTGTCAACATCACCCCGCAGGTCGAAGCCTGTCTGCGCGAGAGCGGCATACAGGAAGGTCTGCTGCTTGTGAATGCCATGCACATCACCGCCTCGGTCTTCATCAACGACGATGAAGGCGGCCTGCATCATGATTACGATAAATGGCTGGAAAGACTCGCCCCGCATGAGCCAGTGAGTCAATACCGCCACAACGATACTGGCGAAGACAATGCCGACGCGCACATGAAACGCCAGTTAATGGGGCGCGAAGTTGTCGTTGCGGTCACAAACGGCGATCTTGATTTTGGAACTTGGGAGCAGATTTTCTACGGCGAATTCGATGGAAAAAGAAGGAAGCGCGTTCTCGTCAAAATTATTGGCGAATAACAGGTTTGATCTTAGCCAAACGATATCGGGTTCAATTTCATGGTTTCTGGGATGGGGATATTCAACAGACTGAGGATGGTCGGCGCGATCTGTAAATGCGACACGGTCTCGCCCGTATCGCCTCTCCCTTTAAACTCTGGCAAGATCCAGAACAATGGAACTTCTCTCTGCTCCGGCGTGGCGCCGCCATGCGCGCCGTCCTTGTTGATGCCATGATCCCCTGTGACCATGATCGTATAATCTCGCGCCATCCACTCCTGGATTAATGGAGCCAGCCACATATCCTGGCGAATGGCATGAGTACGATATTCCTTCGAATCGGAGCCAAAAGTTTCACCGTGGTAATCCATGCCCATCGGGTGAAGCAAAAGATAATCAGGGGAATGCTTGCGGATAAGATGCGCGGCAGTTGCAAAGAGCTCAATATCGGGATAATCATCCTCGGTGTAAAAGCGTCCATGCTGGATGGGCAATGATTCATCGTCTGTTTCTTTATCATCGATGCGATCATAAGGCGCTGAATTGTACAATTCAGACACCCAGTAATACGCCACCGCAGCTGTTACTTTCCCTGCCTCAAAAACAGACTTAAATATATTTGGCATGATCGATCTCCGAACTACTGAATTTGCAACGATCCCATGCACGCTCGACGGAACCCCTGTATGAACAGTCTCATACATCGGGCGGGACATGCTCGGCAATTCCCCAATAATTTTATAAAGGTTTGCGAGATTTGCCTCCACAAGATGACCAAGATATCCCATATTTGCTTTTGCCACGTCAAAGCGGAGAGCGTCAGACAAAACCAAAATTACTTTGCTCATTATTCACCTCAAACAAAAACGGTTCAGAGTACTCGTTACTCTGAACCGTTTACAACATCGCTAAATTTTATTCATCCAAAACAAGCACAGCTTCCCGCGAGCAGGTGACTTGATCTTTATCACCGATCTTTGGCAGTTCGAGGAAGGGGTTGTTGAACGTATCCATGTAAAACTTGGAGTTCCCGATCATAACCTGAATACGCACAATGGAGCCAAGAAAGGTGATATTCTCGATTCGACAATCCACGATGTTGGCTTTCTTTTCCTGCGAGACAAAATTAAATCGTTCTGGACGGATCGCAACGCGTACCTTGTCGCCTTTCTTGCGCTCCATCAAATCCACTGCCGATTCAAATTGAACGCCGTCAATGGCGATTAATCCTTTGGCAGGGTCTACAACTTCAGCTGAGGCGTTATTCAATGTGCCTACAAAATTAGCAACAAATACCGTCGTTGGGAAATTATAGATCTGGAATGGTGTGCCAACCTGATCCATCTCCCCCTCCCGCATGACAACGATGCGGTCAGATAACGATAGAGCTTCTTCTTGATCATGGGTGACATAAATTGCGGTGATACCAAGTTTTTGTTGAATGCTTCTAATCTCGGCACGCAGAGCAATGCGTATCTTGGCATCAAGCGCGGAGAGCGGCTCGTCGAGAAGTAAAACTTCGGGTCGTATGGCCAGCGCCCGGGCAAGAGCGACGCGCTGCATTTGTCCGCCTGAAAGCTGGTACGGGTAACTATCCGCTTTCTTTTCAAGGTTGATGATCGCAAGCATTTCCTTTACGCGGTCTACAACATCCGCTTCTTTTTCTTTTCGGATCCGCAAGCCAAAGCCAATGTTCTGCGCTACGGTCATGTTTGGAAAAAGCGCATAAGACTGAAAGACCATGCCGACGTTACGCTGGCTTGGAGCCTTGTTGGTTATATCCGCTCCGTTGATGGTAATCTGACCTGTTGACGGAATCTCAAAGCCCGCGATCATTCGCAATGTGGTTGTCTTGCCGCAGCCGGAGGGGCCAAGAAAAGAGACAAACTCACCTTTATTTACATCGAGGTTGAAATCATTGACAGCCGTGAAATCACCGAAATGTTTTGATACGTTTTTTAGGGATAAATGTGTCATATCAATTCTCCATCAAAGATTAATGAGCCCCTGAAGCCTGACCCTGCCCGCCGGTGAACAATTGGATGAGTCCCATTGCCAGCCATGTGAGAAGGAAACTGGCAAAGGAGAGCGCGGCGGGTTCATATGCGCGATGCTGACCAAGCAGGAATAGGTATGGACCAAAGGCTGGAACGCCGAGGAAGGACGCCAATGTCACCTCGCCAACCACAATCGCAAAAGTAAGCAATGCGCCGCTCAACAATGCTGCGCGGATGTTCGGGAGGATCACCTTCACAATAATTGTGAACCAGCTCGCGCCGAGGCTTTGCGCCGCCTCTGTAAGCGTTCGCACATCCACCGTGCGCATACCTGTATCTACAGAGCGGTACATATATGGCAAACCCAAAACCACATAGCCTGCGACGATCAAAATATCAGTGCCTATTTCAAAAGTCGTGAGCGGCTGCAGTAATGTTGTATTTGTAAATGGGATTTTGATCGGCGAACTATAGATGCGGATCAAACCAAATACTAGAATGATCGCGGGCACCACAAAAGGCAGCAGGGTGATGAATTCAACTACGCGGCGGGCTTCCGGCAAACGCAAGCGGATCCAATACGCTGTCGGCACGATCAGAATAATACTTGCAAGAATGGTCATGAACGCAAGCATGTTGGAATACATGAAGGTCTTGAGAAAATCAGGGTCTTCGAAAGCGCGCACATACGCTTTGAAACCGATCACATCCCGCTCCATACGGAGTGAAAAGTTAGCTGTCGCGTATAAGGGCAGGAGAAAATATAGCGCACCGAGAATAAACCAGACCCAGCTCCAAAAGGGAATTCGGCGAATTCGAGAAAATATGTTCATCGCAACCACCTTTCCGATCTTTTCTGGAGCCAAGAGTATCCCATCAACGAGACAGCCATGATGATTACCATGCCCATTGCCATGGCGTAACCAAGCCCGGGATTATGAAGGACATCGCCTCTGATCTGCGCGCCAATCTGAATAGTAATGATGCCCAACCGTCCGCCGGTCAACGCGTAAGCGGTGGCGTACGCGCCGAAGGCGTTCCCAAATAACAGGATCATCGAACCAAGGATTGAAGGAAGCAGAACTGGCAATGCAACCCGCAGCCAATATTGAGTAGTGCTTGCCCCGAGGTTTTCAGCCGCTTCGCGCCACTCGCGCTTTAATCCATCCAGCGCGGGAGCCATAATCAACACCATGAGCGGGAACTGGAAATACATGTAGGTGAGACTCAACCCCCAAAAACTGTAGAGGTCAAATTCTGTTTGCTGATATAAGTTAATTCCAAATATATTCTTAATAAGGGCAGTTACAAAGCCGGTACGGCCAAGAGTGGCGATGAAGGAGAAAGCCAGGGGGACACCCGCAAAATTGGATGCCACACCTGAGAAAGTGATCAGCGCGGATCGTAAAGGTTTGGGCAATCCACCGACTGTGACTGAGTATGCAAGCAGAAAACCAAAAACACCACCGCCGATCGCTGTGGCTGCGCTAATTCGAATGCTTAGCCAGTATGCATCCAGAATAAATTGTTCTTGAAACAGTTGAAGGAGATTCGCGAAGGTAAATTGCCCCTCGTCATTCGTAAAACTTCCCATGATCAAACGCAGGGAAGGTAAAACAAGGAAAAGAATTGCAAATAGGAAAAAAGGCGCGACACCCAGCCATTTTTTCCAGTCAGAGACAGGCGGAGATCCTTTTAATTTGAGAGCAGTTTGAGCCATTATTTACCTCGACTTGCAGAGTACTGAATAATTTGCTGCGGAACTATCCAAACCAACGGGTAATTGTGTACTTGCATCTCTTGCTATGGCGAGACCCTGCCAATTGGCAGGGTCTCGCTTTTTTACATCAAAATCAATTTATTACGGAGCGGCCTGAACGTCTGCGCCGACAGCTGAATCCCAATTGGCAGTGATCAACGCCTTGGCGGCATTGAGCTGGTCAAGTGTCGGGAAGACTGCGCCGGAGACATCGGGCAACTTGGCAAGCAAGTCGGCAGGAATGACGCCGCGTTCGCGCAGGTCAGCTTCGCGGATCGGGTGACAGTAGCCTTTCATCCAAATGATCTGGCCTTCGTCAGAGTAGAGGAATTCCATCCACAACTTGGCAGCATTGGGGTGCGGAGCGTAGGCGCTGATCGCCTGAACGTAAACGCCAGCGAAGCGGCCGGTGGCGGGAATTACAACTGTTGCAGCAGGATTGCCTTCGAAGGAATCCACGGCGGCGAGGGCGTTGTAGTCCCATGTGATGCGGACGGCGGTTTCGCCAGTGGCTACCAAGCCGTTATTCGCGATCAACGGAACAAGGTTGCCTGCGGTGTTCATCTCAGCCCAGAAATCGAGGCCTGGCTGAGCATCATCGAGGGAGCCGCCATTGGCGAGTGAAGAGGCGAATACAGTTTGGATCGCCTGATTGGATGTGCGGGGATCGCCGGACATGGCAACCTGACCGCTAAATTTGGAATCAAGTAAGTCAGCCCAATCCTGGGGAACCTCGGGTTGAACGTCGGTGTTCACGAGGAAGGACAAAACGCCGTAATAGTCGCCGTACCAGAAGCCATCGGCGTCTTTGGCATCAGCGGGGATGCTGTCCCAAGTGGAGACTTTGTAGGGCTGAATCAAACCTTCGGCTTTGGAAGAATCGCCGAAAGCAAAGCCCACGTCGATCACATCAGGGGCCTGCGGACCGGTGTTATCTTTGTTGGCTTTGATGGCTTCAATTTCATCGCCGGAGCCTGCATCAGGATTCAATTCGTTGACTTCAAGGCCGTACTTGGCTTTGAAAGCCTCAATTGCTTCACCGTAATTGCACCAGTCATGGGGCAGGGCGATGGTTGTGAGTGTGCCTTCGGCTTGAGCCGCGGCAACCAATTCAGCCATCGGGTCTACAACAGGGGCTTCGGTTGCAACAACGGGAGCTTCAGTTGCTACGACGGGTGCTTCGGTTGCAACAACGGGGGCTTCGGTTGCGGCGGCACCACATGCGGACAATAAAGTTGCCGCGATTACGAACAGAGCTAACAATTGAAAAGCAAATTTCTTATTCATATATCTCTCTTACTCCTTTTTGATTTGTATTTGATTGGACGAACAGAACGAACTTCATTTATTGCCTGCACACCTCCAATCTGTTAATAAAGCGTTAACATTTTAGCATCATCAATACTCAAAGTCAAACCTTTCAACTTTAAGCGATTGATCCTGGTGAATTTTTCCACAGAACAATTTATTTTACAAAAGTTATCAGCCAATAAATGCCTGCGGAAAATAACGCGCTGGCTGGGATCGTGATGAACCATGCCGTTACGATCTCCTGCGCCACACTCCAGCGGACTTTTCCAAACCGCTCGGAGGAGCCGACCCCGATGATTGCGGAGCTGACCACCTGCGAAGTGCTGACCGGTAAACCAAATGCCGATGCGCCAAGGATTACGATCCCGGAAGTCAACTGAGTTGAAAAACTATGGACCGGGCGGATTTTGTAAAACTTCCCGCCGAGCGTGCGAATCAATCTCCAGCCGCCTAATGCAGTTCCTAGTGCAATCGCGCCGGCGCTGACTGCCATCACCCAGAAAGGTACGCGGAACTCCGTTATGTACCCTCCGATCATCAAACTGAGCGTGATGATACCCATTGTCTTTTGGGCGTCGTTCGTGCCGTGACTGAAGGCCATGCCCAATGCCGTGAGAAACTGTCCATTTTTAAAAAAGGTGTTGATATCCGGTGTCGCATTCCGCGCCAAGAAGTAAATCACTCGGGTAACGATGAACCCAAATGCGAACCCAATCATCGGCGATGTAAACAAAGCGATTAGCACTTTCTCAAGCCCGTGTAATTTAATCGCGCCGTATCCTGCGCCAGCCAGAACTGCGCCAACCATTCCGCCGATCAATGCATGAGAAGAACTGCTTGGGATTCCCAGAAACCAGGTAAAGATATTCCAAACGATCGCGCCAAATAAACATGCGACGATCACATCCAGGTTTAAGGCGGCAGATTGGGCAACTTCATCGCCAATCGTCGTGGCCACCGTCACGCCAAAAAGAAAGGGGCCAAGAAATTCAGCGCTCGCTGTAAGCGCGAGTGCGGTTTGCGGGCGGAACGCCCGTGACGCAATCATCGTCGCCACGATATTACTGGAATCATGCACGCCGTTCAGGAAGTCAAAAACGACCGCTAGAATAATAACAAGAATCAATTCAGGAGACATTAACACCTTGATAAGTTTTCTTTACCACGATATCGGCAATTGTATTTGCAGCTTCATCCCCGCGGTCAGCCGCATTGGATAAGTGGCGGTACACCTCGCGCATTTTCAACATTTCAACCACGTGATGAATATCCTCAGGCCCGCTGAACAGGTCTGCGACGGCTTCACGATAGACAGCCTCGACACGGTTCTCCAGCGCTTTGGCGCGCTGTGCATGGTCTGTGGCAACATTTGGATGGCTGGGAAGACGTTGAACCGCGTGCCAGATTTCATAGGCGGCATCTTTGAGCAGGTTTGCCATCCGCAGCATAAATGGCGTAGACTTGACATTCAGGATCACCATTTCCATCACGGTGCTGTCGGCATAATCAACAATGTCATCAATCGAGCGCGACAGGGAAAAAATATCCTCGCGGTCAAAAGGCGTGACGAAAGTGCGGTTCAACTCATCGATCAAAATACGGCGTACTTCATCCGCTTCCTTCTCCTTGATGGAAAGCTGTTCTGCCACTTTCGAATCAAGAGTTTCAAGATAAATGACCAGCAGTTTCAAAGCCTCATAAGTGATCGAGGACTGCTGTTCAATTAACTTTTGAAATACGTCTTCCTTGCGCTTAAAAATCTTCAACATAAAATCTCCAATCCAATTTGTCCAAAAGCCACTTTTACGCGAAGGGCTTCAAATCACCTGACACCATGCCGGGGAATTCGGCGCGCAGTTTTTCTTCAGATTCCGGCGCAAGCAGGGAATTTGTGTTGCTCGCCATGATCTCCGCTGCGCGTTTCATGGCGCGCGCGTGAATATCTGTTGCGCCGCGTTTTTCCCAGGTCGTGCGCGGGTCGCGGTCTGCCAGTTTGGTCATCACGGCTTCGGTCTTCATGCGGCTGATGGTATGTTTGGCAACAATGAACGAACCACCGGGGCCGACCTCTTTGATCAATTTCAAAGCCAGGTCTTCTTCACTGAACGACACACCGCGCTTGACGCGCTTCATCATCAGCGCCATCTCATCGTCGATCACGGCCTTTGCAAAATCAAAGGTCTTGAGGGCGTCGATCAAACCGCCAATGTTGAACATGTCCATTCCGCTGGTCAGCCCGCCGATTGCAGACATGCCCGTTTCATATCCAGCCTGTGCGTCGTTCACTTTGGAATTGGTCAAGCCGATATATCCGCCGCAGGGCACATTGTAAAAATGCGCGATCTGCGCGAAGGCCATGTGCAGCATCCCGCATTCAATTCCGCCGGAGGTGTATGCGCCGGTGCGCATGTCGGCCACTGTGGCGAGTGTGGCATAGATCAGCGGCGTGCCTTCTTTCGCCATTTGCATCAATGTGGCCGTGGCAAGGAATTCCGCATTGCCTTGCACAAGCGTCCCCGCCATAGACATGGGCGAAGTAAGCCCGGCGTTTGGCACAATGGTCGGGTAAACTGGCAGGCCTTCCTTCGCAAAATACATCACGTTTTCAGTGGATAGGTGATCCATTGAAAGCGGCGAGACGGTCGGGCAATAGTGATGCGTCAGGAACGGATGCTCCTTGTAAGCCGCTTCGCCACCCGCCACCATGTATGCCATCTTCATCACGCTCAAGGTGTCTTTGTGGTCGGTGGTGGTGACCCTGATCGGTTTAAGGCAATACCTGAGAGCCGGATACAACCTCGAGATTGTGAATTGATCCGCCGGCGCATCATCAGCCAGAGTGGAAATGGAGAAGATATCGTAGCCGGGCAGTTCATTGACCAGATGCGCGATGCGTGCGATGTCGACGGATTCGGCGCGTCTTTCCTGACCTGTGACAGGGTCGATGATATCTGGAGCAGAACTCGCCGTTACAATGACCGGGCTATCGCGTGGAATCACGCGATCGAATTTCGGGTCGCGCGCGTAAAAGGTAAATGACGGCGGATACATCCTGCGATATTTCTCAACCACCGCGCGCGGAAACTTGACGCGCTCGCCGTCCACTGAACAGCCATGCTTCGCAAATAATTCGCGCGCTGGTTCATAACGCACCTTTAATCCAACCTCTTCGAGAATTTCCAAAGAGGCTTCGTGAATTCGTTCAACTTGTTCCTGGGTAAGCAGAGTTGCAAATGACATGGCACGCATCCTTGTTTATAAATTTTTATTCAACCATTGACCTTTTGATCTTCCTGCGATCCATTTTCTTTTTCGGTAAAATTTTTGCGGCAAGTTTCCGGCTTTCCTTTACAAGCGGGTTATTGACGATCGGGCTGTCCTTCGGCAGGCTCAACAACTTGCGAATAGTGCGAAATTGATCGCCGCGGTAAACCATGCGCTCAATACGAACCGTGCGCGCCAACCCCATGACCTGCTGGACAGGGAACATCGCCAATCCCGAGCGCGTGACCTTGAGCGATGCCGCCGCGATTGCAAAACGGACGGTATCCTCCAGCCCCCAGCCATTGAGATAGCCGTAGGCAAAACCGGATGAAAAGGTTGCGCCGGCGCCTGAGGCATCCACAGCCTTAACCTTCGGAGCATACGCGCGGATAATCTCGTCGCCCTGAACCACCATACATCCCTGGCTGGCCATGGTGATGATGGCGGTTTTGATGCCGGCATTGATCAACTTGCGCGCCACGCCGAGCATGGCTTGTTTTTTTCCGATCTGCGCGGCATCGGTCACGGCCTGACAGATCGTGACGAGCCCCGAATATTTTTTCAACAATTCAGGGTTCCGGTGTCCATGCTCAAAGTTAAGGAAGACCGGCACGTTATGGCGGCGGGCTTCCTCCATTGCGCGGAGGATGTGGGCGTCGCCGTCATACCAGTCCACGTACAGAAGTTTTGCCTTCTGTATCAAGGAGAGATCTGTAGAGTCAAGTGTGTTGAGAATCTCTTCGGAGCGCTGCCAAAAATAAGTGCGCGCGCCTTTCTTGTCCGAAACGTTGACCTCAAGCGGCGTTTTGTATTTTTTTGTAAAGCGCACCTTCCCTTGCACGCCCATTTTTTCCAGCGTATCTGCCACATGATGCCCGAGCAAGTCGTCGCCCACAGCAGTGCCGATCATGCCGGCGGATACGTCCCACTGACTGAGGTTGCAGGCAATGATCGCGGCATCGTCATAGACATATTCACTGACTTGATGGACGATCGCGCCGGTATTCAACTTCGGCAGTTTGTCCAGCGCCATGATGTAGACGGGAGTCAACATGCCGAAGCCGACATATGCGGGAGGGGAAGTTTGCTTTGCCATAACGTGAACATTGGACGATAGACCATAGACCACGGACTTCCATTGTCCCTTGTCTTCGGTCTATGGTCTAGGCTTTCAGTTTCTCGCTTTTCGGGTCATAAAGCACATTGGCAGTCACCTCTGCCTCACGGCTGCCTTCGATGAGTTCCACAGTAAAACGATTGCCTTTCACGGCCAGTTCAACAGGCAGGAAGGCATACAGAATATTCTTCTTCACGGTAAAGCCATAGCCGCCACTGCGGACACGGGTAATGACTTTGCCTGCGTGATGCACCGCTTCGCCGCCATAGATTTGGACAAATTCATCGGTATCGGTCAGCGCCAGCGTGCAGAGTTTTCGCTTCACGCCTTCCGCCTTTTGCCTGACCAGCGCTTCGCGGCCGATGAAATCACCCTTATCAAGATCAACACAAAAACCGAGACCGGCTTCATACGGCGTGACGGTCGGGGTAATGTCCACGGTGAAATACTTGAATCCCTTTTCCAGACGCAGCGGATCGAGCACCTTGTACCCGCCAAGTTCCATGCCAAATTCCCTGCCGGCTTCAATGAGCAAATCCCAGACCAGCGTGGCGCGGTTGTTAGGGATGTATAACTCCCAGCCCAGCTCGCCAGCATAACTGACTCGTTGAGCCAGCACCTTCGCGCCGTTGATGTCAATCGGTTTGGTCATCAAATACGGGTGAGCGTGATTCGTCACATCACTGCTTGTAACCTTCTTCAAGACTTCCCTTGACTTCGGCCCCCACAGTGCAAGGCAGGCGTGTTCCCGCGTAATATCGCGGACGGAAACTTCGCCGTCCTTCTCGTCCACGTTCATTTCGATTCGCGCCAGGTCGTTGGCGATAAAGCCCGAGCCGGTGATTACCCAGAAATGATCCTCGCCCAGGCGCGTGACGGTCAAATCAGATTCAATTCCGCCGTTCCTATTCAAGAACTGGGTGTAGACGGCGCTACCGACGGGCTTGTCCACGTTGCTGGAAGTGAGCCGCTGCAACAGAGGCAGCGCGCCCTTTCCTTTGACCTCGATCTTGCCAAACGAAGTCAGGTCATACAGCGCCACGCGCTCGCGGGTGGCAGTATGCTCAATCCGCAGCCGCTCAAAGAACGGAGGTTTCGTCCAGCCCCACTGACGCTGATCCTCGCCCATGCGCCGCGATTCTTTGCCCGGCTCAAAATAATTCACACGCTCCCAGCCAAACTTCTCACCGAAGACCGCGCCGTTTTCCAGCAAACGATAATGCAGCGGACTCGTGCGGTGCGGCCGCGCCCGCTCGTGTTCGTCGTGCGGGAAGCGCAAACGATAATAATATTTCACGCTCTCGCAGGTGCGTTCTGCCTCGTAATTAAAATCGGAATAATAATTTCCAAAGCGCGTGGCGCGATAACCATAAATATCCATCGGCGCTTCGCCGTCGATGATCCATTCTGCCATCAACTTGCCCATGCCGCCCGCGCCGCCGTAGCCATTAAGCGACATGCCCGCCATCATCCAAAAACCTTTCACGCCGGGCATCGGCCCAAGCAGAGGTTGGCAATCCGGCGTGTACGCGCCGGGGTGGCGCACCAGGGTAATAATGCCCGCCTGATCCAAAAACGGCAAGCGTCGAATCGCGCCTTCCAGCAGCATCTCAAACTGGTCGAAGTCACCGGGGAAACTCTTGCTGCCATGTTCCCACGGCGTGCCGTCAATCCATCGCGGCAGCGGCTTCGGCTCGTATCCGCCGATGACCAGCCCGCCCTGCTCCTGCCTCATGTAAACCAGATTATCCGGATCACGCAAACATGGCGTCTTTGAATCGAATTCATGCCCCGGCACGGCGCGCAGCGCAATATGTTGATGATCCACCGGAGTGGTCGGGACCTGCAACCCCACCATGGCGGCGATGCGCGGCGCCCACAGTCCTGCCGCGTTGACGACGATCTCGCATCTTATCTCGCCCTTGTCTGTTACAACAGCCTGAACCTCTCCCCTCGCTGAGAGTTTGATACCGGTCACGCGCGTGTTTGTGTAAACAGTGACCCCCAACTCTTTGGCAAAATTGACCATTGAAGTGGTCGTGGTATATGGGTCAAGCTGCCCGTCACGCGGGAGATAAATGCCGCCATATAAATCCTTGCTGGAAATTTGCGGCATGTGCTTCACTGCTTCGTCCGGGCCGATGACTTCGCAATCCAGTCCCAATGCTTTGGCGCGGCTGACGCTTCTTTCCATTTCAAGCAATTGCTCTCTGCTCGAAGCCACGCGCAAACTGCCCACATGGTCAAACAAGCCCAACTCGCTGTACAACCCCACGCTGTACATGCGGAAGCGCAGCATGGCCTGCGATGTGGCGAACTGGGTCACAAGCCCCGCGGCATGTGACGATTCGCCGCTGGCGATCTCGCCCTTCTCAACAATGACCACATCCCTGCGCCCGTTCTTCGCAAGGTGATATGCGGCCTGCGCGCCATAAATCCCACCTCCAATGACAACGATTTGTGCCTGGTCTTTCATGGTTCCTCCAATGCGTCTACGATGTTTGAACTTCTTTCAGCCAGCCCTCAATCTCCGCCGAGTCCATCTTCTTGACAGCGCGTCCCCACCTCTCAGTCGCCCATCCCCAGAAATCAAAATCTATCTTCGAAATCTTCGCCTGAATGGCGGCCCACAATCCCCAGCCGACATCGGACATGACCATGTTCAATTTCATGCGGGCGATCATGGCGGAAGAGGCTTCTCCAAAATACGCCGCGCAGACTTCGCGAATCTGCTCCTCATTAAATTGCATTTCCTGACAGGTGTTCCCCAACTCAAAGGTCGGATCATTGTTGCCGCTATATTCGTAGTCAATCAACCAGAGATGTTTACCGTCGTCAATATAATTTTCTGCCAGCAGGTCGTTGTTGCAGGGAACGGTCGCCAGCGGTTTGACGGACATGGCTTTTTCGATGCGCGCCACCGTCGGCAATCGGTCGAGATAACCGTCAGGGATGGGGATCGAGCGATCGCAGCACAGGCTGAGATAATAGTCCGTGAGGCGGAACATGTTGAAGTCCAGAAGGAAGCGAGGGCCAGCGTGCAATTTCCTGATGGCCTGCGCCATGCGCGTCGGCACTCCGGCCGCGCTCAAGCATTCCTTTGACATTGTTTTCCCCACTAAAAATTCCAACACCATCACATTGTATTCGGGCGAATGATACAAAACCTTCGGCCCGACCCCTGCCTCGGCCGCGGCTTTTGAGTTGTGGTATTCGTTGGCGCGGTCAACGGCAAGCAGTTCCGTGCTCTCGCCCGGCACGCGGACAAAGTACGGCATTCCATCCACTTCCACTTTGTAGTTGGTGTTCGTCAATCCGCCCGAAAGCGGCTGGACGGAAACCTGCTTCCCCTGCCAGTCTTTGATTTTCGTAACGACTTCTTCAATAACAGACATGAATGCTCCGAAAACAGGAGTAGGGGCGACGTAACGTCGCCCCTACAAAAAACAATTTTTACTCGGGCGGAATCTCCTTGAAGGCGTAGTCCACGTTGATGCCCTTGGACTTCTGCGCGTTCTTGGCAAGGAAATACCAGATGGCGGAGAATGCCAGCACGCCGAACACAACCCAGTACGCCAAAGCACTGGTCAGGCCGAGTTGCGGATAGAGCATGAACATCA
>Ga0172368_10005361_pt1 | contig 14354 bp, 14 predicted proteins | sample Lak11m_FD_114540 | JGI IMG/M metagenome (GOLD analysis project Ga0172368, IMG submission 114540) | Freshwater microbial communities from Kabuno Bay, South-Kivu, Congo - kab_022012_11m | ecosystem: Environmental > Aquatic > Freshwater > Lake | place: Democratic Republic of the Congo: South-Kivu...
GGCCGGATGGAATTTAAATTTGAAAAAACCAAAGTCGAAGATCTATGCCAGGAAGTTATCGAAAACTTTATATTAAAAGCTAAGGATAAAAAATTAACCTTGGAATATAAAAAACCGGAAAAAGTTTTGCCGGAAATTACGGTTGATCCAGGTAAGGTTCATGAAGTTATTTCCAATATGGTTGATAACGCCATTAAATATACTCCTAAAGGCGGCGTGGTCTTGAAACTGGAGCAAGCGGGGGAGAACATACGAGTCACAGTTTCTGACACGGGCATCGGCATTCCCAAGGATGAACTACCATACCTGTTTTCCAAATTTTCCCGGGGTAAAGACGTCAACCGCCTGACAGTTACCGGTACCGGTCTTGGATTGTATGTCGGAAAATCACTGGTGGAAGCCAATGGCGGCAAAATCTGGGCGGAATCGGACGGAGCCAGCAAGGGCTCAAGATTTATTATCGAATTGCCGATTGTCCAAAGCAAGGAAATTTTGGATAAGCAGGCATAAACCCCCACACCAATCATGTTTTATTTGTATATTCTTAAAAGTAAAGTTGATAAACAACTTTATATTGGTTCCACCAATGATTTAAAAGAAAGACTAAAACTGCACAATAGTGGTAAAGTTTTTTCAACTAGATTGCGTCGACCACTCGAAGTTGTCTATTATGAAGCTTATAAGGCCGAAAGTGACGCAAGAAGAAGAGAGAAAAGTTTGAAATTAAGGAGCAGGTCTTTTGCCCAGCTCAAAAAACGATTTCCTGGAAGTCTAAAAACATGATTGGTGTGGGGGTAAAGAAATTTTCAGCCAAAAGTTGATCCGCTTAAGGCGGAAAAAATTAAAGAAAAATTGATGAACTTTTCAAATGACGGCATTTTATATTATAGATCTTTAAATCTAAAATATCTTGCCGCTTTAGTCCTAGTGGTCATCTTAGCCGCGATGGTCGGATCGCAGTTTTTTTATGTCCAAAATGATATCGATAAATTTATAACAATTGTTATTTTTATCCTGATAACATACTGCGGAGTCAGGCTGCTGCGTTCTATAAGATTGGAGGCTCAGAGAAAAAAAACTTTCCAAGATATATCCAATCAATTAGCTAAAGCCAATGATAGGCTTCGTAAGCTAGACAACACCAAGACCGAATTTATTTCCATTGCTTCCCATCAGTTGCGCACGCCCCTAACTTCAATTAAAGGCTTTGCATCCTTACTCTTGGAAAATTCTTATGGAAAAATAACGCCGCGACAGAAAGAAGCTCTCGACAAGGTCTATACCAGCAATGACCGGCTGATAAAACTAGTGGCAGACCTTTTGAACATTTCCCGCTTGGAATCGGGCCGGATGGAATTCAAAATGAAACCTTGCCAAATTGAGGATATCTGCCAGGAAGTGGCCGATGCTTTTATGACCAGGGCTCGTTATAGCCACTTATATTTAGAATATAAAAAGCCGGAAGAAAAAATACCGCAACTGTCAATTGATGCCGCTAAAGTGCAGGAGGTGCTTTCCTATGTAATAGACAATGCCATCAAATATACACTTACAGGCGGAGTAAAGATTACAGTTGAAAGAAAAGAGCGCAACCATGAAGGCGGTCCGGAATGCGTGCGAATTACGGTTGCTGATACCGGCATTGGTATTCCACCAAATGAAATATTACATCTTTTTTCCAGATTTTCCCGCGGTAAAGGTGTTGCTAGCCTTAACAGCAGCGGCATCGGCCTGGGGCTTTATGTCGGCAAACAAATAATCGAAGCCAATGGCGGAACAATTTGGGCTGAATCGGAGGGGAAAGATAAAGGTTCGAGATTTATCATTGAATTGCCGATCGAACAGGATGAGGAACTTTTAGCAAGGTGGGGAACGGAAAAAGTTCAAAGTCAAAATTTAACCGCCGAGTCTTTAATGGTAAAAAGAAAATAAAATGTTTTGCGCATCTCAATATTCACCCTTACTCTTAATAACCTATGTGCCTTCTATTTTTGCCGGTATTTTTTTTGGCATTTTTATTTTAAGCGAGCGGGGCAAAAAGAGCGTCAGCCGGACGGTAGCCTCCATCGCTCTTATTTTCTCAGCTTGGGCAGCCATTAACTTTTTTACCTGGCTTCCTGTCAGTACCTATCACTTTGAATGGCTTGAAAAATTTTCCATGCTGTTCGTCCTGTTCTTTCCTTCTATGGTTTATTTCACTTATTATTTGACCGAATATAAAATAAAAAACTACGTCCATCTGATCATCCATCTGCCCATTTTCCCTGTTTTAATTTCGCCCTTTACAGCGTATGAAGGCCTTTTATATTCGGTAGTAATTAGCGAAAAAAATATCTGCCATATCCAGGGAGGGCCGTTTTATTTTTACTTATTTTTTCTCAACCTGTTTTATCTGATTTGGTCATCCTGGGTTTTAATTCGCCGCTATCTGGTTCCCGGCACCGACAAAATCATGAAACGCCGCATTCACTTTACCATGCTCTCCATTTTCTTTTTTATGGTTTGGGTGATGGTTTTCCAGGAGACCAGCCATTTTGCCAACCGCAACCTATTGATGTTTGTCCCTATCGGCATGATCTTTTTTGTCAGCATCCTGTTTTACACCATTGGCCGTTATCAACTTTTGGAAGTCGACCTTTTTGCCACAAAATTTTTAGTGATTATCATGTGGTTTCTTCTGAGTGTCCAACTTTCAATTTCCGGATTGCACCAGCGTGGCTTTATGCATATGTCCGTAGGACTTATCTTGGCTATTATTTTCGGAATTTTTTTGGCCTATATGATGGGACAAGAAGCTCAGCGCCGGGCACAACTGGAAGTTATTTCCAGCAAATTGTTTTGGGTTAATCACGAACTCAAAGAATTAGATAGAGAAAAAACAACTTTTATTGATATTGCTTCACACCATTTGCGTACGCCACTGACTTCTATCAAGGGCTATGTTTCAATGATGCTGGAGGGCATTTATGATCCGCCTACTCCGGTGCAGGCCGATGTCCTTAAAAAAATATTTGCGACCAGTGATCGCTTAAGTTGGGCGATTGAAGATATTCTGGATATTTCCCAGATTGAAACCGGTAAAATGAAGTACTCTTTTAAGAAAAATTCTTTGGAAAATCTAATCCAGAACATTGTAGATATTTTTGTGATTCGGGCCAAGGCAAAAAATCTTTCCCTCGAATTCAAAAAGCCCCAAAACCCGTTACCTGAAGTCTTTGTTGATGGACCAAAAATCCAGGAAGTAGTCTCCAACTTGATTGACAATGCTATAAAATATACCGAGACCGGCGGAGTAACAATATCTCTGGAAAATCTGAGTAGCCATATCCGACTGATAATTGCGGATACCGGAATGGGATTAGAAAAAAAAGAAATTTCACAGCTTTTTTCCCGCTTTACTCGCGGTCGAGATATGATCCAGCTGACTACGGAAGGAGTGGGTCTTGGGCTTTATGTCGGCAAACAGTTAGTTGAAGCCAATGGCGGAAAAATTTGGGCGGAATCTGATGGCCCTGGCAAGGGCTCGAGATTTATTGTTGAGCTGCCGATCAAACAAAGCCAAGAAGTTCTGGAAAAAGCGGAAGTTTAAAATTTTAAATAAACATAATTTTTTTAATGCCAGGGAGAAAAAATTTTCTGGCCTTTTTTACCCCCACACCAATCATGTTTTATTTGTATATTCTTAAAAGAAAAATTGATAGTCAGTTATATATTGGCTCTACTAATGACTTACGTAAGAGATTGCGATTACATAATGGTGGCAAAATTTTTTCAACAAGGTTAAGATGTCCATTTGAAGTTGTTTATCATGAAGCTTACAAATCAGAAATCGACGCACGTAGAAGAGAGAAAAGTTTGAAATTAAGGAGCAGGTCTTTCGCACAACTTAAAAATAGACTTACCGAAAGTCTAAAAACATAATTGGTGTGGGGGTTTATTTGGCAAAAAGACTTTTTTAGCATAGAATTTAATATATGAAAGACTGTATTTTTTGCAAAATTGTCAAAGGCGAAGTGCCCAGCCATAAGATTTGGGAAGATAAAAAACACCTGGCTTTTCTTTCGATTTTTCCCAATACCGAAGGTTTTTCAGTGGTAATTCCCAAAAAACATTACTCGAGCTACGCTTTTGATTTGCCCGACCAAGTCCTGGCGGATTTGGCCAAGGCCGCCAAAAAAGTCGGGAAACTCTTGGACCGGAAACTAACGGATGTCGGCCGGACCGGGATGATTTTTGAAGGTTTCGGCGTCGACCATGTTCATGCCAAACTTTTCCCGATGCATGGTACCAAAAGCCGGAATTGGAAACCGGTTCGTTCCAATGTCAACAAATATTTCAAAAAATACGAGGGCTATATTTGTTCCCATGATTACCAGCGCGCTGATGATAAAAAACTAGCCAGGCTGGCTAAAAAAATAAGCAATTAAAAATATGTCAAAAGAAGAACAAACTGATGAAAAAATAACTGAACGTGCAAAGGATTACTCCCAATGGTATCTGGATGTGATTTCGGCGGCTGAGTTGGCGGAAAATTCTCCTGTTAAAGGTTGTATGATTATTAAACCTTACGGTTATGCTATCTGGGAAAATATCCAGAAAATTTTGGATAATAAATTTAAAGAGAAGGGCGTGGAAAATGCATACTTTCCTTTATTTATTCCGAAAAGTTTTTTAGAAAAAGAAGCTAAGCATGTTGAAGGCTTTGCCAAGGAATGTGCAGTCGTTACTCATCATCGCTTAAAACTTGATGATAATAAATTAGTGCCGGACGGGCTATTGGAAGAGCCCTTAATAATTAGACCAACTTCTGAGACAATAATGTATGATGCATTTTCTCGATGGATTGAATCCTACCGGGATTTGCCGCTGATGATTAATCAATGGGCTAATATTGTCCGTTGGGAAATGAGAACACGCCCATTTTTAAGAACTACGGAGTTTTTATGGCAAGAAGGCCACACTGCACACGCAACAAAAAATGAAGCAGAAGAAAAGGCCATGGAAATGATAAAAATTTATCAAGATTTTGCTCAGGATATTTTAGCTGTGCCGGTCATTGCGGGAAAGAAAAGTGAGGCGGAAAAATTTGCCGGAGCCGACTACACACTGACAATTGAAGCAATGATGCAGGACGGCAAGGCGCTCCAAGCAGGAACCTCCCATCTGCTTGGTCAAAATTTTGCCAAAGCTTTTGAGGTTAAATTTTTAAATGAAAAAGGTGAGAAGGAATATGTTTGGCAAACCAGTTGGGGTGTGAGTACCCGCATAATTGGGGCAATTATAATGGTGCATAGTGATGACAAGGGATTGGTGCTGCCTCCAAATATTGCGCCTTTGAATGTCGTGATTGTTCCGATCTGGGCATCTGAAGAGGAAAAAGAAAAAGTTTTTGCTAAAGCCAATGAATTTATGAAAGAATTGGAAAAGGAAAAAATTTCTGCCAAGATTGACATGAGGGAAGGGCGTCCAGGGTTTAAATTTTTTGAATGGGAAAGGAAGGGTGTTCCAATCAGAGTTGAAGTTGGGCCAAAAGACTTGAATAATGGTTCAGCGGTGATTGTCAGAAGAGACAGTGGCTCAAAAGAATCAGTCAAAAATGAAAATTTTCTTGAGGAAATAAAATCGACTTTGAAAAATATCCAGGAAAGTTTATTTGAAAAAGCGAAAGAGCATCGAGAAAAAAATACTTATGAAGTTAATTCTTATGATGAATTTAAGGATGTGATAGAGAATAAGGGCGGATTCGCGTTGGCTCATTGGTGTGAATCGGGAGAATGCGAAGAAAAAATAAAAGAAGAAACCAAGGCAACTATTCGCTGCATTGCGTTTGACCAAAAAAAGGAAAAGGGCAAATGCATTTATTGCGGAAAAGAATCTTCAGGGAAAGTAATTTTTGCTAAGTCATACTAAGGTATGAAGATAAGTCTTAGCCAATATGCCGGTTTTTGCGATGGCGTAGGCCGGGCGTATAAAATTGTAAAAAAAGCCGCAAAAAGCCGCCGGATCAAGCGGCCGGTTTTTGTTTTGGGTTCTCTGGTCCACAACAGCGATGTGGTCAGGAAAATTGAAGGGATGGGAATCAGAAGGATCGATCGAGAAAAACTGCAAAACCCCAGGTTAAAAATCGGAACGTTAATAATTACGGCTCATGGCGTCGGGCCGGATATTTATGAAATGATGAAAAAAAGAAAGATAGATATCGTGGATACGACTTGTCCCAAAGTTATAAAAGTCCAGCGCTTAGCTAAAGTTTTTAATGATCGGCAGTATCAGATAATCATTGTCGGCGAAAAGAAACACAAGGAAGTCAAAGGCATTCAGGAATGGACCGGCAAAAGGGCCAAGATTATCGAATCGGAAAAAGATTTTAAAAAAATAAAAGTTGAAGGTAAAAAGAAAATTATTTTAATTTCCCAAACCACCCAAAATCAGGATTTTGTAAAAAAAGTGGCGAGCGAGCTAAAAAAGAAATATAAGCAGCTGGAAATTATGGACACGCTGTGTTCCACCACTCATTGCCGGCAGGATGAAGTCAAAAAATTAGCCAAAGATAATGACATACTGATCATCATCGGTTCTCCGCAAAGCTCAAATTCCACCCGATTATGGGAAATCTCCAAAAACATTAACCCACATGCCTATTTTGTCGAACAAGCGGACCAAATAAAAAAAGAATGGTTCAAAAAATGCCAAAGGACGGGCGTAACGGCCGGCGCCTCAACTCCCGATTGGATAATCAGGGCGGTTCTGAATAAGTTAAAAAAGCTATAAACTAAAGCATAAAATGCGGTTTTTCAAGTTGCTTTTTTATTTTTTTGGAGCTATAATTCAGTTATAAAAATTTTTAAAAAACCTAATTTAAGCCTATGACTAGGATTCTTTTAGTTGAGGATGACCCGATGATTCTGGAGATTTACCAGAAAAAGTTTACTGATTCGGGATTCGAGGTTTTAACGGCTGACGCGGGAGAAAAAGTCTTAAAAATTGCCAAGGAGGAAAAATTGGACGTGATCCTTTTGGATTTGATAATGCCAAAGATGGACGGTTATGAAATTTTAAGAAACCTGAGAGGCGGTGAGTATGATACCAATATTAAAATAATCATTTCCAGCAACTTAAGCCAAAAGGAAAACAAGGATAAAGCATTGAAGCTGGGCGCCAATGGTTTTATTGCCAAGTCGGATTATCGACCCAGCGAATTGATCGCCGAAGTGCAAAGGTTCTTGAACCAATATAAGGAGCAGGCCAGGAATGAAGCCCGCATCAATGGAAGCAGTCAGCCGGCAGAAAAAAACGAGGGCGCCAAGAAAATTTTGATGATCGAGGATGAGGAAATTTTTATTGAAATGTTTGGCGAAAAACTTAAGCAGGAAGGCTACGAACTGACCTATGCCAGAAACGGCGCCTGGGGAGTCAAAGAGGCGGTTAAAGGCGGTTTCGATATGTTTATAATCGATATGGTCATGCCGGCGATGACAGGCGATGAGATGGTGGCCAAAATAAAATTGGACGAAAAAGTGAAAAATGTTCCGATAATTATCCTTTCGGCTTCAGTGGAAGAAGATATTGCCCAGAAAGTCAAACAAATGGGCATTGATGCGTTTTACCTGAAAACCCAGGTAACGCCTTCGGAACTGGCTCGAAAAGTGGAAGAAATTTTTTCTCAAAAAAAATAATTTACCCCGCACACCAATTGCTCGTATTAAATTTTAAGTTATCATTGCCAAACTGGTTTAAATAATAAATTATATCTTCACAATAGTATATTGGTGTGGAGGTTAAAATTTTATGGAAAGGACATTAATCAAAGATGCGGTTAATTCAATCGGAAAAAATATAAAGTTGGCCGGCTGGGTGAATGCCCGCCGTGACCATGGCAAACTGATTTTTGTCGATCTTAGGGACCGCAGCGGCATTGTTCAGGTGGTCATTATTCCTGACAAAGAAGATGTTTACAAAGCGGCCAAAGAAATCCGCGGCGAATATGTGGTTGAAATTGAGGGTTTAGTCAAGGAACGGCCGGGTGGTGCCAGCAATGAAAAAATTTCTACCGGCAATATTGAAATTGAAGTGGAAAAAATTAAAGTTTTGGCGCAGCCGGAGGGCGAATTGCCGGTGGATATTTCCGACGCAGATTTTAATTTGCATTTGGATACGCTTCTGGACCATCGGGTGCTGACACTGCGCAATGAAAAAGTTAAAGCAATTTTCAGGGTTCATTCCGCGGTAGTCAGCGTGTACGCCGAAGCGATGAAAAAAGATGGATTCGTTGAAATAAAAACGCCGAAGATCGTCAGTTCGGCTACAGAGGGCGGCGCTAATTTTTTCAAAATAAAATATTTCAACCGGGAAGCATATCTTGCGCAGAGCCCGCAATTTTACAAGCAAGCGGCAGCCGGAGTTTTTGAAAGGGTCTTTGAAATTGGTTCGGTTTTTCGGGCGGAACCGCATTATACGACCCGGCACGTGAATGAATATATCGGCTTGGACGGCGAGATGGCTTTTATCGAAAGTTTTGCGGATGTGATGGACGAATTGGAGCGGACTATGGCGTATGTCATCAAAGAAGTTTCCGAAAAGTGCCAGGCGGAACTAAAAATTTACGGAACCGAAATCGATCCGGTCGTCCCTTTTCCCAGAATTAAACTGACTGAAGCGGCGGAAATTTTAGAAAAAGAATTTGGCAAAAAAATCGAAGATTTGGACATTGATGCCGAAGGCGAAAGACTGATCTGCGAATGGGCGAAAAAAAATTATGGCAGCGACTTTATTTTCCTCACCCATTATCCGACCCGGCTCCGCCCATTTTATTCAATGCCCAGCGCCGATCCGCAATATACGGAAACTTTTGATTTGCTTTTCCGTGGCGTGGAAATTGCCAGCGGCGGGCAAAGGATCAATGATTATAACCAACTGGTTGCCAATATCAAAAAATTCAAACTTAATCCGGAACAGTTCGAACATTATTTGAATATCTTTAAATATGGTATGCCGCCCCACGGCGGTTGGGGACTGGGCTCGGAAAGAATCGTCCAGAAAATATTAGGTCTTGGCAGTATCAAAGAAGCGATCCTTTTTCCCAGGGACGTAAAAAGGCTGACGCCTTAATAAAATCAAAAGCAAAAATAAAAGATTGGCGTTACACAAAGAAAAATTAAACAAAAATAAAGTTAGGATTGTTAACGGGGTTTCTTTTCTGGTTGGCTTTTCGCAAGCGGCCATTGTTTATGTTCTGTCGACTTATTTTAAGCAAGCCTCCGGAACTGAAAATGTCGGCATTTTTTATACCGGTTCCTATCTGATAATTCTTTTACTGCTTCTAAACCTGCATAAGCTGGTGCGCGGATTCGGCAAAATTCGGATTTTTATTTTTTCCAGTTTTCTAAAAATAGCCGCCAACATACTGATAATCGCTTTCCAATTTTCCAACTTATCGGTCGTTTTTCTGGTTTTATATGTGGTCTTTATGGGGGTCGAGTGGGCCAATTTGGATTCGATCCTGGAAACTTTTTCGGAAGACAAAACTTCCGGCCGGATCAGGGGAATGCATCTGACAATCCTCAATCTGGGATTTATATTCGGTCCTTTGCTGTCGACAACGCTGCTGCAAAAATTTGATTTTCGCGGAGTTTTCTTTCTGGCGCTGGGCTTGAATATTTTAATCTTTTTGATCGCGCTGGTCGGTTTCCACGGTATCGACGGTAAATTCGAAAAAAAGGTAAGATCGCTAGAAGTCATAACACTGGCCATAAAAAATAAAAATATTTTTTCCATATATTACATTTCTTTCGTCCTTGAATTTTTTTACGCCTTAATGGTGATCTACCCTCCTATTTATCTTCACGATTTGGGATTTTCCTGGGAAAAAATAGGCATTGCCTTTACCATCATGCTTATCCCTTTTGTCATCCTGCAGTATCCGGCGGGAATTATGGCGGACAAGAAATATGGGGAAAAAGAGCTGCTGATAATCTCCATATTTATCATGGCTCTTTCGACCATGGCTTTTTATTTGTTTTCTTCAAAAAGTATTTTTTTCTGGGCCGCGGTGCTTTTTGCTACCCGGATCGGAGCGGCCTTGGTGGAAATTCTCCGCGATTCTTATTTTTACAAACAGGTTGACGGCCGCGACGTGGATATTATAAATTTTTTCCGTTCGGCGATGCCGGTGGGATATGTGGTCGGGACTGCGATTTCAGCCATCATCCTATTATTTTTTCCGCTGCGTTCGATTTTTATAATTGTAGTTTTTGTGGTTTTATCGGCACTTTATCCGGCCATCAAGCTGGAGGACAGCCGTTCGGAAAAAGAATAAAAAAAGCTTAAAAAGGGGATTTTTTCGAAGCGATAAAGAAGCATTTTTTTATTTGGAAAAAAAAGCCGATTGGTGCTATTATGGGTAGGTAAGTTTTTAGCCAAAATTATGCAAATCGGCCAAAAAATAATCAAATATCTTGAAGATAAGAAGTATAAATACGAGATTATCGAGCATAAAACCACCTATACGGCTTGGGATATGGCCCAAACGGAAAAAGTTAAACCGCAGGAAGTGGCCAAAACGCTAGTGATGAAAGCCGATAACGATTATGTTTTGGCGCTAATACCGTCGAATAAAAATTTGGATAAGCCAAAACTGTTAAAAATAATCAACGCTTGGCAAAAAAAGAATAAAAATAAAATCTATAAAAAAATTGATTTTGCCAAAGAAGCCTGGATGAAAAAAAGTTTACCGGGTAAAGTCGGCGCTACGCCGCCATTCAGCCAATTGCTAAAACTGGCGGTTTATATGGACAATGCATTAGCTAAAGTCAAAAAGATATATTTTGGTTCGGGAGAATATACCATTTCACTTCGCATTGCTTCCGGCCAATATCAAAAAATAGAAAATCCGATCAAAGGAGTTTTCAGTAAAAACAAAAAATAATCATAATGAGCTATACCATTAAAACGGAAAAATTCGAAGGTCCGCTTGAGCTTTTGCTTGAGCTGATCGAAAAGGAACAGCTAAAAATCACCGAATTAAGCCTGGCCCATGTTTCCGACCAATATCTGGACTTCATTAAAAACAATGAGAATATCCATTTGGATAATCTGTCTGATTTTCTTTCGGTAGCGGCCAAATTGATTTTGATAAAATCCAGGGCATTATTGCCCTTCTTGGAATTTACCGAAGAAGAGGAGGAAGAAATAAAGGATCTGACCAAACAGCTGGAAGAGTACAAGAAATTCAAAGAAGCTTCATTGCAACTGGGGAAAATTGCCGGTTTTAAAAGGATCAGTTACGCGCGGGAAGGATTTGCCGGAGTCAAGTCAATTTTTTATCCGCCGGAAAATGTCAATGTTTTTGATTTTAAAAAATATTTTTTGTATATCCTGGCGGAAATTCCGGTTATTGAAAAACTGGAAAATGAAGTGGTGAGAGACATCGTTACTTTGGAGGAAAAAATAAACGACCTCCAAAATGTTTTGCGGCAGAGGGTGGAAACCTCATTTGCCGAGGTGACCGCCAACGCGAAAGATAAGATTGAAGTGATTGTTTCATTTTTAGCCGTGCTGGAAATGGTCAAACAAAGGATCATTGACGTGGAGCAGGGGCAATTGTTCAACGAGATAAAATTAAAAGTTCACCCCCACACCAATTAAGGATTTAAAAATATAATTTGGCCTAAAAAGTTAGACTAAAAGTAATCCATCATATCAATTAAAATACTTATTAAAAAACCCATCCTTAATTGGTGTGGGGGTATACCCAGCATTATGGAACCGGAAAAATTAAAAAATTGCATCGAAAGCATTCTCTTTATGAGCGGAGAGCCGGTTTCCGTTTCCAAAATTTCCAAAATTACCGGTGTAGAAAAACCGCTGGTGGAAAACGCTTTGATGCTTTTGCAGAATGAATATATTGGCAACCAGCGGGGGATGATTATCCTCAAAAAGGAAAATGATTTCCAAATGGCCACCAATCCTGAAAATGCCGGAATTCTTGACCAGCTGGTTAAAAGCGAGATCCAGGAAAATTTGAGCAAGGCCGCCCTGGAAGTTTTAGCCATCGTGGCTTACCGCAGTCCGATCAGCCGGGTGGAAATCGAAGCCATCCGCGGAGTCAATTGCAGTTTTACCCTGCGGTCGCTTCTGATGCGCGGGCTTCTGGAACGGATTGAAAATCCGAAAGACGGGCGCGGCTACCTGTACAAGATATCTTTTGATTTTTTGAGAAAATTGGGCATTGACAGTGTGGAAAGACTGCCGGATTTTGAAACGCTTTCGAGGGACGGGAGAATAGACAGCATAATCGGAATTTAATTATGATAAATTTAATTTTAATTTTTTTATTGGCTCCATTTTTACCGGTATTTTTTTATACTCAGGCCGGCGCGGCTTTAAAAAATGCCGGTATTGTTAATAAAACGGAAGCTACCTGTGCCAATAATGAAGGCGGACAGGTTTGCGGAGCTGATTCGTCAGCGGATGCGGCAGCAGATGATTATTCGACTGGTGATAAAAATCCAAGCGATAAAAAATTGGATCCGAAAGACGCAATTTTTCCGGTTGGCGGAAATTCAGCTTCGGGCCTTGTCCCGCTCAAAATAAATAATAATCCGGATCTGCGGCTATGGGCCGGTTCTTCAGTGGCTATCGATGTGGAAACAGGAACGATTTTGCATTATGACGAAGGCCGGAAGCGGACTCAAATTGCCTCACTGACCAAAATGATGACTGCGGTGCTGGTAATGGAAAACATACCGGATCTGAATGAAGAAATAGCTGTTCCCAAAGAAGCCCTGCTGGTTCCAGGAACGGTAGTCGGCTGCCCAACCAGCGTATTTTGCCCGAGCAACCGGATGTATACCGGAGAAAAGGTTAAGGCTATCGATCTTTTGAAGGCGATGCTGATGAACAGCGCCAATGACGCGGCTACCTCGCTGGGAATCCATATTGCCAGATCAACCGAAAAATTTGTGCGGATGATGAATGATAAGGCGCTGGAACTGGGTTTTGAAGATACCAATTTTTGCACGCCATCAGGCCTGGAAATTGACGGTAAAGAAGACCAATGTTATTCCAGCGCTTACGACATTGCCAGGATTGCCGCTTACTCCCTCCGCTACGATAAAATTTGGGAAATAATGCGGATACCGGAAGGGCAATTTTATTCCTGCGACGGGAAATATATGCATGTCTTGAAAAATACCGATATGCTTCTATCTTCGATGGCTAACTGTTTCGGGGGAAAAACCGGCTTTACTCCGCTGGCGGGAAAGTCGCTTCTTTTGGGAGCCACTGATCCGACCAATAAACATAAAATCATCGCTGTGGTTCTGAATGACGAAAAACGCTGGGACGATATGAAGCTTTTGACCGATTGGATTTTTAAAAATTATAAATGGCAATAAAATAATATGACCATATCACAAATCCAAAATATCCCGTTAGTCATAAGCATTCTCAAGGTTTTGGTTACCGGCGGTTTGGCTTTTATCGCGGCTTTTTTACTGACGCCCATAATGACCGGAATTTTATACAAGTATAAGATCGGAATTAAAATAAAAAAAAATTCGGTCGACGGAGAGAAGTTGACTTTTATCAATAAGCTGCATAAGGACAAAAGCGGAACGCCGACGATGGGCGGAATTTTGGTTTGGTTTACGGTGCTGGTTTTGATTCTGGCTTCCCATTATATTTTTCCGTTCGTCGCCCAATGGACCAAAATCAATTTTATCGCCCGTCTGGATTTTTTCAGCCGCTCCCAGACTTGGCTGCCGATTTTTGCTTTGATTTCCGCCGGTATCCTGGGACTTTTTGACGACTGGATGAGTGTCCGGGGTTGCGGAAAAAATAAAGGCGGCGGAATGAGATTTTTGGCCAGGTTTGGCTGGCTAATCCTGATTGCGATCATCGGTTCCTGGTGGTTTTTTTTCAAACTCCAATGGGACATGATCCATATTCCGGCAGTCGGCGACTTTAACATCGGCTTCTGGTATATTCCGCTTTTTATCTTTGTTATTCTTTTTTCGGCCATTTCCTCCAATGAAACCGACGGCTTGGACGGATTAAACGGGGGAGTTCTGATGATCGCTTTCAATTCTTTCGCCATCATTGCTTTTTTCCAGAACAAATTGGATTTAGCCGCTTTTTGCGCGGCGATAGCCGGGGCGCTTCTGGCTTTTTTGTGGTTTAATATTTATCCGGCACGATTTTTTATGGGTGATACCGGAGCTATATCGCTGGGTGCGACTTTGGGAGTTATTGCCATGCTGACTAATTCCACCATCGTTTTATTCATTATTGTTTTCTTTTATGTCTTGGAATCGGGCAGCGCGGCCATCCAGCTTTTCAGCAAGAAATTTTTCCAC
>Ga0172368_10005365_pt1 | contig 14349 bp, 16 predicted proteins | sample Lak11m_FD_114540 | JGI IMG/M metagenome (GOLD analysis project Ga0172368, IMG submission 114540) | Freshwater microbial communities from Kabuno Bay, South-Kivu, Congo - kab_022012_11m | ecosystem: Environmental > Aquatic > Freshwater > Lake | place: Democratic Republic of the Congo: South-Kivu...
ATCACACCGATTTCAAAGCTTCAGCAGAATATCCTGAGCTTGTTAGGTTTCTCGCCGGATATCTATACCCGACTGGCTACCGATTCTCCAAAACCACCTTAGAAATGGGCGAATGGCAAGATAATCTTTTTTGAAAATTACTTCGTATTTCCCCCATCCTTCTTGGGATTCTCCAAGAGCGCGTGCTTGGGCAGTGGATGATAGCCGCGTATCCCCACTCAGGAAAGAAAAGCCAATGGTCTTTTTGGGGTTCTCTGGCTTATAAATTCCTTCCCTCTCCGGCTGTCTCTTCAGCCCCGTCTGCTTCACAAACCCGCGCATCTTCGCTTGCCATGCCTTGACCTGGACCACCTCGCCAGCATTATCGAGCCCGGCCGCCTCAAGCGCGCTGGCCTGCCGCTTCCAGTAACGGATCTTGCGCTCAATTCCTCGCTGCACTTGCGAAGCGTCGTACTGGCTCATCTTCTTGCCTTCGTACGTCACAGTTTTACCGGCCATGTCGTCAAGGGTGGCCTGCCGGTAAGCGTTCTCACTGATGCCCTTAAAAAACGGGTAAAAATGATGCCTGCAATTTGCTCCCATCAAGCCGGTTACACTCCCATACCCGGTAGACTCCACAAACGGAGGATACTCAGTGTCGCGCCCCGACCGGCTGAATACTTTCCCCTGCCATACCTGTTTCTATTTTTAAAAGACTATGCTAAGATCAACCTGACGGAATTCACCGGCCCGAGCGCCAGGCCAGCCCGCCACTTTGCCGCGCTTAACAGGAAAAACGCATGGAAAACAGCCAGCCTCAGTCTGAACCTGCCCCGCAGCCCGCCCCGGCGGCGCAGCCAGCTCCAGCCCCGCAGGCCGCCCCAGCCGCCCCGCCCGCCGCAAAACCCGCCCGGCGCGGGCTGAAACTGATGCCCGCCTTTTGGACGGTCACCAGTGTGATCTCGCTGACCGTCAATATCATCCTGATCGTAATTCTCGTCGTGCTGGGCACGCAGCTCTTCAATCTGAAGCAGCTGGTCGAAAAGCAGCTGCTGGCCGGGCCGTATGAGAACTTCATCCTGATGGATCAGGCCCACATCAAGACCACCATTCCGGTCAGCGCGCAGGTGCCCGCCAAATTCGACCTGGCGCTCAAGACCGACACGGTGGTGGTGCTGACCGAAGACACCCTGCTCGAGAACGCGAGCGTGGTCAGCCTGCAAACCGGCGGGCTGGCGATCTACAACGCCCCGGCCACGATCAAGCTGGCCGCGGGGACGCGCCTGCCGGTGGCGTTGGATCTGAGCGTGCCGGTTGACCAGATGATCCCGGTCAACCTGATGGTCGAGGTTGACATCCCACTCAGCCAGACCGAACTGCACCAGCCCTTCACCGGACTGCAGGAGGTTATCCGGCCTTATTACCTGCTCTTGAACGAACTGCCCAACTCGTGGGAAAGAGCGCTGTGCAGCCCGGGCGCGGACCTGTTCTGCGGCCTGGTGCGTTGAACCATCCCGAGGTGCCATGCCCCCAGCTGTATTGCAAACCCGCCTGAACAACGGGCTCACCGTCCATCTCAAGGAAATCCACACCGCCCCGCTGATCAGCCATTGGGTCTGGTACCGGGTTGGCTCGCGCGATGAACTGCCTGGCAAGACCGGCATCTCGCATTGGGTCGAGCACATGCAGTTTAAGGGCACCCCGGCCTACCAGGCCAGCGTGCTCGACCGGGCCATCTCGCGCGAGGGCGGCGCATGGAACGCCTTCACATTCCTGGATTGGACCGCCTACTACGAGACCCTGCCGGCTGACAAGATTGACCTGGGCCTGCGCCTGGAAGCCGACCGGATGGTCAACAGCTTGTTTGACCCGCGCGAGGTCGAATCGGAGCGCAGCGTGATTCTCAGCGAGCGCGAGGGCAGCGAAAACGAGCCGCTTTTCCGCCTGGGCGAGGCCGTGCAGCGCGCCGCCTTCGCCAGCCACCCCTACCGCAACGAGATTGTCGGCGAGCTGGAAGATCTGCGCGCGATGAGCCGCGACGATCTGTACGCGCACTACCGGCGCTACTACATCCCCGCCAACGCGCTGATCAGCGTGGCGGGTGATTTTGAAATCCCGGCCATGCTGGCGCGGCTGGAGGAGCTGTACAGCCCGCTGGCAGGCGGCGAGCGCGTGGCGCGCGACCTGCCGCTCGAGCCGCCCCCGGCCGGCGAACAGCGCCTGGAAGTTGTAGGCCCGGGCAAAACTACCTATTTGCAGGTGGCTTACCGCGCTCCGCGCGCCGCCGACCCCGATTTCTTCGCCTTCTCGGTGCTCGACAGCCTGCTGACCGGACCGTCCAGCCTGAATATGTTCGGCGGGGGCGGGGTTTCCAACAAGACCAGCCGCCTCTACCGCCTGCTGGTGGAAAAAGAGCTGGCGGTGAGCATTTCTGGCGGGCTGCAGGCCACCATCGACCCGTTTGTCTACGACACAATCGCCACCGTCCACCCCAAGAGCAGTGTCGAGAAAATCCTGGCGGCCTGTGACGGCGAGATCCAGCGCCTGCAGGACGCGCCCGTGCCGGAAGCCGAGATCGCGCGCGCGATCAAACAGGCCCGCGCCCTGTTTGCCTACGGCAGCGAAAACATCACCAACCAGGCCTTCTGGCTGGGTTACGCCGATATGTTCGACAGCTACGCCTGGTTCACCGACTACCTGGCGCGCCTGGCCCAGGTCACCCCGCAGGACGTGCAGCGCGCCGCGCAGGTCTACCTGGCGCCCGAGCGGCGCGTGGTGGGCGTGTATGTGCCCAGCGGCGAAGAAGCGCCCGAATATGAGGAGGCCGAATGAGCCCCGCCCACTCTTTGCCCGGCCCGGACGACATCACGCGCGCCGAGCTGCCCAATGGCATCACCATCCTGACGCGCAGCAACTTCGCCAGCCCATCGGTGGTGATGAGCGGCTACCTGCCCGCCGGCAGCGTGTTCGAGCCGCCCGAAAAGCTGGGGCTGGCCCATTTCAACGCGCTGGCGCTGATGCGCGGCACGCAGCGGCGCAGCTTCCAGCAGCTGTTTGAAGCGCTCGAATCGAGCGGCGCTTCGCTCGGGTTTGGCGCCAGCGTCCACAACACCAGCTTTGGGGCGCGCTCGCTGGCCGAAGACCTGCCGATGCAGCTCGAGATCCTGTCCGAGGTGCTGCGCCAGCCGGCCTTTCCCGCCGAACACATCGAGCGCCTGCGCGGCCAGATCCTGACCGGGCTGGGCATCCGCGACCAGGATACCGCCGACCGGGCCGAGATGGCCTTCGAGGAGATCGTCTTTCCCAACCATCCCTATGGGCGGCCCAGCGACGGCTACCCCGAAACCGTGCGGCGCATCACGCGCGCCGATATCGCAGCGTTCCACGCGCGCTGTTTTGGCCCGCGCGGGCTGACGATCGTGATCGTGGGCGCGGTGGAGGCGCGCCAGGCGATCGACCTGGTGGCGGCCGCGTTGGGTGATTGGGACAACCCGCTCCAGCCCGAAATGCCGGAGTTCCCCGAAACGCGCGGGCTGGCGCAAAGTGTGCGCCGCCACATCGCCATCCCGGGCAAAGTCCAGACCGACCTGATCATGGGCTGCCTGGGGCCGCGGCGCAAGTCGCCCGAACACCTGGCCGCTTCGCTGGGCAACAACATCCTGGGCCAGTTTGGCATGATGGGCCGGATTGGGGATGTGGTGCGCGAGCGGGCCGGGCTGGCCTACCACGCCAGCACCAGTTTGAACGCCTGGATCCATGCCGGCAGCTGGGAGGTTTCGGCGGGGGTCAACCCGGCCAACCTGGAGCGCGCCATCGAGCTGATCAACGCCGAAATCCGCCGCTTCGCGGCCGAACCGGTCTCGGCAATGGAGCTGGCCGACACCCAGGCCCATTACATCGGGCGCTTGCCGCTCTCGCTCGAATCCAACTCGGGGGTGGCCAACGCCCTGCTCAACCTGGAGCGCTTCCAGCTCGGGCTGGACTACTACCAGCGCTACGCGGGCATGGTGGCCGAGGTCACGCCGGAGATGATCCTGGAGGCGGCGCGCAAGTGGCTCGACCCCGAGCGCTTCGCGGTGGTCAGCGCCGGGCCAGAGGTGCGGGATGGCGCTGCGCACGGGAATTGACATCGTCGAAATCGGGCGGCTGGATGAGATCAACCCGGCTATCCGCGCCCGCTTCATCGAGCGCGTCTTTACGCCTGAGGAACAGAGATTGACGCGCGGCGCCTCGGCCAGCCTGGCGGGGCGTTTCGCCGCCAAAGAGGCGGTCTCCAAGGCGCTCGGCACCGGCATCGGGCGGGTCAACTGGCGCCACATCGAGATCTTGCGCGGCCCGGCCGGCGAGCCGGTGTTACAATTGCACGGCTTCGCGCGCGAGGTCGCCGAACGGCTGGGTCTGACCAGCTGGTCGGTGAGTATCAGTCACGGCCGGCAGCATGCCGTGGCAGTCGCGGTTGCACTTGGTCCGGATGACCCGCCCAGCCACCCGCATGAAAATATTATCGGTCAGTGACGAAGAAGTTGGCCTGGTCTATTCATCGCAGATCGCCGCGCGTTTCCGCGGGACCGCGCTGGCGGTTAGCTGCGGCGATTTAAACAATTCTTATCTCGATTACATCGCTTCCATGCTGAATGTGCGCATGTATTACGTGCATGGCAACCACGTGCGCATGGACGATGAGGAAGGCCCCAGCGGCGCGGTCGATTTGCACCGGCGCTGCGTGCGCGATGACCAGAGCGGTCTGCTGCTGGCGGGGCTGGAAGGTTCGCTGCGCTACAACCGCGGCGAGCACCAGCATTCCCAGCGGGGGATGTGGCTGCTGGCCTGGGGCATGAGCCTGGGTTTGCTGGCCAACCGCCTGCGCTACGGGCGCTACCTGGATATCCTGGTGACACACGCCCCGCCCTGGGGCATCCACGACGCCGACGACCTGCCGCACAACGGCATCAAAGCCTTCAACTGGCTGATCCGCGTCTTTCGCCCGGCCTTGCACCTGCACGGGCACATCCATGTCTACCGCCAGGACGCCGTGCGTGAAACCCTGGTCGGCGCCACGCGCGTGATCAATACGTTTGGCTACCGTTTTACGGAGATTGAGGGGCCGGGGAGTGGGGAGCAGGGCGCAGGAAAGAGGGGATGAGTGATGCGTGGGAGGGAAGACTGCGAGTTTTATTCGTAGTATAGTTATCGAAATTGTATAATCTCAATCAAAGAAGGGCGGTTCTCTTTAAGTTTGGCGTGTAGCGCTAAACTCACAGATTACCACCGCGGGTTGAGAGGATGCGAACTTGTTGCATCACACCCTGAACGACGCCGGAGGCTTGTGTGTTTGCCGATCTGCCGAATGAAGTCCTCTCCACCTTGCTGGAATTTCGCACCTGCGAGTTCACCACCCTGTCCAAGGGCGGCGCGCCGGTCACCTGGCCGGTTTCTGCGCGCTACCTGGAAAACCAGGGCATTTTCATCCTGACCACCTCGCTTGGCTTCACGCAAAAAGCCTACAACATCCGGCGCAACCCGCGTGTCTCGCTGCTGTTTTCCAATCCGACGGCCAGCGGGTTGACCAGCCCGGCGGCGGTGCTGGTGCAAGGCGATGCGGTGGCATCCGATGCGATCTACACCTCGCCCAACGCCACGCCTGAGCTGAGCGAATACTGGAGCCAGTCGATCTTCAGCCGCCAGTTTGCCTCGTCGATGATCAGCACGAACCCCTTGATGCTCACGATGATGGACTGGTATTTTATGCGCATCGCCATCCAGATCACCCCGCGCACCATTTCCTGGTGGCCGGGTGGAAATTTTGAGCAGCCCGCCCTGCAGATCGAGGCCAGCGATGTGGAATGAGATTGTCGCAAATCTGTCAAAGTTTCCGAATGCCGTTCTGACCGGCCTGGACGCCAACGGCTATCCGTTCAGCATTCGCTGCCAGCCGCAGCCCAGCCCGTCCACCCAGGTTCTGCTGATCCATGCCATCAGCAGCGCCGAGATCCAGGATGGCCCGGCCAATTTGCTCTGCCACTCACACGACCAGGAACTGTGGAATTTGAAGTCTTTTCAAGTGCTGGGACGGCTCGAACTGACCGGGATGGGCTGGGTTTTCCACCCCGAGCGCCTGCTCCCTGGCAACAGCCAGGGCTTGATGGAGCAGTTTGAGATGATTTTTGCCGGCCAGGCCTCCGCGAAAAAGTACCTGGAAAAACACGGCCTGGCGCGCCCCAAGATCGCCTGGGGTGAGTTCATCGCGGTGCAAAAAGCCGGCCGGAAAAGCTCCAAAAGCTAAACTGTAGAAATATCTCAAAAAGGAGGGGCAATATGTGAATTTGGCGCTTTGCGCCAAATTCACATATTGCCCCTTTCAGCTATTTGAACTTCAGGCAAAATTGTGTTAAGATAAAAGTATCTAGTCAGTCTAGTCAGATTAATGGGTGAGATATGAATAATATTTGGCAATTACAAGATGCTAAAAGCAAATTCAGCGAAATGGTTGAAAAGGCCATCAGCGAAGGCGCGCAAATCGTTACCAGGCGCGGTAAAAAAACGGTCGTTGTTTTGCCATACGATGAATACGAAAAACTAATCCTGCATGACAAAGGATTGGCGGATTTCTTGTTGGCATATCCGTTCGGCGGGTCTGATCTGAACCTGGAACGTGACAGAAGCATTGGAAGAGATTTTGAGATGGAAGAATGAACTATTTAATTGACACGTGTGTTTTGTCTGAATTCACCCGCCGGGTGCCTGATGAGAAAATTATCCAATGGATTAAGTCGATCGATGAAGATATGTTATTTATCAGCGCGATAACGATTGGCGAAATCAAAAATGGGGTCGAAACGCTGCCTGATTCACATCGCAAAAATGATCTGGTGATATGGCTTAACGAGGGCATTATCGGCCGGTTTGGACAAAGAATCTTAGCCCTTGATGCGCAAACGATGTTGGTCTGGGGTGGATTGCGAGCCAGAACGAACAAAGCGGGAGTGAAAATGGCTTTGTTTGATTCGTTGATCGCGGCAACGGCCTTGCGCCATAATCTCATCGTTGCGACCAGAAATGTTCCTGATTTCGTGGCAAGCGGTGTGCAGCTGATCAATCCGTGGGAATAATGGATGAACCCCGAATCGAAAAGACCGGCGAGCGCCGGTCTTTTCGATTCGGGGTGATGGCTCTATACGGCGGTGGGTTCGTTGACTCCCAGCCAAAAATGGTTGGGGAGCACCTGTCGGCTGGGGCGCAGCTCGATGCCATCGGCTTTGCGCGCCTGCACCTCGAGCATGCTGGGATGCACAAAACACAGGTTCGGCACGCAGCCGTATTTCTTTTGATAGTAGGCCGCCGCGCGTGTGACCTTGGTCGGCAAGTCAGTTTTGGGGTCATTGTCAAACCACAGCATTCCAGTTCTCATTCACCAACCTCCTTATTACACCTGCCTACTGTGCAAGTACTGTGCTCAACGTTTCTCGTCCAGCTGGACAGGCAGATGAAACTTGAGCCAGTTATCCTGGATGCGGACGGCAAACTGGGTATCGTCAACCAGGGCGGCGCTCTCCTGCTCGCTGACGGACGCCAGCTGGCGGTAGAGGGATGGGTCTGCGGCCGGGCCAAGGATGCGAGTTTTGAACAGGCGCACCCAGCGCACCAGCTCGGGCGCCTGTTCCACCGCCAGGGAGGTCACCGGCCAAATGCGCACGCCTGGGCCTTCTTTGACCAGCCAGTCAAAATTGACGCGCGCGTCGTATTCCATCTGGGGCACAGCGGCCAGGTCATCGACCACCAGGATCACAGCCGGACCGCTGGAACCCGTGCGGCGCTGGTCGGCCCAATTCGAGAGCTTGAGCAGCCAGCGGTCGGGGCTGCCTTCATCCAGGCTGTCGATGCCCAGGCAGTGACGCGCGGCGTCGATGCCCTCCAGCCAGGCGCGCCATTCCGCGGGCTGGCTGCTCAGCACCAGGAACTGCACCGCACGCGGCGAATTCAGCGCGGCGGCCGTTTGCAGCAGGGTGCGCAGCAGGCGCTGGCGCAGCAGATCGTCGTCGCTGGCCACCAGCAGCGCGCCCGGGGCCGGGTCGGACAGGTCGAGCAGGACCGGCAAGCGGTCGTCGCACACGCCCAGGATGGCGGTTTGGGCGGGCAGGTTGGCCATGCGCTCCAGCAAGTCAGCCAGCTCGGGGGTCTCTGCCGGGGCGGGGGTTTCCAGCCGGATGGAACGCGCGCGCGCGGCAGGAACTGGGGCGCTGGGCCGCACGGCCGGGGCTTCGACCCGGGTAAGCGCGGGCGGAGCAGCGGTTTCGGCGGGCTGGGCCGGTGTTGGGAGCGTCAGGCGCGCAACCGGCGCGGCTTCGCGCGGGCTGCTGGGGTTTCCGAGATGTCCAGGGCGGAGCGGGTTGGCTGAGCCCGGTTTGATCGTGATCTGGCGCGCCAGGGGCGGGCGGTTCTCGGCGGACGCGCCCGAACGGAAGGAGGTGCCAGCCACCGGTGAGCCGAGCGGGGCGGCGCTGTTCGGGCGGGCGACGGGGCGCTGGCCTGGCTCTGGGCGGGGCGGCAGGGCGGGGGTGCTGCGCAAGACGGGACGGGCTGGCGGCTCGGGCAGGCTTTCCCCGGCCTCCGTTTCCTCCCACGGCTCGGTGGTCGGTTCCTCGGGCGGGACCGCGCGTTGAAAAGAGCGGGCCGGGGCCGGGCCGGGCAGACTGCCGGCGGGCGGACGAAGGAAAGACGGTTTCTGCCCGGGCTGGGCAGGCCGGGGTGGGTTCGGGTTGGGGTTATTGTTACTCATAAGGATTTTGCCATCACCGTTGCGTACGTGAGAGATCAACGACGTAATAGAACAAAAGTTCAATTCCATTATAAACGGCATAGAACATTTGTCAAGTATAAAAAAAACGGGTTTGGTCAAACCGGGGGGAGCGGGTATAATTACCGCGATGGACCTTTCACTCGTCGTTCCGGTATATAACGAAGAAGAAAACCTGCCGCTGCTCTACGATGCGGTGGGGGCGGCGGTGGAGCCGCTGGGTTTGAGCTGGGAAATGCTGCTGGTCAATGACGGCAGCCGCGACGGCAGCCTGCGCGCGCTCGAAACCCTGGCGCAGCGCGACCCAACCCATGTGCGCGTGGTCGACCTGCGGCGCAATTTTGGCCAGACGGCCGCTATCGCGGCGGGGATCGATCACTCCGTTGGCGAGGTGATCGTGCTGCTGGATGCCGACTTGCAAAACGACCCAACCGACATCCCGCGCATGCTGGCGTTGATCAACGATGGCTACGACGTGGTCAGCGGCTGGCGCAAGGACCGCCAGGACAATTATGCCAGCCGCACCCTGCCCTCGAACCTGGCCAACGGTCTGATCTCGTGGGTGACCGGCGTGCGCCTGCACGACTACGGCTGCACGCTCAAGGCCTACCGGCGCGAGGTGCTGACCGGCTTCCGCCTGTACGGCGAGATGCACCGCTTCATTCCGGTCTATGCTGATTCGGTCGGGGCGCGCATCATCGAGATTCCCGTGCGCCATCACCCGCGCCGCTTTGGCAAGGCGAAATATGGTTTGGAGCGCACGGTCAAGGTGCTGCTCGACCTGTTCACCGTCAAATTCCTCAGCAGCTATGCCGCCAAACCGATCCGCCTGTTTGGCGGGGTTGGGCTGAGCATGATCGGGCTGAGCCTGTTGGCGCTGCTGTTCCTGCTGGTGCGGCGCGTGACGATCGGCGTGCCAGTGCTGACCTCGCCGTTTTTCATCCTGGCCATGATGGTTTCGATCCTGGGCTTCCAGTCGATCCTGATGGGCCTGATCGCCGAACTGCTGGTGCGGACTTACCACGAATCGCAGGGCAAGCCGACCTACACCGTTAAAAAGCTGATCAACGTCGCCAGCCATGACTCAGGACAACCCAGCTGACCTTGCGGCCGAAGAGCGCTGGGCCGCGCCGGACACGCTGCGCGCGGCGCGCTTTTTTCTGGCGCTGCTGAGCCTGCTGGCCGCGCTCAGCCTGCCCGGGCTGTTCGCGGCCGGGGAGGGCTCGGGGCGCGCGCTGGGTACGTATTCGCTGCGCTGGGCCGCGCTGCTGGCGGGCTGCAGCCTGGCCGCGCTGCTGCAGGCGGCCGCGCTGGCCGGGCTGTGGACGCGCCTGGCGGGGCGGCTGCTTGGTTTGCTGAGCGCGAGCGCGCCGCTCAAACAGCTCAACTGGCTGCTGGCCGGGCTGGTCTGGGCCGGTTTTGTGTTGGGGGTGCTGTGGCGCTTCGAGCGCCAATTCAGCGGGCTGTGGCCGCGCCTGTGGCTGTTCTGGCTGGCAGCTTTCGTGGCCGGTCTGTTCCTGTGGGCCGCCCAGCGCAAGCTGGGCCTGTTCTGGGGCGTGCTGGCTTCGGCCGCGGCGCTCGGCCTGCTGGCGCGCGCCTACGGTTTCTTGCCCGACATCTCCGCCACGCCCTTCACCCTGGGCTGGTCCGAAGCCAGCCGCTATTACTACGCCTCGCTGCCCTACGCAGGGCAGATCTACGGATTGCCCATCCCGCTTTCGCCCTGGCACCCCAGCCGCTACCTGCTGCTCGGCCTGCCGTTTATCTTTCAAGACCCGCCCCTGTGGCTGATGCGCGCTTACCAGGTGTTGCTGTGGCTGGCGCTCAGCCTGGGGACCGGCCTGGCCCTGATGCGGCGCTTCCGCCTGGGCGATGGGCGCGCCGCGCTCTTGGGGGCGAGCTGGGCCGGGCTGTTCCTGCTGCAGGGGCCAGTCTACTACCACCTGCTGGTGTGCGTGATCATTGTCTTGCTCGGCTTTGACGCGCGCCGCCTGGGCAAATCGCTGCTGGTGGTGGCGCTCGCTTCAGCCTGGGCGGGCATCAGCCGGGTCAACTGGTTCCCGCTGCCGGCCATGCTGTCCATCGCGCTGTACCTGCTCGAAAACCCGCTGGCTGGGCCGCGCGGCTGGCTGCGCTACCTGGTCCCGCCGGCCCTGTGGGGCGGGGCAGGCCTGGCCAGCGCCTACGCCGCCCAGCAGATTTACACGCACCTTTCGGGCCAGCCTGACCTGAGCGTGTTTGGCTCCACCTTCACCTCGGCCCTGCTGTGGTACCGCCTGCTGCCCAACCCGACCTCCCCGATGGGCGTGCTGCCCGAAATCCTGCTGATCACGCTGCCGCTGCTGGCGCTGCTGGCGGGCAGCTATCTGCGCGCCCCGCGCGCCTGGCACGCGCTGCGCCTGCTCGGGCTGGCGGGCATGCTGGCGATCCTCTTCGCGGGCGGGCTGGTGGTCAGCACCAAAATTGGCGGCGGCAGCAACATCCACAACGTCGACGCCTACCTCACCCTGCTGCTGGTGGTGGGCAGCGCGGTCTGGATGGGCGTCTACTCGCCTGAGACGCGCCAGACCCCGCGCCCTTGGCGGCCCTGGCCGCTGACCTTCTTGATCGTGGCCCTGCCGCTGACCTGGGGCCTGGTCAGCCTGCGGCCCCTGCCGCGCCATGACGCGGCCCAGGACGCGGCCGACCTGGCCGCGCTGACCAGCTACCTGCAGTCGAAAACCGGCCAGGGCGAGATCCTGTTCGTCACCCAGCGCCATCTGCTCACCTTCGGGCTGGTGCAAGGTGTGCCGGCATTCCCCGATTATGAAGTCCTGACCCTCTCGGAAATGGCGCTCTCGCGCAACCAGGTCTACCTGGCGCGCTTCGAGCGCGACCTGGCCGCGCAGCGTTTCGCGGCGATCGTGATCGACCCGCAGCGCATGATGTATCAGAACCCGGCCACCTTCGCGTTTGCCGAGGAAAACAACGCCTGGGTCGAATATATCTCCAAACCAATCCTGACCTATTACACCAGCGGGCTGCGCATCGACCGCAAAACCGGCCAGACCATCGAAGTGATGGTCCCGCGCCGTTGAAGCAGCCCGCACAAGGAGCCACCCCCGATGGAACAACGCCTGGGCGAATACGCTGACCGCGGCAATTATCACGAGCAGCACGATCCCGACTGGAAATATCTGCCGGTTTACCTGGCCAAACGGGCCTGGGTCGAAAAATTCCTGGAGACCTGCCGCGGCGAACGCATCATCGACCTGGGCTGCGGCGAGGGCGCGCTGGTCAAAGTTTTTCAGGCGCGCGGCTACAACATCATCGGCATGGACCTGCACTACGAATCGGAGCACGTCCGGCGCGGCAGCATCCTGGAAACCGGCCTGGAAGGCGGCTCATTCGACCTGGTGCTGTGCATGGATGTGATCGAACACCTGAACTTTGCCGATCAGGAGCGCGCGCTGGACGAAATCGCGCGCCTGCTGCGCCCGGGCGGGCGCCTGCTGCTGACCGTGCCCAACCTGGCCCACCTGGCCTCGCGCCTGTCGTTCCTGGTGCGCGGCAAGCTGATCCGCACGTCCAGCATCGACCGCCATCCTGGCGACCGCCCGCTCAACGAATACCGCGCGATGCTGGCGCGGCGCTTCAGCATCCGCCAGACGGCCGGGATCTTCCCAACCCTGCCGCTGCTGGCCCTGCTGACCTGGTGGAAACCGGCCGCTTCGGTGCCTTTTCACCGCATCTATAACCGCCTGCTGGCCCTGCCCGGCTGGTGTTTCCTGAGCATCTTTGTCTGCGAGAAAAGCGCCTGACGGGAGCATGAACGCGCAGCCCGTCCCGCCCGCGCCGGACCAACAGCGCATCCCGCTCTGGCGCATCGCCGGCACGCTGCTTTCGCTGGCGCTGCTGGTTTACCTGGTCTACCAGCAGGGCTGGGATGAGTTTCGCCGTGCGCTGAGCGAGGTGCCGCTGGCCAGCTTTGTGCTGGCGCTGCTGCTGGTGCTGGTCTCGCGCTTGTTTGTGACCTTGCGCTGGCACGCGCTGCTGCGCGCGGCCCGGCTCCAGATCAGCTTTGGCCAGACGTTCAAGCTGACCTTCACCGGGCTATTTGCCTCCAACTTTCTGCCCTCCACCGTCGGCGGCGACCTGGCGCGCCTGGCCGGGGCGGTCTACCTGCGCATGGACGCCGGGGTGGTGGCCGCTTCGCTGGTGGTGGACCGTCTGATCGGCATGGCGGGCATGGCGCTGCTGCTGCCCGCCGGGCTGGGGATGCTGCTGCGCGCCGGGAGCGCGCCGGCCCCCGCCGCCTTTTCGACCGCCGCCGGCCTGCCCGGCTTGAAATGGCTGTGGAACAAGCTGAGCGGTTTCGCGTGCAGCACGGCGCAAAGCTCGGTCTACTGGGTCAAGCACCCGGCCGGACTGGGGCTGGGCTTCCTGGCCACCTTCGCGCACATGCTGCTGACCTACGCTACGGTCTGGGTGCTGCTCAAGGGGGCTGGCCAGCCGCTCTCGCTGCTGACCATCGGCGGGCTGTGGAGTCTGAGCTACTTCGTCTCGCTCGCGCCGGTCTCGATCAACGGGCTGGGGCTGCAGGAAGTCTCGATCGCCTATCTGTACGCGCATTTTGGCGGGGTCAGCATGCAAACTGGCCTGGCGCTGGCTGTGCTGCTGCGCATCCTGTTTGTGCTGGCCAGCCTGCCCGGCGCGCTGTTTTTGCCCGGCATCCTGAGCGGGCGGCGGAGACAGGCGTGAGTCATCTGCCGCTGCTGCTGGTCTGGGGCGGGTTGTGGGCCGCCGGCGGGGTCTGGCTGGCGCGCGCCGCCTTTCAGCTGCGGCGCGGCGAGCTGCTGCTGGTGGGTCTGGTGGTGGGGATTGCCAGCGAAAACCTCTTTGCCAACCTGTTGGCGCGCGTTCTGCCCCTGCCGGGCGCCTTTTGGGCGGCGGCGGGGCTGACGGCCGCCCTGGGGCTGGGCCTGGCGCTGCGCGGCGGGCGCAAGGATCTGCTGCCGTTTGCCTGGCGCGAGATCCCCTGGGGCACGCTGACAGCGCTGCTGTGCGCGGGCGCGTTTTTATTTTCACTGGGCCGCGGCCTGGCGATCTTTGACGATTTCGCCCATTTACCGGTGGTCTCGATGATGGCGGCTGGCGACATCCCGCCCCATTTCCCGCTTGACCCGGGCGTGCCGTATTATTACCACTATTTCAGCCTGCTCTTTGCCGCGCAGGTGATGGCACTCACGGGCCAGTTTGCCTGGACGGCGCTCGACCTGGTGCGCGCGCTGGCGGCGGCGCTGGCGCTGGTGCTGACCTACCAGTGGGCGCGGCGCGTCACGCGCAGCGCGGCGGCTGGCGTGATGGCGTCCGTGGTGATCCTGTTCGCCTCGGGCGCGCGCTGGCTGCTCTTCCTGCTGCCCGACGCGACCCTCGACCGGATTTCCGGCGCGGTCAGCCTGATCGGCAGCGGTGCGGGCAGCGGGGGCAATCTCAACGCGGCTCTGGCCAGCGCGTGGGCGGTCGAGGGCGGCGGGCCGCTGATTTTCCCCTTCGCGTTTGTCAACGGCGTTTTCCAGCCTGGCCTGTTCGGCCAG
>Ga0172368_10005366_pt1 | contig 14346 bp, 11 predicted proteins | sample Lak11m_FD_114540 | JGI IMG/M metagenome (GOLD analysis project Ga0172368, IMG submission 114540) | Freshwater microbial communities from Kabuno Bay, South-Kivu, Congo - kab_022012_11m | ecosystem: Environmental > Aquatic > Freshwater > Lake | place: Democratic Republic of the Congo: South-Kivu...
TCGAAGGGCGGCGCTTGTCGAAGGGCGGCGCTTGTCGAAGGGCGGCGCTTGTCGAAGGGCGGCGCTTGTCGAAGGGCGGCGCTTGTCGAAGGGCGGCGCTTGTCGAAGGGCGGCGCTTGTCGAAGGGCGGCAAGGCGGCGCTTCGACAAGCTCAGCGACCGGCGACAAGCTCAGCGACCGGCGTATGATCGGCCGAGATATAAACGCGAGAGGAACACCTGTGACGATAGACCTTTCCCGCATCATCACCAGCGATGACCTGCGCCCCGACCTGCGGATCATCGCCGGCTTCATCCCAGAGGCGGCGCGCGTGCTTGACCTGGGCTGCGGCAACGGCGAACTATTGGAATACCTGGTGCGATGCAAACGGGCCAAAGGGCGGGGGATCGAGTTAAGCGAGCAAGGCGTGCTGGCGTGTGTGCATCGCGGGCTGAGCGTGCGGCAGGGCAACTTGCAGGAAGGGCTGGCTGATTACCCCAATCGCAGTTTCGACTTCACCGTGCTGAGCCAGACGTTACCCTTCCTGGATGACCCGGAGATGATCCTGGGGGAGATGCTGCGCGTGGGCGAACGCGCCGTCGTCAGCTTCCCAAACTGGGGCTATTGGCGCTGCCGGCTGGAGCTGCTCCTCACGGGCCGCATCCCGCAGGCGCCCGACCTGCCGCAAAGCTGGCACGCCAAGCCGCGCTGGCAGGCGTTTACCGTCACCGATTTCGTGCAATTCTGCCGCGCGGCCGGCATCCGCATCAACCGATGGAATTACCTGGCCGGGGGCCGGCCGATGCACATCCCCAAATTCACGAACCTGTTTTCCACGACCGCGGTGTTCGTATTGGAGCGAACGCTACTTCCCCACCCCTAACCTGGCAATCAGCCCGAAGCCGGCCAGGCGGATGACGGTCGCCAGGATCAACACCGGCACGATGCCGATCAGGTCGCTGAGCGCAGTGCCGAGGAGCGGCGCCAGAAACGCGGCGATATAGACCGTCGTCTGGTAAATCCCAACGTAGGCCGCCTGCTGATCGGGCGGACACGTCCCCACCAGCACATCGAAGAAGACCAACTCGATCCCGGCGGAAAACAGCCCGGCCATGCCGGCCCAGAGCGGCAGGATCTCTGGCGTAGGGGTCAACGCGGTCAGCAGCGGATAGAAGCAGATGCCCAGCGAGGCGATCAACAGCACCGGGCGGCCCCCCTTCCGCTGCGACACGCGCGCCCACACGAAGTACGCGATCATCGTCACGAAGGTCGTCGTGCTGTTGATCAAACTGACCATCTGATCGGTCGCCTGGAGGTTGCGCACCCAGAAGATCGGAAAAAGCGGGATCGCCAACGCCAGGCCCCAGCGGAAGATGAACTGGCTGACCGTGAAATTGACGAAGCGCCGGTTGCCCCGCAGACGGCTCCCGTGCTCGCGCAGGGTGGTGATGAAGGAATGCGGCGCCTGCTGGACCGTGACCGGCGGCAGCTTGATACTGCTGGAAAACGCGAAGCTGATCAGCGCGCCGACGGTGGAGCCGATGAAAATGATCTGGTAATTGAAGGGGAACGGAAAGAGTTGGAGGGCCTGCCCGGCCACGAGCACCGTCAGCGCGTTGACCAGGCCCAGGATAGACCAGCGCCGACTCATCAGCGTCACTCGGCCGCCCGGTCCCGCCACCGCGCCCATGACGACCGTGAACGCCACCGAGACGATCGTCTGCGGCAGCGTCGCCAGCGCCCACACCAGGATGATGACTTCCGGCGTCTTGTCTCCGGCGATGAAGGGCGCCAGCCCGGTGAGCAGATAGCACGAGAGCACGAAGAAGCGCGCAGTCGCGAACCACGGCACGATCTGCCGGCGCCGCGACAGGAACTCGCCGACCGGGATTGCCAGCAGCATCCCTGTGAGCGCGGGCATGGCGGTCAGCAGGCCCACCAGCAGGTTGCTGGCCCCCAGGCGCACCAGGAAGACCGACAGGAAGCTGCCCACTCCCGCGGTGATCCCCACGCCCATCGCGTCCACGATCACGTTGCGCTGGTTGCGCTGTTCCACGTTGGCAGGACGGAAGAGCACATCCCACAGGCTGCTGCGATTGGCGGCGGACACATTTGAGTCAGACACGGGGCACACGCTCGCTTTCAGCAGAGATTGGCTCGGCTCCCCAGATAAAGTCGAGATAATTGTCCTGGTTAATGAGATGCACGGCTGCATCATACGCCCGGCGGAACGCCTCGCCGCCTGCCCGCAACGAACCGCCGCCGTATTTGAACTCGTATGCGCGCACGCCTCCGCCCACGGCTTCCAGATAATCCACCTCGGCGCCGCTATACGCGCGCCAAAAATGGCTGCGGATCGCCTCGCCGCGATTGGCGAAATGCTTCAAGCGCTCCACGATCAGGAAGTTTTCCCACAAACGTCCGCGGTCGGCGCGCAGCGCCAGATCGTTGAAATCGTTGATGAGCGCGTTACGAAGTCCCAGGTCGTAAAAGTAGATCTTGGATTGTCGCCCGATCTCGCGACGTGGATTGTTCGAGAACGGATGCAGGCGGATGATCACGAACGATTTTTCCAGGATATCGAGATAGTTTAAGACCGTTTTGCGGTCAATCTTCAGCCGGCCGGCCAACTCGGTCTCATTCACCTCATTGCCGATTTGATACGCCAGCGCCCGCGCCAGATCTACGATCACCTGGGAATAGCGAACCCGTTGGTAGGCCAGGATATCCTTGAACAGGTAGCTCTCGACCAGTTTGGCGAGCAAAAGCTGTCGGGTCCTTGGGTCGCCCGCCAAGTAAATCTCTGGGTAGAGGCCGTATAGCAAGATGTCCGGGAGCAGCGCATCAGCGGCCGGCTGGCGCAGCGCCAGATCAGCCCGCACGCCGGCCGCGGCCAGCACTTCGTCCAGCGAAAGCGGGAACATGATGAAATCCAGGCAGCGTCCAGTGAGCGCATCCGTAACCCGATGACGCAGGTCGAAGCTGGATGATCCCGTCGCGATCACGGTCAGGCCGGGATACAGATCATAGAGGAGCTTCAAAGTGAGGCCGGGATCGTCCAGCCGCTGCGCCTCATCTATCAGCGCCACATCAACGCCAGCGGCCAGCCGATCCAACAGCGTGCGCGACGTGGTGTTGATCGCACGCCGGTCTTCTTCCACATCGCAGTTCAGATAGCGGACGCGCCGACCTTCACCCACGAGCCGGGCCTCGATAGCGCGCAGCAGGGTCGTCTTACCGACCTGCCGGGCGCCCAGGATCAAGACGATCTTGCGCAACGCGGCCGAGCGCGCCACGACGGTTTGTTCAAGTAATCTTGGGATCATGTTCCCGATAATAATGCGAATTTCGGGAATTTGCAAATCGGCTTCTACACCTACGGCGCCGGCAAAAATTCCGCAAACACCTGATTCCCCAGCAGTCGCCCCCGCGGCGTCAGCCGCACGCGGTCGGGCAGGCGCTCCAGCAGGCCGCGGGCGACGAGCCGCGCGATGGTCGGGCCGAACGCGTCCGCCAGCGCCACGCCGAACTGCTCCCGGAAGCGAGCGTCCGGCTCCCCCTCGACCACCAGCCGCAACCCCAGCATCATTGCCTCGCCCAAGGCGGTGCGCCGGTCGAGCGTCTCACTGCCAGCCTCCGCTGACCGGCCCTGCATGATGCGCCGGATATACTCGCCCACCGGCCGCACGTTCCACCACCGCCGCTCCGCCCCGCGGTCGAAGCTGTGCGCCCCCGCGCCGAACCCCAGATACGACTCGCGCCGCCAGTAGACGAGGTTGTGATGACAGACGAAGGACGAAGGACGAAGGACGAACGACGAAACCGATTCGTCGTTCGTCCTTCGTCCTTCGTCCCGCATCCAGTTCGATATCTCATACTGCGCGTACCCCGCCGCGGCCAGCGTCTCACACGCCGCCTCGTACAGGTCGGCCGCCAGGTCGTCGTCGGGGGCCGCGACCAGGCCGCGACGCACCTGGTCGGCCAGGGGCGTGCCATGCTCGACGATCAGGCTGTAGAGGGAGAGATGCTCCGGAGCGAGCGCAATGCCGCGCGCCAGGGTGGCGGCCCAGGTAGTCGGCGACTGATCAGGCAGCCCGAAGATGAAATCCAGGTTGATGTTGGCGAAGCCGGCCGCGCGCGCCGCGTAGAACGCGGCCTCAGCTTCCCCGGCGCTGTGGATGCGGCCCAGCCAGCGCAGTTCGGCGTCATCGAAGCTCTGTACCCCCATGCTCAGCCGGTTGACCCCCAGGCCGCGCAACGCGGCAAACCGGGCCTGATCCACCGTGCCGGGGTTGGCCTCGCTCGTGATCTCGGCATCGGGGGCGATGTCGAACGCCGTCCGGCAGGCGGCCAACGCCTGCGCCAGCAGATCGGGGGGCAACAGCGTGGGCGTGCCGCCGCCGATGAAGACCGTGCGCACGGGAAGCCGGCCGCGCGCCGCGCCGGCCGCGGTGATCTCTCGCGCGAGCGCAGCAATGTACGGCGCGAACTGCGCCTCCAGCCCGGCATACGTGTTGAAATCGCAATACGCGCAGCGGGCGGCGCAGAACGGGATGTGGAGGTAGAGAGATAGAGGGACGGGTGGCGGGTGGCGGGTGGCGTAAGTCATGTGACTTCCCTCACATCTATCGTTTCGCACTACGCACCACGTACTACGTCCGATTCTCGAACCTGAATCCATGCCCGCGCATCGTCACGATATACTGGTGCTCTGGGTCAAGCTCGGCCAGGCGCTCGCGCAGACGGCGCACCAGCGCATCTATGGATTGCTCCGACACGCCGCCCTCGGCCGCGTCGGGCCAGACGGCGCGCACGATATCATCGCGGCCGACCACGCCGGGCGCGCGGATCATCAGATCCAGCAGGCGATATTGCTGCGCGGAGAGCGCGGGTTCGAGCAGCCGGCCCGCCACGTAAACCTGATGCGTCACCGTATCAATGCGCAGGCCGACCTCGGTCGGGGTTTCCAACGAAAGCGGCGCAGTGGCGCCGGCGTCCACGAACGCCAGCTTGTAGCGCAGGGCGATCTGGATCTCATCGCCGTCGCGCAACGGCAGCGCGCCGACGATATCCCGGCCGTTCAAGTGTGTGCCGTTCTTGCTGCCCAAATCTTCAAGCTCATAGTGATCGTCGCGCCAGGCGATGCGCGCATGGACACGGGATACCTGACGATCGTCCAGGATGATATCGCAATCCGCGTTTCGGCCAATGGTCAACGACTGGCGCTCAAGCGGCCATGTTGCGCCCGGCTCTCCGCCTCGTTGCAGAATGAGCATCGCGGCCTCTCTGGGGCTTCTTTCATGCGACATGGGTTTTACGGCTCCTCACTCAACCGGCTTCTTGACACGACGCATGAGTTACGTCATAATCATCTCAAATCTCGAATCACGAAGTTACCGCATGTCTCAAACACTTCCGGTCGGCACGGTCTTGCGTGACCGCTACACCATCACAGATCTGGTCGGGCAAGGCGGCATGGGCGCCGTCTACCGCGCCGATGACCTGCGGCTGCGCGGCCGTCTCTGCGCAGTCAAAGAGGTCTTGCCGGAGCTGATCGGCGTGCCCGGCATGGAAGATCAGGCCCATGAGCAGTTCTACCGGGAGGCGAGCATCCTGGCCCGTCTCGACCATCCGAACCTGCCCAAAGTGAGCGATTTTTTCCAGCAATCCGGCCGCGAATATCTGGTAATGGATTTCGTGCCGGGGCCAGACCTTCGCCAACTCATCGAAGATGCCCGCCGCCGGGAAACCTTTCTGGACGAAAGCGCTGTAGTGGGCTGGATAGATCAGTTGTGCGATGCCCTCACCTATCTCCACACGCAAGACCCGCCGGTGCTGCACCGCGACATCAAACCCTCGAACATCAAACTGACCCCCCGCGGGGCAGTGAAGTTGGTGGACTTCGGCCTGGTCAAGCTGCTCCAGCCGGACGAAAGCCGCACCGTGACAGTCGTCCAGGGCCGCGGCACGGTGGCCTACACGCCGTTGGAACAATACGGCGGCGACACCGGGCACACCGACGCCCGCTCCGACATCTACGCCCTCGGCGCCACCCTCTACCACCTGTTGACCGGCCAGGCTCCGGCCGACGCCAAACAACGCTTCCTCAAACCCGGCGCACTGACGCCCCCGCGTGACATCAACCCAGCCATTACGCCGCACATCGAGCGCGTGCTGTTGGCCGCGATGGCGCAACATCCTGACAATCGGCCGGCCTCGGTCGAAATCTTCCGCAGTATGCTGCGCTCGCCCGCCACCAGTGGGCCGCAGACCGATGCGCCCGCGCTCCGGGCCGGCCCCGCCGACCAACAGATAAATCCGTCGGCCTGGATCACGGCGCTGCGCGCGCATCGCCTGCTCGTCACCGCGGCGCTATTGCTGACGATGGCCGCCTTACTCGTGACGCTCTGGTCGCCCCTCTTGCCGGCTGCTCCACGTTAGCGAGAGCAGCCCGCCCGCCAGGCTAAACGCGCCTGCGGCCCAAGTCATGCCCGCCGCCTGCAACTGGGTCGCGCCCGGCGCCCAGCCCAACGCATAGAGCACATACGCGGCCCAGGCCACGGTGACGGCCCAAAGCGCACCGCCCACCGCCAGGCCCAGTTGCGCGGACGGATTAATCCGTCCGCCGTGTTGCGTGACCTGTGCGCGGCGTTGCCCCCGGATGAACGCGACGCCACTGGAGCCGATCACACCGAGCAGCCCGAACAGAAAAGCCGGCAACGGCGCCCGGGGCCGCGGCGGTGACGCCGGCAGTGTTGGCGTCGCAACGGCGGTCGGTTCGATGGTCGGCATCGCCGTGGGCGTGACGGTCGGCGCTGGCGTGGGCGTGTGGGTCGGCGCGACCGTGGGCGACGGCAGGACGGTGGCGATGCTGCCGGGCGCGTCGCCGCCGACCTTCAGCACGATGCGCGCCGATTCCTTCGCCTCGCCGGCCTGCGCTGTGATCCAAAGCTCGCCGGCGCGATCCAGGACGACGGTGGTGCGCGCCTTCCCGCCGCTCGTGGTTTCAACCTTCGGCGCCAGTTCCAGCCCCTCGGTGGGGTAACGCAGGCGGAATTCAACCGGCGTGCCGTCGGGAACCGGGTGGCCGTTACGATCCAGGATCACACCGGTCTCGACGGGAAGGCGGTTGCCCACCTGGATGCTGGCGCGATTCCCGCTGGCGTCGAGCGCCGGGCCGGTCGGGCTCAATGGGATGATCTGCCCCAGCGCCGGTTCGAGCTGCTTGATCAGATCGTAGTTCACCCCCGCAACCGAAACCGGCAGCGCGCCGACCGGGCTGAACTCGCGAAAAAGCGCCCGCACCGCGGTTTCGAGAAACGGCGGCGTTTTGCTGTAGATGCCAAAATACGCGGTGAGCTTGCTGATCTCTGTCGTGTCCAGGTAATAGGGCGCGCGAAACGCCATCACCACCAGGCGCTTGTCGCGCAGGCTGTCGGAGCGTTTCGCCAGGAAGTTGCGCAACGCCGCCGAGTCAGGATATTCCTCGGGGTTGTAGTCGAGCATGGCGAAGATGATCCAACGCGCCGCGGCGATGACGCGCTCGATGTCCTGGTCGGCGCCGGGCGCGGCCGCGGGCGATGGATTAATCTGTCGCGCGAGATCGGCGAAGGTCAGGCTGTGGATGCGGCCGGGCGTGAGCTGGCCGGTGGCCGCCGGCCCGTAGAGCCGGAGCATGATTTCTTCCAGCGCGGCCGGCGCGATGGCCGGGACCGGTTCGCAAGCCGGGCACTCCCGTTGCAGCCGTGCTTCGGTGAAGATCAAGATATTCTCATCAGCCAACGGCGCCGACGGCATACGATCGGCCAGTTCTTCGCGCGACGGGTAAATCAGGGTCAGGCCCGCGCGCGCCACCGCCTGCGTGACCGGCGTGCGTTCGGCGCTGCCGCCCGGCGCAGCCAGATCGGCATCCGAGGCCAACAGGTCGGCCGGTTTCCAGTTCGGGCCGTCGCGCAACGTGCGCAGCTTCATCTGCAAAATGCGCGCCACCGATGCGTCGACGCGCATTCGAAATTCGGTGTCATCCTGATATTTGGTCTGGAAGTAGAGGAGCGTCTCTTTGATTGCGGCGAGCTGGCTGCGCCAGTCGTCGGTGAGGGCAAAACGCGAGAGATAAAGCAGGTCATTGCCCGCCAGAAAAGCGTCTTGCGCCACCTGCCGGTGGGGAAATTTCTGGAGCTGCGGGTCGTAATAGCGCCGCACCGCCGGCACCCCCAACGCATCGCTCACCAACACGCCGCCGGCCGCCCGCCAATCCGCGAACTCCTTCAGCGCCATCAGGTCTTGCAGTTGCGGCGCCAGGCTGATGGGGGGCGTGAGCTGGCGGATGTTGCCCTGGAAGCCGCGGTAGCGAATGTGCGAAGTGACCAGCGCGGCGGTCGTGCCAGATATTCCCGGCGCGCTGGCTGTGACCGAGGCAAACGGCGCCAATTCGATCTGCCGGAGCTGTGACACCGACTTTTGCACCGTCGCCACTTCGTCTTCGGGCCGGCGGTCGCTGCTGCCCTGGCCGGGGAAATGTTTGGCGGCGGTTTGCACCAGGCCCTGGCTGCCGGCCTGAACCCCGCGGATGAACGCCTGCCCCATCTGGCCGACCCAGAACGGATCGCCGCCGAAGGTGCGCGTGTCCAGATCGCCTTTGCTGCCAGGCCGCGGGGTGTCGAGCACGTCCAGCGGCGGGCCAAGCAGGAGGTTGATGCCGACGACGCGTAACTCTTTGCCCAGCGTCTGGCCGGCCGTCTCGGCCAACGCCGGCGTCCAGGTCGCGCCGAGCGCCATCGCACCGGCCAGCGGGCTGAAGCTGCGGTCGGCGCCGGTTGCGCTCGCGAGAAAGGAGCTGTCATCGCCGTCCCATTCCAGGCCGATCAACAGCGGGATACGTGTTCCGGTCAGTGGCCGCGTGATTGTAATAGGCGTTTGCAAGCGGGCGGGCGCGGCAGACAGCAGGGCCGGTGTGAGAGACGCAGGCGCGACCGCGGTCGGCGTCACCGGTCGCGTGTCGGGACTGACGGCCGTGGCGGTCAGCCCGACCGTCGTCGTGACGCCATTTGTGATCGTCAGGCTGGTCGTCGGCGTCGTGGTGCTGGCGCTGCTGGCGACGGCGATCGTGATCGGCTGCGGGGGGCTGAGGGCCAGCATTTGCAGCGCGTTGCTCAACTGGATGATCTGCTGTGGGGTGGTGAGTGTGGCCGCGTCGGTTACGGTGATCCCTTGTGTCACGGTGATGGACGTCCAGGGGGCCGGCGTACTGCGAAAGTTGCCATTGGCCGGCCGGAGTACGACCCCGCCGACGCCGAAATCACGCACGAGGGTCGCGATATCGGATGTCACTGAGACATCGTTGCCTTCGAATGTCACCAGAAAAAGCTGGCCGACCTTGTCCGCCGCGCTCATGCGATCCAGGAGCGTTTTGACATCGGCCGGCCGGACAGGCGCACGCGCCGGCGGTGTTGTCGTTGCAGTAAGCACACCGGGCACAGTCGTGCCCTGGCGCGCAGGCGCCGCCTCTACTGGCATCGCCAGGGCGAACGCCGGCGACCAGAGCAGCGCAAAAAAGAGCCAAATCTGGAGCAGGCGTCTCATTTCAGACGTTGTTGTCCTGATCTTCGCATCCCTGCGCTTGACGGATTGATCCGTCTCCCAACGGTTCTTTGCGGGGCAAGCCGCGGCCGCGGGGATAGCCGGCGGGCGTCTGCGAGATTTTGTCAATCACCACCAGCACGCGGGTTTCGACCAACCCCGGCACCTCGACCGGGATGAGGCGCGTCAACCGGCCGCCCAGGACGCGGATCGCATATTCGGCGGCCAACGCCTCTTCGTGCGCGGCCGAGCCTTTGTACGCCACCACGCGGCCGCCGCGCTTCGCCAACGGCAAGAGGTATTCCACCAGAGTGGGCAGCGATGCCACAGCGCGGGCCAGCACCAGGTCGTAGGCGGCGCGGTGCGGTTCGTGCAATGCCAATTCCTCGGCCCGGCCATGCACCAACTGGACATCGCCGACGCCGAGCTGCGCCACGATATGTTCCATGAAGCGCACCTTTTTCCCGGTCGCTTCCACCGCACACAGCCGCAGCTTGGGCCAGATGATCCGCAACGCCAGCCCCGGCAGCCCCGCGCCCGCGCCCACATCCACCGCCTTGACCGGCCGGCTCAGCAACGCGGCCGGCGTCACCCCATCCAACGCGGCCAACGCAGGCACAAGCGCCAGCGAATCCAGGTAGTGGCGAATCTCGATCTGCTCAGGATCGGTGATGGCGGTCAGGTTGAACTGCGCGTTCCAGGCGATGAGCTGGTCGGTGAAGATCTCGAACGCCGACGCCTGAGCCGCGGGCAGGTTCAAGCCCATTTGGGCTGCGCCTGAAAGCAGTTTCTGCATGGCTCTGATTATACCATGTTTCGACGATGCAGCGAAAACCTCGCCGCCGCCTTCAGATGACAGAAGTTACGCAGAAGATGCTCCCAGCCGGTCTGTGACCGGCGTTCTTGGCCTGATCCTGTGGTTTTCGGCGCCCAACGGCGGTCCCAAAGGGAGGCTGCGCACTCGCAGATAGCACGCCCCGCCGTTTCGGGCGCCGCCTGAGAGCGCGGCGGGCGTAGGCCTTGTTCAGACGAGAGCGACGCGGCCGGTGTCGCCGTCCAAGGCGACGTGTTGTGGAGCGGCCGCCGACCAGAGGTCGGGGGGCAGCCCGCTGAGCGCGGGCACGGCCAGCGCGCGGGCCACGATCATGCCCGGCGACCAGGGATCACCCGCCGCATCCAGCAGCCCGGCCGCCGCCAACCAGTAAGGCGCTTGGCCTGGGTCGGCCACAGCCACCTGCACGATAGCATGAGCGTAGTGCAAGCTGGCATCGTGCGCAACATCCGCCGCGTCTGGTCGGAAGATTGGCCCGATGGCCTGGCCGGGGCTGGCGGGTTGCAGCGGCTGCGGCAGTTCGGCGCGGGCATTCGCGCGTGCGATGCGGCGCCGGGCAACCTCGGCGCGCACCGCCGCGCTGCGCCCGCCGTGCCACTCGCCCGTGGCAACCTGTTTCAGCTCCTCCAGCTCGAGATACCTGACCTCGGTTACTTGGGCGATCAACCCGGCTGCGCGGGCCTCAACCGCAACCGCGCGCAGCCAGGCTTGCGCGGCCGTCATTACGCGCACGAAGCCATCCCACGCCAGATCAAGGGCCTGGCAGAGGGTGCGCGCCTCGGCCAATGCGGGCGCAAGTTGCTGCCACCGGCCGCCCAATTGCGCCCGGAGCACCTGTTCGGCGTTTGTGCGCACCGCTTGCGCATACGCGGCATCACGGATCGCCGGGAGCGCCGCGCACGCCAGCAGCCGGTCGGGGTGATCGGCCCAGCGTTGGGCTTCCGGTTCGGCTTCGCCCGGGCCGCGGTGCCCGTAGTCGGCGAGAAAGGCGCGGCGGGCGGCCTCGGCGGGCGTAGGGCCGAGCGCGGCCAACGCGTAGGCGGCCGCCGCGCTCGGCAGGTCGGCCATCCCGGCGTACAGACCAAGCGCGAGGCCGGGCGGGCACTCCGGCCATCCTCCCGCCAGGAGCCGGGCCGCCTCGGTCTGGGCGGCCGACAGGCCGGCGCGTGCGGTAAAATAGGCGCGCAGCGCGGCCTCGGCTTGCGGTTCCAACTCCTCCATCACCTGCAGCAGGTCGGCCTGGCTCCAGCGCAGCCGCAGCACGCCCGTCAGCCATGCGGCCAGATGTGTCTGCAAGGCCCGCGCCGCCGGAAGCGCGCCCGCAAGCTGCGCCTGGACACGGCGGATCGCGCCCGGCGCCCGGAGGCGGTCGAACACCCCAGCGCCGGTCGGTTCGGGGGGTACGATGAGCCAGGCTGCGCCGTGCAATGCCCGGCCCGCCTGGTTGACCAGGGTCAGGTTGAGTACAACGCGGCCATCCGCGTCGCGATGCCAGAAAGGCGCATCCGGCAGAGATACGCCCAGATCGGCCCAGGCGCGACGCAGCGCCTGTTCGGCAGGATGCTGCAGCAGGGTCCAATGAAAAGGCGTGGCCGTTGTGGGGAACAAATCGCGAGCCAGAGACCGTGTCCAGGCGGCCTGGCGCGCGTGATCTTCGTTTCGAGTTTGGGGTTGGGCCAAAGTTTAATCCCGAAAGGATCTATTGTACTGTAATGCCGGTCAACAAGAGATCAACGATCCCGGTGAACCGATCGGCCAACGAATACTGCTTGCCCGACTCACACCAGCGGATCAACTGTTGCAAATAGAGGGCGTCGAGCGCGGCGGCCAGGGTGTCGGAGTCCAGGTTGGGATTGATCTCTTGCTGGCGCTGCGCCTGGCGGATCAGCAGGGAAACGGTCGGCTGCAAGCTGAAACCGCCGGCGTCCCCGGCCATCAGATCTGCCACCGTGACGCCTTTGCGAAAAATCAAGGACACCAGCTCGCGGTCGCGTTCCAGGCTGGCCGCCAATGCGTTCATCAGCCGCTTGAGCTTACCGATGGAGGAGTTCGTGCCCGCCATGCCGAGGGTCGCCGCGCCCAAGCGGCCCACCTCGCGCGTGCCCATATAGCGCAACACCGCGTCTTTGGTCGGGAAGTAGTTGAAGAAGGTACCCTTGGCGAGGCCGGCGTGCCGGGTGATCTGATCTACCGTGGTCGCCTCGTAGCCTTGCGCGCGAAACAGTGTAAGCGCCGCTTCGTACAGCCGTTCCTTGCGCTCCAATTTGCCTTGCTCCCGTTTGCTGGCGAGTGGCTCGATGCTCATTGCTCCTCCGCGCGCTACCTGGCCGTCCGACCAAGAAACTTCTCAGCAGGCCTGGCGGTGTTATGATTGTGTTCTCGCATCTCATGACGCAGAAGGAGCAGCAGAGTGACGCGCAATTTGACCGGAGTTCAAAAATTTAAGATTACATGAATTCGCCACCGAGGGATGGCTGTTTTCCCGGTCCGACGCGCCGGATGGGGGAGGATCCGGCGCGCCGCGTCATTGGAACGATGTCTGGATGAGATGCTAACGACGCGCTGCGGCAAAATTCGCCGCAACTTGCGCCCAGTTGATCACGTTGAAGAAATTCGCCACATACTCAGGGCGACGATTCTGATACTTGAGATAGTATGCGTGTTCCCACACATCCACGCCCAAGATCGGGGTGTCGCCCGTCATGATCGGGCTGTCCTGGTTGGGCGTGCTGACCACTTCGAGGCCGCCGCCGGCTTTGACCACGAGCCAGCCCCAGCCGCTGCCAAACCGCCCGACGGCAGCCGTAGTGAGCTTCTCCTTGAAGCCAGCGAAGCCCCCGAACGTCGCATCAATGGCCGATGCGAGTGCGCCGGTCGGCGCGCCGCCGGCATTGGGCGCCATGATCGTCCAGAACAGGCTGTGGTTGAAATGGCCGCCCCCGTTGTTGCGCACCACCGTGCGAATCGTTTCGGGCACGGTATCCAGTTTTGCCAACAGTTGATCCAGGGGCATCGCCTCGAAGGGCGTGCCCGCGATGGCTTTGTTCAAGTTGGCGATGTAGGCCGCATGGTGCTTGCCATGATGGATCTGCATCGTCAGGGTGTCAATGTACGGTTCCAGCGCGTCGAACGCGTAGGGAAGGGACGGAAGTTGATGGGCCATGTGCATTACTCCTTACCGAAATAGTCTCAATACGCATACAAGCTCAGCTTTAAGATAGCGCAAGCCGGAACCTATTTCAGTAAGAAAACACACAGGTTCTATGGGTTCGGCGCACCAGGCTCCCCTGGTCGTGCAAACAGCACCGCCAAATCATCGGCGGCTTCGTGGCCAACAACTGCCAGCACTTCATCATCGGCTTCGAACGTTGTAATGCCGCGCGGGATTTGGATCTCGCCGCGACGGATGATGGCGGCAATGACGCATTGGACGGGCAATCCCAGATCCTTGATAGGGATCCCGATGGCTTTGGCGCCTGGCGGGATCTTTTCCTCGACCAGGGAATACTGGCCGCGGCGCAGTTTCAGCAGGATCATCATGTCGCCGACTGACATCTCTTCTTCGATGGTGCTCGCCAGGATCGTCGCCTGGTTGACGGCCACATCCACGTGGAACGTATTGTTGAAAAGCCAGGCGGTGCGCGGGTTGTTGACGCGGGCGATGGTGCGCGGCACCTTGTAGTATTCGCGGGCCAGGAAACAGAGCGCCAGGTTGTCAGCGTCGTTCGTCGTGATGGCCGCCAGCACGCTGGCCTCGCGAATCCCGGCTAACTCAAGCACCTGCGGATCGGTTGGGTCGCCTTCGTAAATCGCCTCGGTCGGCAGTTCGCGGTGGAGGCGCGCCAATACCTCGCGGCGCTGCTCCAGCAGGCGCACGCGATGCCCGCTGTTCAACAAGGTCAGCGCCAGAGATGTGCCCGTCCGCCCGCCGCCGGTGATGATTGTGAACATGCTCA